>ERZ808242.1255-NODE-1255-length-14833-cov-7.024428_pt1 | contig 14833 bp, 16 predicted proteins | sample MGYA00521244_ERZ808242 | MGnify/ENA primary metagenome ERZ808242 (study PRJEB31516, sample SAMN03275573) | gut metagenome | biome: mammalia-associated habitat; material: feces | host: Papio cynocephalus | place: Kenya | collected 2012-07-27 ... | reverse complement strand
TTAGATGGAAACACCATACAGACCACGCATCATCGATGAGGAACTGAATTTCAGATTGAACACGTTCGGAGCAGTCAATATCGTAGGGCCGAAAGGCTGCGGAAAGACTAGAACGGGCGAGATGCATTCGCGCAGCATTTTCTATTTTCAATCCCTGAGGAGGGAGGAAGCCAAGGTTCTTTCCGAGGTGAATCCTCGTGCAATATTGGATGGAGAACGCCTCAGGTTGATCGATGAGTGGCAGGATGCACCGGCTGTATGGGACAGAGTCCGTTTCGAATCCGATCATGCAGGTCCGGGGCAGTTCATCCTTACGGGTTCGACTTCCAGGAAAGTGGAGACCGGTCATACAGGAACCGGGAGAATATCCGAGCTCCGCATGTATACCACGAGTTTGTACGAATCCGGTGAATCCAATGGACAGGCATCTCTCAAATCGCTTTTCGAAGGCAATCCTTTGGAAAATGGATGCAAGTCTAGTCTTACAATCGAAGACCTTATTTTTGCTTCATGCAGAGGCGGATGGCCATATGCCGTCAATCTATCGGATAGAAGAGGCCAACTCGCTGTTGCGAAAGAGTTCCACAGGAGCATATTCACCCGCGATATGTTCTCTATTGACGAGAGGAAGCGGAACCCGAAGGCCATGGAAGGGCTCCTCAGAGCATATGCCAGAAACATTTCCACCTTGGCCAAGAAGACCATGTTGCTCGAGGATTGCCGTCAATTCGGCATAGGTTCGGAGAACACGCTGGATGATTATGCAATGGTGCTTGAAAAGTTGTACGTAGTTGACGATTTGAGAGGGTGGGCGCCATCGCTTCGCATATCCTCGGGGGTCAGGACCGGGCCTAAGAGGAATATGGCGGACCCCCCCTCGCGGTAGCGGCATTGGGCACTTCTCCGGAGCAGCTGGAGCTGGATCTCAACACGTTTGGTTTCATCTTCGAGTGTCTAGTGATACGCGACCTCAGGGTCTACTCTTCCGCTCTGGGAGGAGAATTGTCATATTATCACGATAGAAACGGTCTGGAGGCGGATGCCGTCCTTCATCTCGACGACGGGAGATACGCGCTCATCGAGTTCAAGCTGGGATCGACTCTTGTCGACCAGGGCAGGAGGAGCTTGAACGAACTCGAGGAAAAGATCAGGAGGGCCAACGAGGTGGATCCGCGCAACAGTGTCGGTCTTCCCGCGTTCAAGATGGTTGTCACCGGAACAGAATACGGCTACAGATGTCCCGACGGAGTGTATGTCGTCCCTATCGGCTGCCTCGGGCCGTGATTGTCCGATCATCGATGCGGGCGCATCCGATCTCTGTTCGCGAGGAAGGAACCCGGTGCCGAGACCTAGATGCGTCGCAGTCGCACGCATCATCGGAACATGCAGACGGGGTCCAAAGTGTCATAGATGCCACCGGGGGCGGGGGCTGCTTTCATCGTCGACGAACGACCTCTGCATCCTGTTTCGGCTCTACCTGTGGGTAGGCTTTTTATCGGTTCCTTATATAGACACGGCCATGATACAGTGTCCGCGCGGGACGAGGGACTTCCTCCCCGACGAGATGGAGAAGCGCAGGTTCTACGAGGGGCGGCTCAGAAACGTGGCCGAGACCTTCGGATTCAGGGAGATCGAGACTCCCATCTTCGAGGATTCCGAGCTGTTCATCCTCAGATCCGGCCCGAATGTGCTGAAGGAGCTCTACGCGTTCGAGGACAAGGGCGGCAGGTCCATCGCCCTTCGTCCGGAGATGACCGCTCCGGCCATCAGGATGTTCGTCAACGGCATGAGCAACGATCCCAAGCCGATCAAGATCTTCTATTTCGGACAGTGCTTCAGATATGAGAGGCCTCAGAGCGGCAGGTACAGGGAGTTCTTCCAGTTCGGCGCCGAGATCATCGGCGGCGCAACGCCCCAGACCGACGCGGAGGCCATCGCCATGGCATCGTCCATGCTCAGATCCCTCGGTCTGAAGGACTACAGGCTCCGCATCGGGCACATCGGTGTCCTCAGGCAGAGGATCGCCGATATCGGCGTCCCGAAGGAGCGCACGGCGGAGGTCCTGCAGAAGCTGGACAAGAAGCTGTACGACGAGGCCCGCCCCCTCCTGGCTGATATGGGCGTCTCCGAGGACGATGCCGAGGCTCTCTTCAAGCTCACGGAGACCGTCGGCGGCGTCGAGGTCCTGTCCCAGGTCCCCGGAGAGGCCGGAGACTGGCTCAGGCAGGTCGTCGCCTATCTGGAGGCGATGGGCGTCCAGACACCCGAGATCGATCTCGGAGTGGTTCGCGGACTGGACTACTACACAGGAATGGTCTTCGAGGCCGAGGCTCCCGCTCTCGGAGCGGAGAAGCAGATCTGCGGAGGTGGCTCGTACACCCTGTCCGAGCTCTTCGGAGGAGAGAAGGTGTTCTCCACAGGCTTCGCCGTGGGATTCGACAGGGCCCTGCTGGCTCTGGAGAAGGAGGGTGCCGTCTACGAGCGCCGCGGCATCGACGCCTACGTGCTCTGCGCGTCGGACGACGTCCGCATCAGGGCCGCAGGCATCGCGGCCGACCTCAGGGCAGCCGGACTCTCGACCGACCAGGACATAATGGACCGCAAGATGGCCAAGGCGATGAAGTCCGCCTCCTCGGCCTGCGCGCGCTACGCCGTGATAGTCGGAGCGAGGGATCTGGAGAACGGGGAGGTCACCCTCCGCGACATGGCCACCGGCGAGCAGTCGAACGTGCTCATAGCGGACCTCGCGTCCCGCATCCGCGGCGAGCGAGGCCGTCCGTAATAGATAATATACAATATGGGGTCGATGACGGAGGAGATACAATGGCGATATTCCTATCGGAGGGCGAGGAGGTCATACGCACTTACAGGTGCGCCAAGGTGGATTTCAAATCCTCGGACAGCACCCTGGAGGCGTTCGGCCTCGGGAACAGGAAGCCTGCCACGGACTGCACCGTGACGGTGACCAACAGGCGCGTGATCTACTTCGCGGAATCCGCGAATCCGTCGAAGAGCACGGGGATGCCCTCCATGCATTCGCAGGAGGCGTTCGTGGGAAGGATCGCCTCGATGGAGTTCATACAGGCCGAAGCCGGACGCCGTTCGACGTTCCCGTTCGCGATGGCGATCGCCGGCCTCGTGGTTGCGATCATGGCCCTGATGGCCGGATCCACGATGTTCCTCGTCCCGGGCATCGCGATGCTCGCGATAGGTCTCGCTATTTTCATCCCTTCCATACTCGTCTCCAAGCCCCTGGTCCTGATGAGGATCAACACCGATGCGTCGGACGGCGGGATCCACGTCTCCGGACTGAGCCGCGACGAGGAGGACGCGCTGGCGTTCTACATGGTTCCGGATCCGGAGTTCGAGAGGATGTCCAAGGAGATCGGAGCCCTGGTCCTGGACCTCCAGGCCCGCGGCGACGAATGCATCAAGGACTGGAAGGACCAATGAGCGGGGCCGTCCTCGCTCCGGGCGAGGAGATCGTCCGCAGGTACTCCTGCACGGCCGTCGACCGCGTTGCGCTGTTCGCCGGAACGGTGCTGCCGCTTCCAGGCTCCACGGAGTCGGAGGGTGTGCTCACGCTGACGAACCGCCGCATAATGTTCGACCTGTCCGCAGGAAGCGGGGGGATGCACCAGGAGACCAGGCTCTCCCATGTGTCCTCGGTCTCCTCCATGATGTCGAAGTTCGGGAGGGATCTGAGGGTTCCCATCCTGCTCATAATAGCGGGATTCCTGATGATGTTCGCGCCCTATGTGGCGCTGGAGGAATCGGGCCAGTTCGATCTCGACGGGGAGTACCAGGAAGGATACAACGCGGGCATCGAATACCAGTACTTCTCGACTTATCTGAAGGCGATACAGGACGGCCGCGCGGCCGATACCATCCCGAGAGGATACTATTTCTATCCAGAGGAGCCCCCGCTCTCGCCCGAGTACTCGGAGGGTTACAGAGCCGGAATGGATATAGGCACCCAGCGCGCGGAGGAGGACATCCTCGCAGGGAATCCGTTCACGGTGCCCTCCGACCTCATGACCTCGTACGATCCGTCGCTGATAGCGATCGTCGCAGCACTCGCGGGATTCGTGGTGTTCGTGATGGGGTCTGTGGTGTACCTGGTCTCGAATCAGACGAAGGACTGGATCAACATACGCGTCGGATCGGGGACCGAAGGCATAGCGATCAAGTCCGTCGACGGTGCATGGGACCGCACCGGGTCCCGCGCCCTCGTGCCGAGCGGACAGTATTGGGACATGACCCGCGAGCTAGGGGCCGCGATATTGGATCTGAGGCACCGCAAGCAGACCGGATTGCGTTTCGTAGAAGAGGACGATGACGTCGTGATAGAGGAGGAGCAGGAGGATGTCCCCGAGGAGAGGCTCCTCGAGCGTGTTCCCGATTCGGACGAGTTCACCGATGAGGTGCTTATACTGGACGATGACGACGATTCCCGCGTGATTGCGCCGTGGAGGGAGGAATGACCCGCCGGACCGTTCTAGCAGTTATGCTCCTTCTGGCCGTGGCCGTCCTGGTCTCGGCAGGGATCGACTCCGAAGCTCAGACGACGCCGGCCACCGGTACCGGTTCAGGAACGCAGGAGACGACGATCAAGATCGACGAGGATACCGTTCTAGTCGCAAGGGGGAACTGCGGTTCCGAAGCGGGCGCGGCTTCATGGACCTACAGCAGGAACTCTTCCACGAGCAGCCTGGGCATAGCATCCGGAGCCGTGAAGGCGGTGTCCTCCTGGACGATATCCTATGTAAAAGTGGGTGAGAAGGAGCTGACGGCGGCCGAGATCGATCAGTACGAAGCCGACGATCTGTTCAAAGATAGGGTTGTTCTGACGATATCCGGTTCCGTCTCGGCAGGGAAGGGGATAATATCGGGGCTGCGTCCGACATCGGCCGTCATCTCGGAAGATACGACGAGCATCCCGGCATCGTTCTTCTCCAACTGTCAGTATCTTTCCAGCGTGACCATATCCAAGAGCGTGACCTCGATCGGAGCAGCGGCCTTCGAGGGCTGCACCCTTCTGTCCAAGGTCGATGTGGTGAACGCCGAGGTCGATCAGACCGCATTCAAGGGATGCACGAGGCTCACCGAGTTGAAGGCTTCCGGTTCGCAGGCGAAGTACACATCGGAGAACGGATTCCTGTTCACCGACGGATGGAAGACGCTGTACATGTGCCCGACCGGGAAGACCGGTACGGTGTCTTTGAGCCAGATAAAGGCCGCTACGAAGATCCTGCTCAGCTATGCCGATGTCGATTACGTCCTCGACGTCAAAGGCGACGACAGGGAGGTCACGTTCGTCAATGCTTCCGGAGTCGACAGCAAGGAGATAAAATCCCGCGGAATCGTCTACTCGTCCCAAGGGATGGAGAAGTGTGCGGTTTCCGCCGCCGCGGACTCGTTCATCATCTCGTATTCGCTGTACAAGGGGTGGGACATGCCCGACGACGGCAAGTACGTCAACGCCTCCGCTAAGTTCGACGAAGGAAAGATAACTCTGAAGTTCAAGGATTCCTCCCTTTGGATGACCGCATACCCGATGGGCGTCAAGACCCTGACCTACGACGATCTGAGGAAGACGACCGACATCGAAGGTTGGACGGTTTCCGTATCGAACATGCCGGAAGGAAAGGGGATAGTCGAGGCGATCGATCCATTGAGCGCATCCGTCACCGGATACAACGGAAGCGAGGCATCGGCCTCCCTGGACGGCGTCATGCACATCCACGGCGTCAGGTGCGTCATCACCTCCGTCACGCTCTCGGCGCAGACCGCAGGCAAGCTGGAGGATCTGACGATAGGCGAAGGCATAGCCGTCGGCGAGAACGCATTCGCCAATCTGGCCGGTCTGAAGTCCGTCCAGGCGGATCACGTCGATTCCGTCGGAGCGGGCGCGTTCAGATACTGCACCAATCTCAGATCGGCATCCTTCTCCTCATGCACATCATTCGGCGAATACGCCTTCGAGAGCTGCTGGTCCCTCTCCACCATAGGCTTGGGCTCCGAGGACATAGTCTTCGGACAGGACTCGTTGAGAGGATGCAGGAGCCTGGAGCTGCTGACCGTCGGGATGGATGCGAAGGTGTCCGGAGCGGAGGACGTATCCGTCCTGCACTACGACATGTCGGACACGTCCGAGAAGACCTTCGAGGTTTTTGGAGACTATGTGAAGATCTCATGGAGCTTCAGCAGCAGGCTGGAGTATTCGGAGAGCTCCGACAGGAGCACCGCCGTCTCTCAGGACTGCTACTACAACTCGTACACGATTATTCCTCTGTACGAGGAGATGTACGTATGGAGCAATCAGGGCCCGCCCGCGGCCTCCGGCAGTCTGGTGGTATTCGACTACGGTCTGGGGCTGGACGACAGGAGTGTCGCCGTCCCCTTCGAAGGCACCGTCTCGAAGCCCGAGGACCCTTCGACATGGGGGTACAGGTTCGCGTACTGGACCGAGGACGGGAGCGAGCAGTTCGATTTCACGACCCCCATCAAGGAATGCACCATTCTGAAGGCTGTGTGGTACAAGGAGGACGCCGTCGACACCACTCCGATGATCCTCGGAGGGATATTCGCAGCAGCTGTCATCGCGACCTTCGTAGTGCTTGCATTGGCCCGCCGCATGTCCGATTGACCATCAAATCGGCTGCATTCGGGTTCAGGAAGGAGGAGAACCTTATCGACAGTGCCTGTTCCGCAATTGTAGGCTCAAGCCGTCGATATGAAAGTCCGCCGGTATCGGAACGGATGGAGCTGAATTATTCAGCACAGTCGTTCTTGTCCCCTTAAGATTCAATTGGTTGGGGAGGGGGGCATCGCCCCCTCCCGGAGGTCACCTGGACCACCTGGGTTTGATCGCTGCGAACACCAGCAGCGCGATGGTGGCGGCCGATAGCACCATGCAGATGGCAGCGAAGGCCGTAGCGGATCCGTTGGGCTTCGATACCGTCAGATCGTAGTCTATCGTGGCATAGAGGGCGTAATTCTGGTTGTTGAGCTTTATGGAGTACGCGGTATCCTCCTCTATCGCGAATGAAACCTGGATGTCGGTGTAGCTGTACTGCCAGGCGCTTCCGTTCTTCGCGATGTAGTACATGCTGGTGCTCGTTCCGTTGCTGTAGTCGATGCTGTGCACGTTGATCTTCACGACATCCTCCGGATCGCCGGTCATCCTGTTCTCGAGGTTGTACGGTTCAAGCACGGTCTTCGCGTCAAGGGTCGTGCCCATGAATGTGATGCTGCCGGACAGGTAATTGGTATATTCGTAGATGCAGACCTTCTCTCCTGCATGGCTCGAAAGGATGTTCCTATCGTCGGAATCTACCGACGGGCCGTTCCTCGGATCCTTCAGATAGGCTTCCATGAGCTCATGGTTCTCGGACCCCTTCAGCATATAGAGCGTGCTGTTGTCGCCGGCCCATATCTCGCCATAAGGGATATCGAATTCAGCCATGGCGATGTACTTGTCCGAGATCCTGTCCGTCAAGTGCTCGGCGGATGCATCGTCTGCCGCCAGGGGCACGAGGCAGAGCATGCCCATGACCGCTGCCGCAATCGCTGCCGTCATCCTTCTGTCCATCACATCTCCCTCCTTTCCATCCTGAACGCGCCGAGCGCGAGGAATGCGATCCCCCAGACCACTCCGACTCCGATCATGCCGCCCAGGTTGGCGGTGAGGGCATCCGGACTGATGAGTCCCGCGAATGTTCCTGCCATGGAGAACGGGGATCCTCCGAGGGTGAATACTATCGAGTCGGGAAGGAAGCAGGGCATCAGGAGCATCTCCTCGATGTCGTACTTGGCGTAGACCGCGAAGGATATCATCGGCAGGACGAACAGCATCAGGAGCATCGGCACGAGGGCGGATCCCCTCTTCATGAAGCATCCGACGCAGAATGATGTCGCGGAGAACACGAAGATCGCGACCACGGTGGATGCGAGCGCCTCCGCGATCTGGTCGCTGAAGAACGCATCGAAGTGCCTCATAGCCATGATGACCGAGAATCCGAATGCCATCAGGAACACGCCTAGGCACAGTACGAATCCGGCCAGGTACTTGCCGATGTAGAATTCGATCCTCCTCATCGGGAGGGGGATGCTCATGTAGGCCGTCCTGTCCTTGAACTCGTTCGGGATCTGCGTCCCGCAGAGGAACGCGGTGAAGAAGCTCATCATCACGGGCATGAAGCACAGGACCGTTCCGATGTACGCGGTGGATCCCGCCGTGTTCTGGATGAGGAGATCGTTCAGCTCGGGTATGCCGAGGATGAGCACCGGGATGAGAACCGCTGCGAAGAGCATGATGAAGGTCCACTTGTTCTTCGAGAACAGCTTCATCTGGCTGACGAATATCCACATGATCCTCTTGATCGAGGATGTCCCCTCGTAGACGACGTTCCTGTGGGCCTGCTCGTCCGTCGCGCTGTATCCCGTGTCTGCCCAGGTCCCGATGCGCTCCTCCTCCGGAGCCTCGGTCTTCTTGAGGAGCCTCATCTCGAACCATCCCCTTCTGTGAGCTCCATGTACAGGGATTCGAGGTTCGCGCCCTTCTCGTTCATCGCGAGGACTCCGAGTCCGCTCCTGAACACGGTGTCGGTCACATGCGCCTGCTGGTCGGGGGTTCCGGAGAATGTAACCTTGGCGGAGCAGTCCCCCATCCTCTCGATCCCGGAGACGCCCTGGCAGCCCTCGACGTCCTTGAGCATATCGGATGTCAGGGGCTTGACGGTCCTTATCTCGAGAGTGATCGCCGGTCTTCCGGTTCCGTGCACGAGCGTGGAGACGTCCCCGTGGGTCACGACCCTGCCGTCGCGTATCATCGCGACGGATCCGCAGAGCTCCGATACCTCGGAGAGCATATGGGTGCTGATGAGCAGGCTCCTGTCGCGGGATTTCAGATCCGCAAGGGCCTGCCTCATCTCGATCATCCCCCTCGGATCGAGTCCCGACGTGGGTTCGTCCAGGAGGATGGTTTCGGGATTGGGCAAAAGAGCCTGCGCGAGGACGACCCTCTGCCTCATGCCCTTCGAGAAGCCTCCGATCTTCTTGTCCCTCCATTCCCACATCTTCACTGTCTCGAGGACGTCCTTCGCGCGTATCGCTATCTCCCTGGAATCGAGTCCGTAGATGCGGCCGACGTACTCCAGGATCTCCGCGGGGGTGAAACCCGGGTACGGCTCAGGGGTCTCGATGACGCAGCCTACGTGCTGCATCGCCCTGCTGTGGTCGGCGATATCGATGCCTCCGATTCTGACGCTGCCCGAAGTGGGCTTGAGAAGGCCGGTTATGGCCTTCAGCGTGGTGCTCTTGCCGGCTCCGTTCGGTCCCAGGAGGCCCATGAACTCCCCCCGTCTGACGGTGAGGTTCACATCGGAGATGGCGGCGAAGCTGCCGTACATCTTCGTGAGGCCTACGGCCTCGATGGCAGGTGTACTGTCCATGATTTAAGGTTCGTAAAGCCTGTACTTAATGATAGCTGAAGAAAGGAACCGGATTTCCGCGGTCGCCTCTTGGAATGGCGGTCCATCTCGGCATTCAGAATGGCATCCGCGCGCGGGATGAACTCCTCGGAACGGCGGACGTTCCTGAACGACACGTGCGGGATGAGGGAGGACAGCGCGACGGCATCCTCGTAGAGCGCCTTCATATCGGGGGATTTGACCCTGTATTCTCCTCTCATCTGTCTTATGACGAGCTGCGAGTCCATCACGAACTCGGCCGAGTCCTCACCGAGCTCTATGACCTTGGAGATCGCGGCGATGAGCCCGCGGTATTCGGCGTAGTTGTTCGTATGGACGCCCAGGAACTCCGCGCGTTCGAATACAACTCTGCCGTCCTTCACCAGGACGATGCCGAAGGCGGAGATCCCGGGGTTCCCTCTGGAACCCCCGTCGGAATAGGCGGATATCAATAGATCAGCTCCCTGGCGACCCTGTTCTCGGAATCGACCAGGAGCACCTTGGCATGGATGGGCTCGTCTACGAGCTCGTAGGCCATGATGATGACCTTGTCCCCCTCGCTGCAGAGGTGGGCGGCGGCTCCGTTGATCGCTATGATCCCGCTTCCCCTCTTCCCGGGGAGCGTGTAGGTCTCGAAGCGGCTGCCGTTGTTCACATCCGCTACGGTGACCTTCTCCCCGACCCATATGCCGCAGCGGTCCAGGAGGTCCTCGTCGACGGTTATGCTCCCCTCGTAGTCGAGACGGGTCTCCGTGACCACGGCCCTGTGGATCTTCGAGCGTAGCATCCAGCGCATGGACCCCCCTTCAGTCTATTTCGTTTATGAAAGTTGCGCATGCGACGTTCGACGGGCGTCGGACGGCTCCGTGGAGGAGGACGGTCCTCCTTCCGGTCTTGGAGTCGACCGATAGCTCGGCATCCACGGAGAACACCGTGCGCATGTTGTCTGCGGTGAGGGTCTCCTCGGGCGTCCCGCAGCACATTATCCTTCCGTTGCGGATCATCGCGATCCTGTCGCAGTAGCGGGCGGCCATGGACAGGTCGTGGGAGACTATCACGACGGTGATCCCCTTGTCCCTCGACAGCCTCTCCACAAGATCCAGGACCTCGAACTGCATGTTGACGTCCAGATGATTCGTCGGCTCGTCCATGAGGAGGACGCGGGGCGTCTGCGTCAGCGCCCTGGCGATTATCGCCCTCTGCCTCTCCCCTCCGCTGAGCTCGTTTATCGGACGGTCCTTCTTGTCCAGGAGACCGACGTCGGCCATGGCCTCCCTGGCTATCTCCAGGTCATCGGAGGAGGGCCCCTCGAACCTTCCCTGGAAGGGCATCCTCCCCATGGCTACGATCTCCTCCACGGTGAAGGAGAATCTGATCTCGTTCCCCTGGGGCACCGCGGCCACCGATCTGGCGATCTCCGCCTTGGTCATCTCCGAGACGTCCTTTCCGTCGAGCAGGATGCACCCGGATTCGGGAACGAGGTTCCTGTTCAGGTTCTTCAGCAGGGTGGTCTTCCCGCATCCGTTCGGTCCGAGGATCCCTATGATCTCGCCCTCGCGGATGCTCAGAGTCGCCCCGTCAAGGACGGGGATGTCGCGGTATCTGTACCCCAGACCCTCGATATCCATCATCATGACCATCCCACCTCGCTCCTCCTCCTTCTCAGGAGATATATGAAGTAGGGTGCTCCGACCAGCGCGGTCAGGACCCCTATCGGGAGAACTCCGTAATCCGGCGCCACCGTACGCGTCAGCCAGTCGCACACTATCAGGAACGCGGCTCCGCCGAAGGCGCTCACCGGTATCAGGATGCGGTTGTCCGGCCCCAGAAGGATGCGGAATATGTGCGGCACTATGAGTCCGACGAATCCTATGGCTCCTACGAAGGAGACGGCGGCGGCCGTCACCAGGGTGGATGCCAGGAGGATCCTGAATCTCGTCTTCCCCGCCTCTATCCCCAGATCCATGGCATGGGCGTCCCCCAGCATCATGGCGTTCAGCGTCTTCCCGTAGGACAGGATGAGCAGCACCCCGATCACTATCAGCGGGATCACAACGGCTATCTCGTTCCATTCGGCCCTTGAAAGGCTCCCCATGCTCCAGAACACTATGTCCTCGGTCTTCTCGCCGGCTATGAACGTCAGGAACGAGACCACGGCGGACATCATCGACGATACCGCGATCCCGGTGAGGAGCAGGGTCTCGGTCCTGGTCGTTCCACCGATGCGGGAGACGCCCCAGACCAGGAGCATCGTGAGGAAGCAGGTGACGAATGCCAGGGCCGGAGTCGCCACGGCTGCTGGAATGAGAGGTATGGAGAAGAGGAGGCCCGCCGCCGCTCCGAGGGACGCTCCCGAGGAGAGCCCCAGGAGGTACGGGGAGGCCATGGGGTTGCGGAACACGGCCTGCATGGCGCATCCGCATACCGCGAGCCCGGCCCCTACGAATCCTCCGAGGACGACGCGCTTCGCGTTGTCGTCGACGAGTATCGAGGCCGCCCACGTCCCTTTCCCCATCGCCACATCGATGAGGTCCGACAGAGTGATGTCGAAGGTGGCCCATTTGAGATCGAGCAGGACGCCGGCGACCAGCATCACCGCAAGCGCCGCGACCACTGCGGCCGTCCTTCTGCCTCTCCCGGGATGCCCGCTCATGATCAGACCGATTTCCTCTTGCGGATGACGGCGAATCCGACTGCGATGCATATCGCGAGGACGACCGCTATCCCGATGACGGCGAGGGTCCAATCGCTTCCCTCGTCGTTCTTCTCCTGGGTGTACGGCTCGACGGTCCCGTCCACGGCATCGGGGTGGAGGACGTGGGCCATCTCCACGAGTCCTTCGGCGGATTCGGGATCGTAGTTGTTCCAGGTCTTCTGCATCTTCACGAGCTTGAGGTCGCCCAGGTCTCCATGGAAGAAGTCTTCTACGAATTTCTCGAACGTTCCTCCGTACGTGTCGAAGTATGCGTTGTCCATGAAAATGACCGCTTCAGGGCTCTTCTCGAGGATCTCCAGTATCTTCGACACATCGTAGACGGTGCTCGTGGATCCGATCCCCAATCCGAGATTGTTCCCGCCTGCGGTGGAGATGAGGGCACCTCCGATGGATCCGGAGGTTCCGATGCCCCATCCGTTGACGGAAGAGTATCTGAGGAATACGGCGTCCTTCTTCTCCAGGCCCTCGACTGCCTTCTGCACGCGCTCCTTGGTCGCGATCATCCCGGATGCGAGGTCCGCGCTGCTCCCGGAGACGAGCTCCAGGTCTTTGACGACATCCACGACGTCGTCGTACTCGTAGATGGAGCCGTAGAAGAGGACGTGGGAGAATCCGATGTCCAGCAGCTCTCCGCGGAGTCCGGAGTTCTTGTCGGCTCCGACGAAGACAGTTGCGAAGGTCGTGAGGATGACGGTTCCCTTCTCCTTGTCGAATCCGTCGTCGACGGACCCGATGATGTTGGATTTGAGCTGTGACGCGTCGTTGTATGCGGTCTTGAAGATCTTCGGAAGGTCGGTGATGCCCTTGTCGACGAAGGCCTGCTGCCCGTACTGGTCTGTGGCATAGATCTTGGATGTCGCTCCCGCGTCTATCAGAGTCAGGGTGGCGGCATATCCGAAGACCATAATCTGATCCGAAGGCGCGTCGTACGAGGATTGTTTCCCTGTGGAATCCGTTATGACGAACCCGGTTTCCGCATCCGTCTCGGATATCGGGACGATGCAGAACGAGGCTGCGATGATTGCGGCCAGCGCTATGAGCGCGACCGCTTTGGTCGATGCTTTGGCTATCATGTTACTAAGTCGGCCGACGGTATTACCGCTATAAAATGGTTATACGCATTTGGGAATTCGTGTTACTGAGTTTGCGAATGCTATGAGACCGGGATTCGCAGATGGCAATCGAAATAAGATGGGGATTGATGAAGCAGAAGACACTCAGAACATCCGACCGAAAGGAAGGATGAGCGCCCTGGACGGAATTCGAATCCGTGTCGAAGCCTCGACAGGGCTTCATGATAGGCCGCTACACTACCAGGGCAGTATGCCATGGTATTCTCATTATGTATATAATGATTTCTACAGATTCGGGATTTCCAGCTGGAACACGGACAAATAATCGTACCGGATACGTCGAAATATGCCTCTCGGAGATCCAAACGGAGCGAATTTCGAATATACGGACGAGGGTCTGCCAGAATCGCTGTTCGCGTTCACGGTGCCTGTCTCCGACCTGGCCAGGGCAATCGGATTCTACAGGGATGTTCTCGGCATGGAGGTCGTTGGCGAAGATCCGACGCATGCCTACCTCAGAAGGGAGGGGTGCAGGCTGATACTCGAAATATCCGAAAAAGCCGGAATAGACACCGGAGTCTACATAGCCGTGGACTCGCCCTACAACACGCATCGCAGGCTGATAGACGAGGGCGTGGGTTTTTGGTCCGAACCGAGGCGGGGTCCCTGGGGGACATTCACCGCCGTGCTCGATCCGGACCGGAATGTTCTTCGCATGATCGAGAAGGGCGCGGAGTTCAGACTCCGAACCATTTCCTGATCGATCTGGTGTGGATCCACCAGATGAAGGCCGCGCTGATGGCTATCAGCACGATGCCGCCGACGATGGTCACAGTGAGCATTCCCACTCCCGCGACGATCTCGACGATCAGCGCCGCCAGGCATATCTTCCAGAACAGAGGCCTGCCGATCAGGCATCCGATCCCGCCTACTATGAGCAGGACTCCGGCCACGATGTCCAGCGCCGCGACGTACTCCGAGATGTCCGGGTCGTCCATGTATCCGGCTCCGGCGACAAGGCTGATCAGGCCTCCGATCGCCAGCAGCGCCGCCAGGACGATGGATTGGAGCGTGCGTTCAGATTCGGGCATGTCCGTTCGATAGCGGGGACCATAGAAAAACATGGGGGTCGCAGATTCCGTTCCGTATGCGGATTCCTATACCCTCATTTTGAGTAGGAGTATACATCCAATATCTTATATGCGCATCGAGAAGATGCATCAGCATGGTGAAGGTAGCCGTTCTGGGAATCGGAGGGCATGCGGGCCATGCGATGAGGCCCGCCGCGGAAGCGCTGGTCGCCTCGGGATACGATGTGGAGATGTCCTGCGCGGACGCAGTGGCTCTGGACGACGATCCCGAGCGTCTCGCCGCCTTCCTCGGGACGGTGCGCCGTTCGGACATCCTGTTCATAGACGTCCACGGCGACGTCTCGTACTTCAAGCATTTCGGGAGTCTTAGGAACGAGGTCGAGAGGAGCGGGGTCAATACCCTGCTTTTCGGATGCGAAGAGGCCGTCGTCCTCGGATACCGCGGCTGGTTCGACGGCAACGACGAGGACTACGGCATGC
>ERZ808242.1253-NODE-1253-length-14840-cov-4.216233_pt1 | contig 14840 bp, 13 predicted proteins | sample MGYA00521244_ERZ808242 | MGnify/ENA primary metagenome ERZ808242 (study PRJEB31516, sample SAMN03275573) | gut metagenome | biome: mammalia-associated habitat; material: feces | host: Papio cynocephalus | place: Kenya | collected 2012-07-27 ... | reverse complement strand
CACTTCCTCCTTGGCAAGTTGTCATCCATGGGCTCGGCAGGTAAACCAACAACCAACAACTAACAACCATCCCTAGTCACCAGTCACTAGTCCACCAGTCACCATTTCCCCCTCCATATATTTACATTGCAGAAGTCCCCTAAAATCACAACATCAAATTTAAAAAATTTTCAAATTTGCGGCACTATATAATTTGTGTGCCGCCACCTTCATTCCTCACTCCTCATTCCTAATTCCTCATTCCTGTCCTGCCTACTGCCAACAAAAAACGCTACCATCATTGCCATAAAGGATTATTTTATCCCATTTGAAATAACCCTTTATAACCTTGATTGTAGCGTTTGGGTGCTTGATGCTTTCTACCTATTCTGCAGAACCATAACCCTTTTAACCTTTCCCGTAGCGGTTTGAATATTTCAGTTTTCTACCTACTCGATAAAATCAGATTCCCGCTTTCAATCCTCCGATATAGGCCTTCAGTTTTTCACTGGCTTCGGAGCCATTTTTGTTGATAATATCAACCACGCCGCTGCCGGTGATAACGCCGTCGGCCAGTTTCGCCATGGCCGCTGCCTGCTCGGGGGTATGGATGCCAAAGCCGATGGCGATCGGTGTGTCCGTGGTTTCTCGTACCACGTTAATAATCTGGTCCAGCGGGGTCTGGATATTTCCACGCATTCCTGTAACCCCCATAGAGGAAACCACGTAAACAAAGCCAGTGGCATTTTTTACATTTTTACGAATTCGCTCTTCCGAGGTGGGAGCCACCATCTGGATGATGTCTACGCCGTGGGCATCGGCCAGGGGGCGAATTTCTTCCTGTTCTTCGTGGGGCATGTCGGGAATAATCACGCCGTCTACGCCAATGGCTTCTGCTTCTTCAAAGAAACGAGCCGCCGGATAGCGGAAAACTGGATTGTAATAGGTCAGAAGTACAATCGGAATCTGAGTGTGTTTCCGGATTTCTTTCACCGTTTCCATGACCTGCGGCAGGTGAATGTGATTTTCCAAGGCCTTCACGTCGGCTTCCATGATGACCGGCCCATCAGCGATGGGATCGGAGAAAGGCACGCCGATTTCAATCAAATTGGCCCCTGCTTCTTCCATGTCCAGCACATATTTCACCGTATCTTCCACAGACGGCACGCCAGCGGTCAGAAAGGCAATCAGTGCCTTCCCCTTTTCAAATGCTTTTGCGATATGACTCATAATTTTCCTCTTTTCCTTATTAATCATTCATCATTTATAGCCTTAGTTTGAGCAATGCGTAATGCGAAGTGCGTAGTGCGTAATGGTGGAAGGGGCGCACAATTCATATAGCGCCCCAATACCCCATTTTATATAATAGGCAGTTAGCCATATGGGGTACGGCTTACTGTCTAAAAAATCGGCGAGCATATAGAAACGTATGTAAGCATACATGAAATAAAATCTTCTAAAAGTAATTCGATGCGCTCGCCGGCCTTCATTACGCACTACGCATTACGCACTACGCATTGTAGTTTAGTCGTGTATATCTTCCCCTCTATACCGTGCGATGGCAGCTACGTCTTTGTCGCCCCGGCCGGAGAGGGTGATGACTACGATATCGTCGGCGGTCATGTTCTTGGCTTCCCGAAGAACCCCGGCTACCGCATGGGCTGATTCGATAGCGCAGATGATGCCTTCAGTTTTTGCCAGGTATTCAAAGGCCTGCACCGCTTCTTCGTCGGTGACGGCGATGAACCGAGCCCGTCCGGTGGCATTCAGGTTAGCCAGTTCCGGGCTGACGCCTGGATAATCCAGGCCGGCGGAAATAGAGTACACTTCTGTGATATTTCCATCCTCATCCTGGCAGAACAGAGATTTCATGCCGTGGAAAACGCCCAGCTTCCCGCGATTGACTGTAGCGGCGTGGTATGGCGTATCGATGCCTTTCCCGCCGGCTTCGCAGCCAATAAGTTCCACGTCTTTGTCCTGAATAAATGGATAGAGAGTCCCCGATGCATTGCTGCCGCCGCCGACGCAAGCATAGACTTTGGTGGGCAATCGGCCGGTGCGTTCCAGCACTTGCGCTCTGGCTTCTCGACCGATACAGCTTTGGAAATACCGAACCATTTCTGGGAACGGTGCCGGGCCAGTGGTGGATCCGATGATGTAGTGGGTATCATCGCAGCGACGGCTCCATTCTTGCATGGCTGCATTGACCGCATCTTTCAGTACCCGGGAGCCGGTCTTTACCACATGGACTTTAGCGCCCAAGAGTTTCATGCGGTACACATTGAGAGCCTGTCGCTGGGTGTCAATTTCACCCATGAATACTTCACATTCCATGCCGAAGAGGGCTGCAATGGTGGCTGCGGCTACACCGTGCTGGCCGGCACCGGTTTCCGCAATCAGCCGGGTCTTGCCCATCCGCTTTGCCAACAGGGCCTGACCGATGCAGTTGTTGATCTTGTGCGCCCCGGTGTGGTTCAAATCTTCTCGTTTCAGGAAAATACGAGGACCGCCCAAATCTTTTTCCATATTTTCTGCTTCATAAAGCATGGACGGCCGTCCTGTATAGTTCACAAAAAGCCGGCGAAGTTCATCCTGAAAGGCCCGATCTTTCTTACATTCTTCAAAAGCCTTTGCCACTTTTTCCACTTCATTCATCAGTACTTCCGGTACGTACTGTCCACCGAATTGTCCAAATCTTGTCTGCATATATTTTCCCTTTCCTTTTTAAGCCAACTGGCATTTACATCATATCGTCAAAGGTTAGCCTGACCGGCAGGTTATAAAAGGTTATTTGAAACCATAACCTTCACGCATAACCTTTTATAACCCTTTTAACCTTTTTAACCTTTATTTTCTTCTATCATTTTCCTCAGCAGTGCCCCGCGGTTCTCTGCCCTCATCAGCATTTCTCCGATGAGTACGGCGTCGGCGCCGGCTTCGTGCATCCGGTGTACGATGTCTGGAGACATCATGCCGCTTTCGGAAACCAAGAGCACATCGTCCGGTACCAATTTGGCTAGTTTTTCTGTGTTTTCCAGCTTGATGGTGAAATCCCGAAGGTCCCGGTTATTGACCCCGACGATCCAAGCCCCCGCTTGGAGCATCCGCTCCATTTCCTTTTCATCATGGGCTTCACAAAGAACGCCTAATCCCAAGTTCTGTGCCAGGGAGAGGAAATTTCGGATTTCCTCATCGGAGAGAATGGCTGCGATAAGAAGAATCGCCGACGCCCCACCCAAGGCCGCTTCTTCGATCTGACAAGCGTCGATGATGAAATCTTTCCTCAACACCGGGATGTGGACTTCCTTTGCAATCCGAGTGAGATAATCCATATCTCCTTTGAACCACTTCGGTTCGGTGAGGCAAGAAATCGCCGCCGCTCCGGCGGCTTCGTATTCCTTTCCGATGGCTTCATAGGGGAAATCTTCACTGATGATTCCCTTGGACGGCGAAGCTTTTTTCAGTTCGCAGATGAAGGATAATCCCGGCTTTGCCAGATTTTTGTAAAATGCATCGGCTGTAGAAGGCCGGAAATGCTGTATTTCCTCATGAATCTTTCCATAATACCCTTCCCGCTTCAGCCGCTCCACCCGCCGCCTCGTTTCCGCTGCAATATCGTCAAGTATCATATGCATTCTCCATGTCGTACATCTTCGTATTTCCCAAGTACTTCTGTGTCATAGGTTAGCCATTCTGGCAGGTTATAAAAGGTTATTTGAAACCATACCCTTCACGCATAACCTTTTATAACCCTTTTAACCTTTTTACCCCTTTTCGCTATCCTATCTAGCAATTTGTTAAAATTATGCATGACTCTCTTTCACATATTCTTCCATCTTCTTGTACGCCGCGCCGGTATCAATCATTTCTGCCGCTTTGGCAATGCCGTCTTTCATGGTCGGCACCGCTTTGGCTGCGTAGAGTGCCAGGCCGGCGTTGAGAAGCACCGCATTTCTCTTGGTCCCCTGAATTTTACCAGTGAGGATATCTTTGGTAATTTGGGCATTTTCTTCAGCTGTCCCGCCGATGAGGTCCTCTTTCTTGCCCCGAACCAGACCGAAGTCTTCTGGGCAAATGGTGGATGTTCTGTAGTATCCTTCTTTCAATTCGCACACCAGAGACGGTGCTGAAGGAGATACTTCATCCAAATGATCGGTGCCGTACACCACCAACGCATTTTTCACGCCCAGCTTATCCAGCACCTTAGCCACCGGTTCCACCAGGTAGCCATCATAGACACCTAAGAGGAAATAATCCGGGTTCGCTGGGTTGGTAAGAGGTCCCAAAATATTGAACACCGTCCGGAAGCCCAATTCCTTACGGATACCACCCACATATTTCATAGCTGCATGGTATTGCTGTGCAAAGAGGAAGCAGAATCCCACTTTTTCCAACATGGACAGCGCTTTCGCCGGGTCCTGATGAATATTGACCCCCAGGGCTTCCTGCACATCGGCGGTGCCCGATTTGGAAGAAGCAGCCCGGTTCCCATGTTTCGCTACCTTCACGCCAGCGGCTGCAATGACGAAAGCGGATGTGGTAGAAATATTGAAACTGTTGGATCCATCGCCGCCAGTACCCACAATTTCCAGTACTTTCATCCCCGGGTGCGGTACCGGAATGGCATGTTCTCTCATGGCCGCCGCACAACCAGAAATTTCATCAATGGTTTCCGCCCTGGTACTTTTGGTAGAAAGAGCCGCCAGGAAAGCCGCATTCTGTGTCGCTGTGGTTTTCCCATCCATGATTTCATTCATCACTTCATAGGCTTCTTCATAGGAGAGATCTCCTTTTCTCACGATTTTCTGGATAGCTTCTTTAATCATAATAACAATCTCCTTTTTTGGATAACTTCGAGAGTTGTCATTTGTTGTCTGTTGTTAGTTGTTGGTTTTTCAAACAACTAACAACCAACAACTAACAACAATAAGCAACAAAAAATCCGCCCTCGACAAAATATTTGTCAAGGACGGATTCTTATTCCGCGGTGCCACCTTGCTTCAGGGCATGACCCCTGCTCTTAGCGAGATACCAACATATCTCCGGCAACTGACGTATGCCCTACGTCGCTAGCTACTAGGAAATCCTTTCACTGCGCCCTCAGCGGTCCATTTAACAATCTGCGTTCTGCCGGCTTCTCATTGCCCCGACTCCCTGTAAGTGCACGTACTGTTTTTATCTCCGCTTCAACGGTTTAGGTTCTTAAGTTGCAATTATCATAAACGCTTATGTGCCATCTGTCAAGAGGGAAATTTGTTGTTTGTTGTTGGTTGGTTGTTGTTGGTTGGTTGGTTGTTGTTGGTTGGTTGTTGGTTGTTGGTTGTTAGTTGGTTGTTGGCAGTTTGCAGTTAGCAGTTGACAGTTGGCGGTTAACGGCTAACTGTTATCGGTCAACGATTTAACATTCCTAGTCACGAGTCACCAGTCACTAGTCTACCAGTCACCTATATTCAAAAAATTTCACATTCTATATTGATATATCTAATTTTTATGATATACTATACATAGAGAGTTGTGAATATAGTATTTCAAAGGAGGAAATAACTATGAAAAAATATGTATGCACTGTATGTGGATGGATTTATGATGAAGCACTGGGTGATCCAGACAATGGCATCGCACCGGGCACCAAGTTCGAAGACCTGCCGGCAGACTTTATTTGCCCTCTCTGCGGTGCCGGTAAAGACGAATTTGAAGTCTACGAAGGATAAAATCGAGTGCGTAATGCGAAGTGCGTAGTGCGTAATGAAGGAAGGGGCACACAATTCATATAGTGCCCCAATTTTCTTATAGGTTATGATTCTGCTACTTTGTTCTACCAAACACAATGGTAATACCGCTCCCGACAAGGTTAAAAGGGTTATATAGGGTTATGCGATTTCGTTAGTGTCATAACCCTGTATAACCCTTTTAACCTTGTCGGAAGCGATATTTGTAATAATGTTGAATTCCTAAATCAGCAGAATAATAAGCTTTTATATAATAATTTGCGGCGCTTTATAAGTTGTGCGCCGCCACCACCACTACGCATTACGCACTACGCACTACGCATTTTCCCAAACGCACTTCGCATTACGCATTCTACCAAACGCCTAAAGCCTCCCTTTCGGGAGGCTTTTTTGGAGACGTGTTTTGGAGTTGTTGAGAAAGATTGTAACAATGAGTGGAATCATCACGGCCAATGGTGATTTCCTTTTGTTTACGGTTATATAATACAACGGTTTACTATTATTGTCAAGTATGTTTCTTTTGCACAATTAACAATTGAAGCCTATGGAGTAACAATGAAAGTCGGTGACTAGGGATGAGTAGCTAGGCCCTAGGGATTAGGAATGTTTTACGTGAAACATGACGCTAACGGCATCATCGATTTATCGCCCCCGCCGGGGGAGAATTAAAGAGGGGGAGGCACTGGCGGCATACTTCGCTATGAACATATCAAGCGTACGCGGTGATACCTGCTCCTCACTGTAAAATGGCTAGGGAAACCGCTATCACCTAGTCACCAGTCACTAGTCACCCAATCAGAATGTCACCGGTTTCCCGTAGTACGCACAGGTCAGAATCTTTGTCAAATCTTCAGCAGTAACTTCTCTTGGATTTTCTGGAGTGCACGCATCCTGGAGCGCATTCTGACCGATGACATCTTTCTTTTCCAAGAAGAGATCTTCCGGCACGCCATAATCTTTCAAAGTCAGCGGAATATCCATCTTCTGATTCAGTGCTTTGATAGCGTCTTCATAGGAAATCACCAACTGGGCGTCGGTATGTCCTGGAAGGCCTACGGTGCGAGCCAAATCGGCATACCGATGGAGGCAGGCTTTTTTATTGTACTGAATCACATAAGGCATAAGAATGGCGTTCGCACAGCCATGAGGGATATGGAATACTGCACCAATTTTATGAGCCAGAGAATGGGTAATCCCCAATAGACCATTGGAGAAGGCCATACCAGCCAAGCACTGGGCAATGTGCATTTTCCCTCTAGCTTCTTTATCTCCATGATAAGATTCCACAATATTGTCAAATACGTCAGACACAGCCTGTTTCGACAATGGTTCCGTGAAACCATTAGCAAATTTAGACACGTAAGATTCCGTAGCATGGGTTAAAGCATCCATTCCCGTATGGGCGGTCAGTTTCGGCGGCATGGTGAGGGGAATGTCCAAATCCAAAATAGCTAGGTCTGGCGTGATATTGAAATCTGCCAGCGGATACTTGATGCCTTTGGAATAATCAGTAATCACAGAGAATGCCGTCACTTCCGTGGCTGTCCCAGACGTAGATGGAATAGCTACAAAAATGGCTTTCTGACGAAGCGGAGGGAGAGAGAATGGTTTCACTATATCTTCAAATTTCAAATTCGGGTACTCATAGAAAATCCACATGGCTTTGGCCGCATCGATAGGAGAACCACCACCGATGCCCACAATCACATCAGGCTGAAAATCGTCCATGAGCTTAGCACCCTGCTGCACGATTTCAATGGATGGATCCGCACCGACCCCTTCCATGGTATAGGTTTCCATGCCAGCATCGTGGAGAACCTTTTCCGTCTTCTGCAGGAATCCCCCATTTCTCATGGAATGACCACCTGTCACGATAAAGGCTTTCTTATGTCCTTTCAAAAGGGACAATTCAGAAATAGCCCCATGACCACAATAGATATCTCTAGGCAAAGTGAAACGGAACATGATAAATTCCTCCTTTATGAAACAATGCGATTGGGTTAGACAACAACGGTGATGATTTCTTATGAGCCAAAGTTTCCCAGGTTACTCAGGCCGCTCAAGTTTCTCAGGTTGCTCGAACGAGATGCTAACGTCTATCAGCATATTCGAAAAACCTGAGCAACTTGAGAAACTTGAGAAACTTGAGTCCCCTTTACTATAGTATACACTTTTAGCTTCATATTTTGTGATTCTTGCTAAAATAATATAAGAAATCAATTAAAAATAAGTAGAAATCATAGCTCATTAAGAGCTATTTTTTCTACCCCTATTATAGCACGTTTTGAGAATTCTTCTCATTGTAATAGCACAAATATTTTTATTACATGTTATAAAAATATTTGTTGTTGGTTGTTGGTTATTGGTTGTTGGTTGTCGCTCTCTGCTCAAAGAGCGGAGAGTGACCCCTAAGCAACCTAAGCAACCTGAGTAACTTTTCACTGTGCAAAATCATCTTATTTCCCGTATAATAGAAGAAATGGAATGTTACCATATAGAAAGGAAATACCATGACAGAAGAAATCACCCATAGCCACGTAGGAGCCAATGGAAAAGTATATACCCACAGCCACCCACATAATCACAGCCACACCCATGATCCGAAAAAAATCAAAGCCATCATCAACCGTGTTGCCAAATCCATTGGCCATCTGGAATCAGTGAAGAAAATGCTGGAAAATCAAAGAGACTGCGCCGATGTACTGATTCAACTGGCCGCCGTGCGGGCTGAAATCAATAGCACTGGCAAAATTCTTTTGAAAGAACACATGGAGCACTGCATTGTAGAAGCAGTCCAGGAAAATGACAAAGAAGCCATAGAGCGAATGAATAAAGCCATCGATATGTTTATGAAATGATTATGACAAATAAACAATCCATTCATTCCCCGCCACTCTCGCTTTTTATAAAAGTTATGAGGCGACCATTTTAATTTTTTACAAACAGAAGAAGGCCGCTGGTGGCAAGGTTAAAAAGGTTATATAGGGTTATGAGGGGTACGATATCCCCATAACCCTATATAACCTTTTTAACCTTAACTCTATCGATATATTCAACGCTGTTTGATGTAGAAATCAGCAAAACAATAACCTTTAAGGAAACGCTGATTTAATCAAAGAGTTTGAAATTATATGAATTTTTATCCAAAGCATCGTCAAGAAAATCCTTACATAGCTCGCTATTCGCGGATTTCCTTTCCTTGCTTTGAATAAAAATTCAAGAATGATTTCAAATCACGATTAAATCAGTGTTTCCTTAACGAGCATCCACTAAGTAATCGTTAATAAAGAGGAAGATGGGATTCTGATAGGCCTATGATTTTCTTGCTGCTTCTAAGAGTTTCTTTGTATATAGTGCCACAGGATGATGAATCACCGTATCGGTATTTCCATATTCCACCATATGCCCATGATGGAGAATAAGCAATGTATCACATAATTTTTGTGCCAATCCCATATGATGCGTAATGACAAGAAGAGTTAGGTGCTCTTCTTTTTTTAATTGCAATAACAATTCCAGGATTTCTTTTTGTATAGTAGCATCTAAGGCACTAGTTATTTCATCGCAAATCAAAATATCTGGTTTGCAAGCAATGGCCCTGGCAATAGAAGCTCTTTGACATTCTCCACCACTCACCTGATGTGGATATTTTGACATATAGTCTTCAGAAAGTTGACAACGCGATAATGCCATTACGACTTCCTTTTTAGCTTCATTGGCAGACAATCCTGTTTGCAGGAGCCCCTCCATCAAACTTTTTCCCAAAGTCCAACGGGGATCAAAAGAGGCCCTAGGTGACTGGAAAATCATTTGCAAACGGGGGAGTTTTTTTCGCTCTAAATTCTTTGCCCCTTGCTTTCCCACTTGTATGGTACCCTGGTCAGGTAAAAGTAAACCGGCTATGATTCTAGCCAGCGTACTTTTCCCGCTACCAGACCCACCCAATAGGCCAAGGGTTTCCCCTTCTTTGACAGAGAAACTAATATCTCGTAGTGCTTCTATGGTTTGATTTTCTTTTTTGAACATCTTACTCACGTGATGTACTTGTAATATGTCCATAGGTCACTCCAATCGCAGTACTGCATCCAATAATTTTTGGCTATAACTTTCTTTGGGATGGGTAAATACCTCTTTGACTAAGCCTTGCTCCACAACTTCACCTTTTTTCATCACCAATACATAGTCAGCCAGTTGCTCTGCCACTTCCATCTGATGGGTCACTACAATCATAGTTTGCCCCGCTTCTTTCAACTGTTTCATTTGCTGCAATACATCCTGCTGCACCAATACATCCAAGGCACTGGTTGGTTCATCGGCCAATAACAATGTGGGCTGCATCAAAAATGTCATAATAATACCCACCCTTTGGCTCATCCCGCCGGACAATTCAAATGGATAGCTTTCCCATATCCGAAACGGGTCTTCTAGCCCCACTTGCTTCATCAGCGCCAGTGCCTTTTCTTTCACATCCTCTTCCTTGCACTTCCGATGCAATTTGACAGTTTCATAGATTTGCGTACCAATCTTCCGAATGGGGCACAGTGTATCGGCTGTATCTTGAAAAATGCACCCAATCTCTTTCCCCAAAAGATGCCGCCGTTCCTGGCTACTGATAGAGAGTAACGAAATATCTTTATAAAAAATATACCCTTGCGTCACTTTTCCTTCTGGTTCTAATAGCCCCAAAATGGCTTTCAGTAAACTGGTTTTTCCGCTGCCTGATTCTCCTACAATCGCCAGAACCTCTCCTTGCCGCAACGTAAAAGATAGATTTTCAACAACGATCTTTGGTCCATAGGAAATACATACCCCATCAAAAGTCAGTATGACTTGCCTTTCCATGATACTCCTTTCTCTGAGAGCAAGCGAAAAATTATGGATGGTTGGTAGAACACAACCATTCACTTACAACAATTTTCCGCTTTTATTCCAAATCCAGGTCTGCTGTAATCTCATAATAATCGCAAGGGTGTGCCACCATGCCTTTGACACCTTTACGAGACAGTATACTCATTTGTAAATAGGAAACAAAAAGAAAAGCGTGGTCATCTAAAATCACCTGTTGCATTTCTTTTGCCAGCTGATTTCGTTTATCAATATCAAAAGTTTGATGTAATTCTGTATATAAGGCTTCTAAGCGATCACTATGATAAAAGCCACGGTTTTTGGTCGACCTGTCTAATGCACATGTGGTGAAGAAATATTCTGGATCGCCGGTTGGCGCTGTCACAAGGGCACTCGCATAGACATCATACGCCCCAGTTTCCAAAATTTGTAAATGACTTTGGGAACAGTTCACATCCACTTGAATACCAATTTTCTTTAAATTATCTTGTACAGCTTGTGCTAAAATCGGAAGTTCCATACGACCTGGATAAGTCAACCAGCGAATGGTTAAATTCTTTCCATCTTTATCTACATAACCATCTCCGTCGGTATCTTTCCAGCCGGCTTCCGCTAAGAGTTTCTTGGCTTCTTCCGGTTGATATATATCTTCTCTTTCTCCAGATATGCTGCTACGCATCCCCTTCGGGAAAGGACCTACAGCCACTTCCCCCTGTCCTTGTAAAAGAGTATCTACAAATCCTTTTTTATCAATGGCTAGACAAATGGCTTTTCGTACTCTATCATCCTGCATGATAGAAGATTTCATATTCATCTGAGCAAAGAAATTTCTGCTAGTGGCACAAGAAGCAATTTGGAACTTATTGGTATCAGAAAATAGAGCATAACTGGCATAGGGCAATCCATAGGTGGCATCTACATCGCCAGATTGAAGTGCCGCTGTCATTGCATTTCCATCGGTCATAGTTTTTACTATCACGTGATCTACCTTGGGCTTTGTTCCCCAATAAGCATCATTCTTATGCAAATAAATTTCCGTATCTGTCACAGAATCAGCTATATAAGGACCGGTTCCTGCTACATTATCATCCTTCACCCCTTGTTGCATATCAATGATGGCTCCATAAGGATCACACAGATAATGAATGAGCGTAGGACAAGGTTCTGGTGTATGGATGGTGATGGTTTGCCCTTCGGCATCGATACGATCAATTTTCAAATCCAAACGAGCCCGCTCATGCTTGGCCAGTAAATCATCTAAGCATTCTTTGACAGCAATGGCATCCATATGTCGTCCACTAGAAAAATTCACGTCATTGCGTAACTGAATTTCCACAGTATGATCATCGATATAACGATAACTCTCTGCCAGCCATGGCATAGGTTCCATGGAATCAGAAAATTTGAATAAGGTTTCTCCTACCCCATATCGCACAGCACTCCAACCAGAATAATTATCATGCGGATTCAAACCCGCATCCCCCATTTCACGTCCATATCCGGTTGTAGCATACACAAAAGTTTTTCCTTTTTCAGAAGAAGTGGCGGACTTCTCTTGTCCACATCCAGAAAAGAGTACTGCTGCTGAAGCAACCAATAAAGTCCATTTCATCCATCTTTTCATTTTATTTCCCTTTCGGATCATAATAATCACGCAACGTATCGCCTAATATATTAAAAATAACAACCACAATAAACATAGCTCCCCCCGGAGCCATCACCATCCAAGGACACAGTTGTAAAAACATGCGCCCTTCACTCATCATGGCCCCCCATTCTGGAATTGGCGGTTTTACCCCAACCCCCAAGAATGACAAGGCAGAAAGCTCCATCATCAGCGTACCTATGTCCAGCACAGCGGTAATCAAAACAGGACCTGCCATATTAGGCAAGATATGGGCCCACAAAATTTTCCAAGAGGGAACCTTCATTAACCGGGCCACTTCCACATAGGGTTCTCCCACCAAAGACTGGGTAAGATTTTTGGATAATCTGGCATATTTGGGCCAACCGACCACCCAAAGGGCCAATATGGCCCCCAAAAGCCCGCCGTGAGATACACCAGCCAATGCCAAAGCCAATACCAATCCCGGAAAAGAAAGGAACAAATCAGCCCCTCTCATAAGTACTTGTCCTATCCATCCGCCATACCAACCTGCACAGAGTCCAATGGTCGTTCCTGTCAAAGAAATCAAAACCAAAAGAAGCAAAGCACTAAAAACGGTTGCTTTTCCACCAACCCAGACCCGGGAAAACAAATCTCTCCCATAAGGATCTGTACCAAACCAATGCGCAACAGAGGGAGCTGATTTGGCTAATTCTAAATGCTGCTCATAGGGATCGCAGGGAACCCAAAACGTAGAGGAAACAATAAGAATCATCAGTACAAGCGCTACCGTACTAATAATCCATATTTTCCATTTCAAAAATTGTCTTCTTTCAAAGGTTAAAATTGTCTCCTTCCCCATATCAAACAATTTCCTTTCTTCGGATTCGTGGATCTATCAAATATTGAATCACATCCCCACAAAGATTCACTACGATATAAATGAACGCCATCCAAACTACATAGATTTGAATGATAGGATAATCACGCTGCAGAATCGCATCTACAGCTAATTTTCCTACACCATCCCATTGGAAAATCGTTTCTACAACGGCAGTACCGCCCAAAAGACTTCCCACAGAAATCGCAAGTAATGTAATAATGGCGGGACAAGCCATAGGAATCACACTGGTGCATACAATTTGCAAGTTGGAAAACCCACGACTGCGCATCCCTGTCACATATCCTTTTCCCAATTCTTCCAATACAACCGCTCGAATTTGTCTGATGTATTTCGCACTCATAGCCACGGTCAATGTCAAAGCAGGAAGTACCACAGAAGGAGAACGGCCAATAGCTACCACTGGGAAAAAATGATACTTCACAGCCAATAAGAAAACTAAAAGAATGGCCACCAGAAAATTTGGCATAGAATTTCCAATAAAAGACAACAAACGAATTCCATAATCAATCATCCGATTCTTATACAAAGCAGATACTATGCCTAAGGGAAGGGACATACAGAGAGTCATAGCCAGGGAAATCCCCGCCAGATACATCGTTTGTGGTAATTTAGAAAGAAATAGAGGCCCCACATCTTTTCCTGTGATGAAACTTTCTCCCATCTGACCATGCAGCATCCCCCAAAGCCACTTTCCATACTGCACCAAAAAGGGTTGATCTAAGCCATATTTCTGACGACCTGCTTCTATCACACTCTGTGACACAGCCTGCCCTTGGTTTTCATAAAAATAGCTCATGGGATCTCCCCCTGCTACGTACATCAAACCATAGGTCAAAAATGTCACCGCCATAAAAACAGGAAAGAATAAGAGGATTCGTTTACAAATATAATTCATCGTTCATTTCCTTTGTTCCTAGGGAAACACCTCTACATTTTGTGTATTCCCCGTTAATGACTCATTTCACAGCTTCCACGCAAAAATACGGCGTGGCTTCGAAATTGAGTAGCTCCTCTGGCAGGAGAATTTCTTCTGAAATCTGTTCATAGAGTGTCACATCCATGCCCAAAGCGGTGAGAATGTCTTTGTCCCAATGGGGCCGTTTCACCGGAGAAAGCGGCATTTCTCTGGCAATCTTTTCGCACGTATCGGTGTCGGTAGAAATATAGCGATCAAAAACGCCGGCCTCTGCCACTTGGGCCCGGTCCCGTTCGTACAGTTTCCGGTCCTCTTCGTCATACAAATAGTTGTACCAATTGGCATCGAAATTGAGCAGCACACCGCCCTTTTTCAGCACTCGCTGCCAGCTGGCATAGGCTTTCTTAGGGTGCGGCAAGGTCCAGGTCAGATTTCTTGTCACAATCACGTCAAACGTATTGTCCGGAAACTCTAAATCTTCCGCGTCCATCAGCGCATAGTGAATGGCATCTGCCAAGGGTCCCGCATTTTCCTTGGCTTCCACCAGCATGGCAGCATTCCGATCCACCCAGGTGGCTTCATAGCCTGCCATGGTCATGATGATAGAAAAGAATCCAGGGCCGCCGCCGATATCCAGCACTTTCAGATTCTTCTTCCCCGGCATCACTCCTTCGATTCGCTTTTGGATGTAAGAGGTCCACTTCTCCTTCTGCTTTCCGTGCAGTTCATTTTGATTGATTTCTGAATAACTGGGCGCCCGCTCGGTCCAGTACTGGATGATTTCGTCTTGTAACATAGTCTTTTCTCCTTTTTGGTGACTGGTGACTCGTGACTAGTGACTGGGATTTCCTACTTTTCAAT
>ERZ808242.1252-NODE-1252-length-14846-cov-3.758231_pt1 | contig 14846 bp, 12 predicted proteins | sample MGYA00521244_ERZ808242 | MGnify/ENA primary metagenome ERZ808242 (study PRJEB31516, sample SAMN03275573) | gut metagenome | biome: mammalia-associated habitat; material: feces | host: Papio cynocephalus | place: Kenya | collected 2012-07-27 ... | reverse complement strand
TCGTATTAACCTGCTAACTTATCGCTATTTCTAACTTCGTTAGCTTAGTCTTTTTCTTAATTTTGCCTTTCTGTACTTTGTTCTCGATAATATTTCTATTATCTCGTCTTTTACTATGCAGTTGTCAATCTTCATTCGTTGAGCCGAGCGGCTCAAGTTGCTTTCCTTTCGGACAGCTTATACATATTACCACTTATGCAAATATAAGTCAAATTATTTTCAAAGGTTTTTAAAAGTTTTTAAAAAATTTTTCAACTTTTTAAAATTTGCCCGAAAGCAGCCTTTAAACCTTCTATTCTTTCCTTAGCTCTTTCCTCGTCTTTTGCGTAGACGGAGTAGTAAATTTTAAGCTTAGGCTCCGTGCCGCTGGGTCTGAGGCACACGAACCCGCCGTTGTCAAGTTCGAAGTACAAGCAGTTAAGCCCGGAATATTCGAGTTTTTCCTTTTCGCCGTCGGCTTTAGTTCTGATACCCGTTTCGTAATTTCTTACGGCGGCGACCGTGTAAATGTCGATTTTGTCAATCTTCATCGCGGCGACTTTGTTGACGGCGGCGTTCATTTCCGCCATTGCGTTAAGCCCCGAAAAAGCTATGCAGTCGGTTTCGTCCTTGCAATATCCGAACTTTTCGTAAATAGACATAAGCACGTCGAACACCGAAACGCCTATCGAATTATAGTAGCAAACCATTTCCGCGAAAAGCATGCTTGCGACCACCGCGTCCTTATCTCGGGCATGCGTGCCGCGCAGATATCCGCAGCTTTCTTCGAAACCGAACACGAAAGTGCCTTTGCCGCTTTCTTCCGCCTCTTTTATCTTTTCGCCGATAAACTTGAAGCCTACGGGCGTTTCCTTTAATTCGACTCCGTAACTATCCGCTACGGCTTTGGCTAAGCCGGTGGAAACGAAACTCTTAACGGCAAAGCAATCGGGCGTGAGTTTGTTTTCTTGTTTTAAGCGCGTGAGAACGTAATTGAGTAAAAGCACGCCCACCTGGTTGCCGCTTAAAGCTTGGAATTCGCCCTGCTTGTTGCGCAGAGCTACGCCCAAACGGTCGCAGTCGGGGTCGGTGCCGAAAACTACGTCGGCTTTTATCTTATCCGCAAGTGCAATCGCCATGGAAAGCGTTTCTTTAAATTCCGGGTTAGGAACTTTTACGGTAGAAAATTCCGTATCCGGCTTGCACTGTTCTTCCACGACTGTGACTTTTATGCCTAATTTTTTCAAAACCGTAGTCACGGGAACGTAACCGGTGCCGTGAACGGGCGTGTAAACGAGTTTTATTTTTTTACCTTCTTGTTTTACGGCTTTTTTAGAAAGGCAAAGTTTTAAGATTTCCGCGTAATATTTACGTTCGAAGAACCAACCTATTATTTTAACGCCGTAACGCTTAGCCTTTTCGACGGAATCGAACGCTACGCTCTCGACGGAGAAATAGTCGGTAATCTTTTTGATATAGCCGACGACTGTTTCGGTAGCTTCGGGCGACATTTGCGCGCCGTCCTCGCCGTAAACCTTGTAGCCGTTGTATTCCTTGGGGTTATGGCTCGCCGTAATCATTATGCCGGCGAAGCAATCGAGTTTTCTCACCGCGTAAGAAAGCATAGGCACAGGGCGAGGCTCGGCGTAAAGGCGGACGGTTATGCCCTCTTTAACGAGAACGCCAGCGGCGGCAAGCGCGAACTCCGTGGATTTTCTGCGGGTATCGTAAGAAATGGCTACGCCGCGTTTTATCGCGTCCTCCCCGCTCGCTTTTATGTATTCGGCAAGACCTTTGGTGGCTCGTTTAACGGTGTAAACGTTCATCATGTTCGTTCCCATGCCGATTATGCCGCGCATACCGGCTGTGCCGAATTGAAGTTCCGCGCCGAAACGATACTCTTTTTCTTTCTCGTCCTGCTCGATAGCTTTAAGCTCGTCCGCACCTTCGCTCGAAAGCGCGGGGCTCAAAAGCCAGTTTTCGTATTCTATTTTGTAATTCATATACTGCCCCTTTCCTTTCGTTTTTTATGCGAAAGGTCATAGTATTGTTTCAATATATATAATATATATTTTTGTTTCGTTTATTAAATTTACGGCGAAGTTTATTGAGCGCGCGACAAAAAAGCAAAAAGATTGCCGAATTTTATCGCGTTTATTTGCTCTGTTTTATAGCCGAGCTTTGTTAAGCCGTTTGTGAAACGCTCTTCGAAACGATAATCGCCGTAGCCGCAAGGAAAATCTTCGCAACCGAAAAAGTCGGTGCCTAAGCAAAGGTTTTTCACTCCGAATTTTTGGACGAAGTAGTCAACGCTTTTTATGACGGCGTTTTCGTCGCCGCCGCGGCTCGTTCCTAAAAACTCCGCGTAAAAGCAAAGCCCGATAAGCCCGCGTTTTTCAATCGTCAACTTTATTTGCTCGTCGGAAATATTGCGTTTAACGTCGCAAATTCCTTTAAAGCCCGTGTGCGTAACGACAAAAGTATCTGCAAGCTCTATCGCCGCAAAAAAAGATTTTTCGCTAAGGTGCGCGCCGTCGAGCGCGATTTTTTTCTCGTTAAGCTTTTTTATAAGCTTTTTGCCGCTCTCGGTAAGTTCGCCGTCCGATTTTGCTCCGCCCGCAAGAAAATTTGCGTTATTCCATGTCAAAGACACCGCGGCGGGCGCGAAAGACAAAAGCTTGTCGGCGATTTTTTCGTCGGTTATAGAAAAATCTTCGAATGAAAGATAAAGATTTTCGCTTTTATTGTTTTTGAAAAACTCCGCAAGGCGCAAAAGCTTTTTTTCGTCGCGTTTGCCTTTAAAGATTGCGCAGACGATTACGTTTTCGCTTTTTTTGTATTTCGCAAAAACTTTTTCGCGCTTTTCGCTCGTTAATACGTCGTTATGAAAATCGGCTATCATTATTATAAACTTCCCCGCATATCATACGACGACGGAGCGAAAAACGTTACTTTTTTATCGCTAACTTTTTACGCTTTTACTTCTTCCGCGTTGAATTTTACGATTTCCACGCCCGCTTCTTCAAAGAGTTTGAGCGCGAACTCGTCCGGGTAGCCTTGTTCGTAGATGACTTTCGTTATGCCGGAATTGATTATCATTCGCGTACAGATAGTGCAAGGCTGGTGCGTGCAGTAAAGGGTCGCGCCCTCTAAGGACACGCCGAGCTTTGAAGCCTGACAAATGGCGTTTTGTTCGGCATGTACGGCGTAGCACATTTCCTGACGAGTGCCGCTCGGGATATTTAGGTTACGGCGAAGGCATTCGCCCCTTTCTACGCAGCTTTTAACGCCTGCGGGCGCGCCGTTGTAACCGGTAGTCAAAACCCTTTTGTTCCTAACTACCACCGCGCCGACGTGGCGGTTAATCTGATAACAGCTCGACCAGCCACCGACCATTCTTGCCATTTCCATAAAACGAACGTCCCATTTATCCATATCCGCTATAATTCCTCTATCTACAACTTGGTGTACATAAAAAGGCTTTTCAAGCTAAAAAAGAGCCTAAATTACCTTTTCCTATATAAGTATACCACAGACTTCAAAGTTTTGCAAAAGTTTTTGATAAATTTTGGGACTAACTTATTGACAAATAAAAAAAAAGTGGTATAATATAATTAGCAATCAAGAAAGAAGAGTGCTAAAAATCGTATCAAGGGACGGTTTAGGCAAAAAAAGATTGCTAAAACGACAAAATTCGACATGGAGGTAACAGAAAGATGAACATAAGACCCTTATTCGATAAGGTAGTAGTAGAACAGACGGGCAAAGAAGAAACCACGAAAAGCGGTTTCATACTTCCCTCTTCGGCACAAGAGAAACAACAGACGGCAAAAGTCGTCGCGGTAGGACCCGGCGGAGTTATCGACGGCAAAGAAGTAACCATGCAGGTTAAGGTCGGCGACGTCGTTTTGTATTCCAAATATTCCGGGAGCGACTTCAAGGTCGACGGCAAAGAATTCACGATTATTCGCCAGAGCGATATTTTGGCGGTAGTCGAAGACTAAAATTAAGGAGGATTTTTTATTATGGCAAAACAGATTAAGACGGGGCTTGACGCAAGAAAAGCTCTTGAAAACGGCGTAAACGCGCTTGCGGATACCGTAAAAATCACGATAGGACCTAAGGGCAGAAACGTCGTACTCGATAAAAAGTACGGCGCGCCTCTCATCACCAACGACGGCGTTACGATTGCGAAAGAAATCGAACTCGAAGACCCGTTCGAAAATATGGGCGCGCAGCTCGTAAAGGAAGTTTCCACTAAAACCAACGACGTTGCGGGCGACGGTACCACTACGGCTGTCGTTCTCGCCCAGGCGATGATTAGAGAAGGGCTTAAAAACTTAGCCGCGGGCGCGAACCCGATTATTCTCAAAAAAGGTATAACGAAAGCAGTCGATACGGCTGTCGAAAACTTGAAAGCGCAGTCAAAGGTTGTAGACGGCAAGAAAGCAATAGCGCAGGTCGCTTCCATTTCCGCCGGCGACGAAGCTATCGGTCAACTTATTTCCGACGCTATGGAAAAGGTCGGCAAGGACGGCGTTATAACCATTCAGGAAAGCAAGACGATGAAAACCGAACTCACCACCGTCGACGGTATGCAGTTCGACCGCGGCTACGCTTCCGCTTACATGGTCACCAACACAGACAAGATGGAGGCCGTTCTCGATTCGCCCGCTATCCTTATCACGGACAAGAAGATTTCTTCCATTCAAGAAATTTTGCCGATTATCGAACCGATTGCTCAGCAAGGTATGCGCCTCCTCATAATAGCGGAGGACGTTGAAGGCGACGCGCTTGCCGCGCTCGTAGTAAATAAACTTAAAGGCGTGTTCAACTGCGTTGCCGTTAAAGCGCCCGGATTCGGCGACAGAAGAAAAGCAATGCTCGAAGATATCGCTATTCTTACCGGCGGTCAGGTGCTTTCTTCCGACCTCGGCATAGAATTCAAGGATTTCACGATGGATATGCTCGGTCACGCGGGTCAAGTCAAAGTCGACAAAGACAACACGACAATTATCGACGGCGCGGGCGACAGCGAAGCTATCAAAGCGCGTATTACCGCTATCAAAGCGCAAATCGCCGAAACGACTTCGGAATACGACAAAGAAAAATTGCAAGAACGCCTTGCCAAGCTTGCGGGCGGCGTAGGCGTAATCAACGTCGGCGCGGCTACGGAAGTAGAAATGAAAGAAAAGAAGCTTCGTATCGAGGACGCGCTTGCGGCGACGAGAGCCGCAGTTGAAGAAGGCATCGTTCCCGGCGGCGGCGTTGCTCTCCTCTCCGTTATTCCCGCAGTAAGAAAGCTCGCTACGCTTCTTAAAGGCGACGAAAAGACCGGCGCGGAAATCGTTGCGAAAGCCATCGAAGAGCCGATTAGACAAATCGCCGCTAACGCTGGGCTTGACGGCTCGGTTATCGTCAACAAAATTCTTACCGCTAAAAAACAGAACTACGGCTTCGATTTCTTAGAAAACGAATACGTAGACATGGTCGCTAAGGGCATAATCGACCCGACGAAAGTTACCCGTTCGGCTCTCCAGAACGCAGCTTCCATCGCTTCCACGCTTTTAACGACCGAAAGCATCGTTACGGATATTCCCGCTCCCGAAGCTCCCGCGGCACCCGCCGGCGGTATGGGCGGAATGTACTAATCAGACTCTCTTTAAGGCATTGAGAAATATCTGAATGCCCTCCTTAAATAAACGCGCCGTTTCCTTCTTTTAGGGAAGCGGCGTGCTTTTTGTTTGTAAAAACCGCTCGATAATCGACTTATCGGGCGGTTTTTGCGTTTTTTTCGCTATGTTTTTATATGCGATTTTCTTTTAGAATTTTACGGCGTTTCCGGAAACGATAACCACCTTTTCGTCCTTTTGTTTTTTGAGCGTTAGCGCGACGATTGAAAGAACGAAAGCGACTAAAAGAAGCGCGGCGGCAACGATAAACGAAGCGAAGCCCGTGGACACGACGGTCGTTTTTCCGAAAGCGTCGCCCAACTGTTCTTTCATATGCGATACGTAAGCGTTGGAGCAGACAAAGCAAGATATCACGGTCATAAAACCGCCGGTCACCGCTCCGCCGCACGCAAGCACGGAAGCGTAGCCCGCTTTGTTTTTGCAAACGGAAACGACAACGCACGCGACCGCGATAGCCGCGGCGACAATCATAATAAGCATGCCGAAGTAACCGATAAACGGAGCCGCACCGTAATCTATTTCGGGTTGCACGCCCGAAGAAGCGAGTGTTTCAAGCGACATAATGAGCGCGGAGAACGTTTCGCCCGCCGTAAGGCTTTCCCTCGTTATTCCGTCGGAATCCAACTCTTTAGTCGTGACGGAATACGTTCCGCATGCGGCAACAACCGCGGCAACGAAAACGAGAACTACGGAAACGGCGTAAACAATCGTGCGCACAGCTACCTTTTTGTCGGCAAAAACTTCCGGCGAGCAAGCCGCGTTAAGCGCGTACGAGAAGATAAAGACGAACGCCGCGACAGCCGCGCCGACGATTGCGGGAACGCCGAGCGAAGAATAAGCCGCGATAGTATTATTGCTGCTCAAATAGACGACCAAAATCGACAAGTCTACACCCAAAACCGAACGCATTACGAGCATTGCTACAATATAAGTCGCAATAGCGATTGCGAAAGGCTTTGCCAAATTGACAGTCGTTTTATTGAGATTTGCGCGGATAACGGCGTAAACGGAATACGCGAACGCGCCCGCGGCGGCTAAGAGATTTACGGACACCGCAACCGTGCAGACGATAAGCGGAAAAATCTGCCAGAAAGTCGGCTCGGTAAAGGCTTGATAACATTCGCCGAAAAAGTCAAAAACGGTAACCGATTCTTCGGGGTTTATCGCGTAATTACTTAAAAGGCTTTCTAATTCCTTTTGACTAAACCCGGAAGCCGAAACGTTGTACTTAACGCCGATAAAGAACGAAAAGATTAGAAGAAGCGCGATAGCCGCAAGCGACAAAATCGGCGTAATAAAGCTTACGATTTTCTTGAGTTTTTCGCCCGCAAACGCGTCGTTTTCAACTATTTTTAGTGGTGAAGCGGAAGAAGTTTTTGCTTTTTCCTCTTTTACTTCCGCAGTTTTTTCGCTCAATTTTTGTTTTGCTTTTGTTCCGCAAAGCGGGCAGAATGAGCCTTCGAAAACGGCTCCGCAGTTTTTGCAAGAGTTTTTGCCGTCCACTCGTTCCCCGCAATTATTGCAGAAAACAGCTTCTTCGGAAACCTCGTTGCCGCAAAACGGGCAAGTTCTTTTCTTCGTTTGCTCGGCAAGGTTTGCTCCGCATTCGGGGCAGAACGTTGCATTTTCGGGCGTTTGCGCGCCGCACTTTTCACATTTCATTTTTTTATCCTCACTTTTATCTTTATTGTTTTTAAATTTCTTTTTTCAACGCGTTTCTATCGACCATGAACGACACGACGGACAACATTGCCGAAAGCGTGACAAGCACTAACGCCGTTATCGTTCGCGGAAAGGTCACGGAATAAGAAGTGTAATATTTCCAGTTGTAATAGCTTACGCATTCGTTCGCCCACAGCGACGTGAGAACGACGACCGCTATGCAGATAAGCAAGGCGGCAATCGATGAGATAAACGAATATTTAGCAAAACTTTTACGCTTAACGGAAGCAAACGAGAACGCCATAACCGCGACAAGGCAAACTATAAGCACGATTTTAAACGAAAAAACCAGAGCGGATTTCGTCACGAGCGAATCGGCCGTGCGCGAAAACATGTCTGCATAAGTTTTTGAGCCGTCGGAAAACGCGAGCAGTGCGGCGAATGACGTGAAAAGCGACTTTGCCGACGAATAATTGTCCGCGGCTTGGTTGAAAATAACGTCGTAACCGCTTGCAACGATTACGGAAGCTAACGTCATGCCAATAACGGCGAGCTTTGTTGCGAACTTTATTATGAAAACTTTTATATCCTCTTCGCCTCTTTCGTCGACGGTCAAACGCAGAACGTATGCTGCTAAGCCAAGCGCGCCCGGTAAAATGAGCCCGACATACCCGCAAGCGTTTAGCTTTATTCCGCTAATAATCGTAACGTGGTCGCCGTAGTCTACGCCCGAAATGCACGCCGAAACGAATTTTAGCGTAAAAAAACCGACGGCGTAGCACGCGAACGAAATTATAAACGCCGGCGCAAGGCTGTATTTTTTGCCTTTTAACGCCGCAAAAACGAACTTCGATACGCCGACTATGAGCGCGGCGGAAGTGCCGACGAGCATAACCGCGACTAAGATTGTTACGGCAACAAACGAACCTATTTGCTTATTGAACGACGAAGCCGACTTGTAACATTCGCCGAAAAAGTAGAAAACGGAAAAGTTTACGCTTTCGTTTTTCGACATATCGACGAAAATCGATTTAGTTAAAAAGCCGAACAAGCACGCGAAAAACATTGCGAAAATAAACAGAGACGGAATAACGTACTTAGAAGTTATCTTTTTGTACGCCCGTACCACGCTCGCAAGCATGAGCCTATTTTTGCTTTTACTATCGCGCGCCGCGATTTCGCCGTCTTTTATAAAAGTTTCGTTTAATTTTGCGCCGCATTTTTCGCAAAAGTTTCCGTTTGCTTCCGCCCCGCAGTTAGGACAAAGCTTTTTCTTTTCGGGAAGTTTTTCGCCGCAATAGGGGCAGAACTTCATATTCTCTTCAAGTTCTTTTCCGCACGAGGGACATACGGGAACTTCTTTCTCGCATGCTTTCTCTTGCTCTAAAAGCGTTCCGCAATCGGAACAAAATTTAGCTCCGTCAACTTCTTCTCTTCCGCAATTTTTGCATCTCATTTTTTTTCCTCTATATTATTATTTTAATTAACGAGCGACTATTTAATAAGCGACTCGTAATAATCTTTCATTGTTTTCGCGTCGTCGGCTTGGGTGCCGGCGGATTCCGAAACGATGTACGGGTGCAAATTAAGCTCGACAATCGATTCTATAAACGGCTTGTAATCGGGTCCGAAAACGGTATCCTCGAACGTTAAGTGGCGTTTTTCCCCTTTCGCCGTGTACTCGACCTTGGAAAAATGAACATGCATGTCATTCACCTTTTCGTAGCCTAAAATATTTATCATATAATTCAAGCGGACGAGATAGTCCTCTTTCGTCTTTAAGCTGCCTTGTTCGCGCGCGTTGACGTGTCCGAAGTCTACTGTCGGATAGTAAAAATCCGCAAGCGTGCAAAAATGCGTAACTTCTTCAATCGTGCCTATCTGCGCGATTTTACCCATGGTTTCCGGGCAGAATTTAATATCGGTCAATCCGCGCTCCTCGATTATGCTTTTTAGCTCTATAAGTCGCGCTATAGTGCGATTAACTGCTGTTTCGCGCGTTTCTTTGCCTTGCGCGGCGGGGTGAAAAACAACGCGATTCGCGCCCATAATTTTACCGACGACGGCGGAAGATAGAATGTAATTAAATGAGTTTTCCGCTTTTGTCTCCTCGGGGGTGGCAAGGTTTATAAAGTACGGCGCGTGAACGCTTATTTCGATATTTTCCTTTTTAAAAGCTTCGGCAATGCTTTTCGCTTTCGCCTCGCCTAAGTTTACGCCTCTGCCGAAAGAATATTCGAAGCAGTCAAGCCCGTTTTCCTTTATCCACAATGGCATTTCTTCGGTGTTTTTGTGTCCCTCGTCGTAAAAACGCTCGGGTGCGCCGCTCGGTCCGAATTTTATCATATTTTCGTTAAATCCTTTTTTATTTGTTTGTAAAGTTCGTCTTTAGAATTGAATTTTTTTACGTCGCGGACGAAATCTTTAAAGAAAATCTTCACTTTTTCGTCGTAAATGTTTCCCGAAAAATCGGGAATGAATGTTTCGGTCGTAAAAACCGACGAGCCGAAAGTCGGCGCGTTGCCGACGTTTGTAAGGCTTTTATAAAGCTTATCGTCAATTTTAATCTTTGTAACGTACACGCCGTGCTTCGGCATAAGCTTAGTTTCGTCGGGCAGAACATTTGCCGTAGGGAAGCCGAAAAGTCTGCCGTCGCCCCTGCCTTTTGTTACCGTTCCCGAATAAAAATAGTCGTAACCTAAAAGGGAATTCGCCTTTTTTACGTCGCCGTTTTTAATAAGTTCCCGTATCTCGGTAGACGAAATTTTAACGCCGTTTTCCGTAAGAAGCGGAGCTATAACGCAATTAACGCCGTTTTTTTCAAAATACTCTTTTAAAACTTCCGCCGTTCCTTTTCTTAAAAAACCGAAAGTATAATCTTCTCCGGCAACAACCGCGGACGGTGAAAAATTATCGGTTAAAAGCTTTAAAAACTCGTCCTTTGTGACGGCGAAAAATTCTTTATTAAGCGGGGCGTAAATAATTCCGTCCGCGCCTAAGCTTTGAGCGACGGAAACAAATTCTTCGTCCGTCAAAAGTTTTTGAGAAAGACCGCCTTTAAAAGTAAAAACGTATACGGGCTTGCCGCTTTCTTTAGACAAGCTTTTTGCCGTTTCTAAAAGCGTTTTATGCCCGCGGTGCAGACCGTCGAATTTGCCGAGAACGAGTATCGGCTCGTTATTCAATTTTTCGAATACGCTCGTTATTTTCATAAATCTCTGACGTAAGCTTTCATTTTTAATTTTTTATCCGTAACTTCGCCCACGCCTAAAAAGCCCGCTTCGCCGTACACCTTGCAAAGTCCGTTTTCGACCGAAAAGTCATCGTATAAGCCGTTTAACAAGCGTTTTTCCTCTTCGGCTGTAAGCTTTAATTCGGGATAAAATACCGTTTTATCGGGTTCGACAAGGCATGCCGAAAGACCTTTCTCCTCAATTTCGTCAAGCGTGAAAGAATTTTCTATCGTAAAAATTCCGCTACGCGTTCTAACAAGATTTGTCATAGTTGCGGGTAAGTCTAACGCCGCGCCTAAATCCCTTGCAATCGAACGGATATACGTTCCGCCGCGGCAATCTATCTCGAAGCGGAAACAAGTTTCGGAAAGCTTTTCTACAAGTCGAATATCGTCAATCTGCACCTTTTTAGGTTGAAGTTCGACTTCCACGCCGCGGCGCGCAAGCTTATAAGACCTTTTTCCGTCCACGCATTTTGCGCTGTACACGGGCGGAACTTGCATAACTTCGCCGATAAGCGACGGCAAAACGGATAAAATTTCTTTTTCCGTAGTGCGTTTGACGGTCGTTAAAGTCGGTTCCGTTTCAAGGTCCAAGGACGGGGTCGTGAAAGAAAAATCGAAGTCGGCAAGGTAGCTCTTTCGCTTATCCAAAAGGAACGGAAAAAGCCTTGTCGCCTGACCTATCGCGACGGGGAGAACGCCGGAAGCAAGCGGGTCGAGCGTACCCATATGCCCTATGTGCGAACCTTTGCCGACAAGCCTTTTTATTCTGTTGACAACGAACGCCGAAGTGTCGCCTTTCTTTTTGTTAACCGAGATAAAACCTAACATAAGTAGTTGCCGACGGTGAAAATCAGTTTGTCCAAAACGTCCTCGTAGTAGCCGCAAAGCATTGCGCCTGCCGCTTGCGGGTGTCCGCCGCCGCCGAAAACGCCCGCTATTTCGCTTACGTTTATCGTCTTAGAACGGAACGAAAGTTTGAATTTTTTATCGCCCGCCTCTAACATGCTTATAGCGACTTCCACGCTTTTTACGGTGAGCGGAAAATCGATAAAGCCCTCGGTCGCGCTCCTATCCAAGCCGTACTTTTCGAGCATATCTTTTCGAATTGTGATAATAGCAAGTTTATCGTCCAAAAAAAACTTCATCTTGGACATAACTTCGGCTTTTAAGTAGACTTCTTCCTTCTTTTTGTTGCAGAAAAGCAGCCTATTGAGCATAGGGAGATTACCGCCCTTCGCACAAAGCTCAGCAGCGACCGAAAGGCATTCCGAATCTGTATTGGTATGCGAAAACGATCCCGAATCGGTTAAAATGCCGACTAAAAGCACGTTTGCAAGCTTTTTGTCTATATTCGCGCCTAAAATTTGGGCAAGCTCATAAATAATCATCGAGCATGAAGCCGTAGTTTTAACGAAAGTATAGTCCGCGTAGCGCGCGTTCGTCGGGTGATGGTCTACGCAAAGAGAGCCTTTAACCATTTCAAAATAAGCGTAAGGTCTGCCCATCAAGTCGGGCGTGGCGCAGTCAACGGCGATTACGCCCTCGTAGCCTGCGGGCGGTTCCGTATAGGTTTTTCCGAAAAGCCCCGTTTGAGCGTACTTTTCGGGTAAAGGCTCTCCGCACACCACTTCCGACGGCGTGCCTAATTGTCTTAATACTTCTTTAAGCGCAAAAGCGCACGATAAAGTGTCACCGTCCGGACGGATGTGACAGAATATCAATGCGCTTTTTAACGATTTTATTCTGTTTGCGATTTCAGTTATCGTCATTGTGTTCTCCGTAAGTAAATCCGTCGATAATCTTATCGATTTTCGCGCCGTAAGCAAAGGATTCGTCCTTTTTGAAGTTGAGTTTGGGAACGGTTCTTATGCGCATTTCACGCGATAAAAGCGTTCGTACTTCTCCGGCGGAAGAAGCGATTGCTTCAAAAGTTCTCTGCTTCGCTTCTTCGCTGCCCGAAAACACGCTTACATAAACGTCCGCCGTTTCGAGGTCGCTCGTTACTGTGACAGCCGTTATTGCAAACATTTCCGTTATATACGGATTTTTGATTTTGCTCGTTAAAAGTTCGTAAATGTTTTTGCGAAACTCTTTTTCGAGCCGTTTTTCGCGTTTTTCCTTCATTTAAATATCAGTCCTTTTTTTCTTCTACGATATAACATTCGATAAAATCGCCGATTTTTATATCGTTAAAGTTTTCAATCGACATACCGCACTCATAGCCCGCGGCGACTTCCTTAACGTCGTCTTTGAAGCGTTTGAGTTGCAAAACGTTGCCTTCGCAAATCATTACGTCGTCGCGATAGATACGGAGCTTGCCGCTTCTCACTATCTTGCCGTCGGTAACGTAGCAACCGGCAACCGTGCCTACGCCGGTAATCTTGAACGTTTCGCGAACTTCGGCTTTACCCATGTAAACGTCGGTAAACTTAGGCGCGAGCATACCCTTCATTGCCGCTTTGATATCGTCTATCGCTTCGTAAATTATGCGGTAGAGCTTGATGTCCGTTTTCGTGCGTTCCGCCAAAGCTTTCGCCTTTGCGTCCGGACGAACGTTGAAGCCGATAATAATAGAGTTGGAAGAATCGGCAAGCATAACGTCCGTTTCGTTTATCGCGCCGACCGCGGCGTGAATGACGTTGATTTTGACTTCCGCGTTGGAAAGCTCGGTCAAAGACTGCTTAACCGCTTCGACTGAGCCTTGAACGTCGGCTTTGATGATAATGTTAAGGTTCAAAGTCGAACCGTCGCCTATCTTGGAGAAGAGGTCGTCAAGAGTAACCTTTTCGCTGCGGCGAATCATTTCTTCTCTTTCTTTGTTCTTTCTTTCGGCGGCAACGAGTTTTGAGAGTTTTTCTTGTTCGACCGCGAAAATAATATCGCCGGCGTTGGGGACTTCCTCTAAGCCGATTACCGAAACTGCGGTGGACGGTCCGGCTTCCTTAACCATTCTGCCCTTATCGTCGAACATGGCTCTTACTTTACCGGTGGAAGTACCCGCAACGATGTAATCGCCCGTTCTAAGCGTACCGTTCTGAACGAGAATGGAAGCGACCGGTCCTTTGCCTTTGTCGAGCTTGGCTTCAAGCACCGCGCCCTTAGCTTTGCGGTTGGGGTTAGCTTTGAGTTCGTGCATTTCGGCAACCAAAAGTATGCTTTCCAAAAGTCCGTCTACGCCCTCGCCGGTCTTTGCCGAAACGGGGCAAAGTATAACGTCGCCGCCCCAGTCTTCGACGAGGATTTCCATATCGGCGAGTTGTTTTTTAATCTTTTCGATATCGGCGTGCGGCTTGTCGATTTTGTTAGCCGCGATAATAACCGAAACGTTAGCCGCTTTGGCGTGATTGATTGCTTCGACCGTCTGCGGCATTATGCCGTCGTCAGCCGCGATAACTATAACCGCGATATCGGTAACTTGCGCGCCACGCTGACGCATAGAAGTGAACGCCGCGTGTCCCGGGGTATCGATAAAGGTTATCGGGTGACCCTGATAATTGACGGAATATGCGCCGATATGCTGAGTTATGCCGCCCGCTTCGCCCGCCGTGACATGCGCCGAACGAATATAGTCGAGAAGCGAAGTTTTGCCGTGGTCGACGTGACCCATAACGGTGACGACGGGAGGACGTGTAACGCAATCCGCGGGGTTATCCGCTTCGTCGTTAAAGCCTTCGGCAAGCGCTTCTTCGGCGGTTTTTTCCATTTTCAGTTCAAGCTCTATGCCGAGCCCTGCGGCAACGTACGCCGCGGTATCGTAGTCGATAGAGTCGTTTATAGTCTTTATAATGCCCTCTTTAAAGAGGATTTTCGAAATTTCGACGGCGGAAATACCTAACTTTTCGCTAAGTTCCTTCAAAGGAATGATATCCTTTGTGATAACCGCCTTATCGATTTTAATTCTCTGCGGTTCGGCTTCCGTCTTAGCCTTTTTAACTCTAAGTTTTCTGTAACCCGTTTTATTTTCGTCGAAGTCGGCGATAGAAACCTGACCCTTGAGCGCGGATTTTTTGTTTATTGCGCGCTTGTCGTCGTAACTTCTGCCGTCGTTCTTTTTCTTGTTGACGCTTTTGGTCGAATCCTTAGGAATAAACGCGATTTCTTGCGGTTTTAACGGGCGTTTGAAACCGCCCTGACCCTGACCTTGACCAAACGGGCGTTGCCCTTGCGCGCCTTGGGGACGATTGAAACCGCCTTGACCTTGCGGGCGACCTTGACCGCCTTGCGGGCGTTGTCCTCTCTGCGATTTATCGGGTCCGCAATAACCGACTTGACCG
>ERZ808242.1248-NODE-1248-length-14936-cov-3.883812_pt1 | contig 14936 bp, 12 predicted proteins | sample MGYA00521244_ERZ808242 | MGnify/ENA primary metagenome ERZ808242 (study PRJEB31516, sample SAMN03275573) | gut metagenome | biome: mammalia-associated habitat; material: feces | host: Papio cynocephalus | place: Kenya | collected 2012-07-27 ... | reverse complement strand
ACAACAGGGCTTGGAGAAAATTTGACCCGAAAACACTTTTTAAAATACTGCTTTATTTGAAGTAAAAGTTTGTTAGCTAATTGACAATTGAATATCTTTTTTCGAGGGTTATCAACAATCCTCTTTTTTGTGTACGATTTTTTTGTTAAAACAGCAAAAAAATACCAAAATCAAATCAAGTATCAAAAAAACGGCTGTCGCAAGCTGCAAAAAATGCAACTTGCGACAGCCCCTTTTTGTTTTGTCTTGAAAAGTTCTTGCGGTTTTAGCTCGGCTATAAAAGTCGGAATTTTTGCGCCTCGGATAGCGAAAACTCGTCTTGCACGTGCGTGTAAATGTTTGCCGTAGTTTCAAGCCGGGAATGTCCGAGCCATTTTTGCACGACTTTTATATTTATTCCGCATTCAAGGCAACGCGTTGCAAAGGTGTGCCGAAGGTCGTGCAACTTATGCGCGGGGCAATAAGTCTTAAACTTCTTGCTAACGAATTCGGCGCGGTGGTGAAAAACTTTGCCCGCTTTCCTCGGTAGCCTTGTCAGCAGTTCCCGACAATCCGGAAACAAAGGCACCACTCTATCGGACGTTGCGGTTTTAGTCCCGCGAACGTGTAAGAGGTTTTGCTCAAAGTCTATATCGTTCCACTCAATGCCGAGAGCTTCCGAACGTCGGCAACCGGTAAAGAGGCAAAACTTGTAAAAGGCTTCGAGCCGTTCCCCGGCAATCGCTTTTAGGAATTCGTTTAACTCGTCGGGTGAAAGAGCCGAGCCGACTTTGCGAACGTGTTTCGGTTTTACGAGCAGTTCGGCGACGTCGTAGGGGGTAAGGTGTAGCTTGTAAGCGGTGCTTAGCGCGCCGTGATAAAGGTTGAAAACTTCTAAGCGGGTACGGCTTTGCTTTACGGAGTTTATCGAGCGTTGAATAGCGACGACGTCGAGCGCATCGAGCTTGCAATTTTTTATGCTTGCGGGGATATGTAGCCGGATAATTATTTTTTGATTGCGAACGGATTTTACAAACGGCTTTTTGTAAACATTAAGCCAATCGTTGAGCCATTCGCCGAAAGTCTGTTTTTTACGCATTGTCTACATGTAAAAGCGATTTCGATATCCGCACTAAAAGCCGTAATTAAATATATACAATGTAATTGCATACCGCCAAACGCAGACAAAGAAAACCATGCAAATTTTCCGAAAACAAATCTCGTCCAAAAGACCGATGGGGCGAAAAATCCAAAAAATTCCCCGCATATAGCCGAAAGCACTCCCCGTCACACCTTTCGATGCAACAGAGAGCGCTTCACGGACTATACACTTTCTTTTCTCCTTACCCCGCCGCTTGCACATATATAATATCACATTTTTTAACGCTCGTCAACAGTTTTTGAATAATTTCATAAAAAATATTTTGTAAATTTTTAACGAATTATGTCGAAAAAAGGAGAAAAGTGTCAAAAACCGCCACATACGGCTTTTTATGCAAAGAAATAAGCCTAAAGAGCAAACATTTGCAAATTAAGTTTACTTAAAGTCGTCTATCGCGCTAATATAGATTGACAACTCGCGCGCGTTATGGTATAAATAATATGATATTAATAAATGGTATAGAAAGAAGATGCGGGCGCGGCAGAGTGATTGCAAAAACCCGCCAGAGGCTTAATTATGGCGTTTAACGGCGCATCCGAATTTAAAAAATTTGAAAAAAAAGTTTGGCTTTCGTCACCGACGATGCATGGCGATGAATTGAAGTGGATGCAAGACGCATTCGAGAAAAACTGGATGACGACTGCCGGCGAAAACGTAAACGTTCTCGAACAGGTTATTGCCGAGAAAATCGGCGTGAAATATGCCGTTGCTTTGTCATCCGGTACGGCGGCGCTTCACCTTGCGATGAAAATAGCCGGCGTAAAACCCGGGAAAAAGGTTTTATGCAGCGACGTAACTTTCTCAGCAACGGTTAATCCGGTGGTTTACGAAGGCGGGGAGCCGGTCTTTATCGACACTGAACGCGACACTTGGAATATGGACCCCGTTGTGCTTGAAAAGGCGTTTGAAATCTATCCGGAAGTCAAACATGTCATCGTTGCAAATCTTTATGGCACCCCGGGAAAAATGAACGAAATTTCAGCCGTTTGCAAAAAACATGGGGCAATTCTTATAGAGGACGCGGCGGAGTCGTTCGGCGCAACGTACAAGGGTAGGCAAACGGGAACTTTCGGCAATGTCGCCGTAATAAGTTTTAACGGCAATAAAATTATAACAGGCTCGTCCGGCGGAATGTTTTTGACCGATAATATCGACGAAGCGAATAAAGTTCGCAAATGGTCAACGCAGGCTCGCGAAGCCGCGGCGTGGTACCAGCACGAAGAAATCGGTTATAACTATAGAATGAGTAATGTTATAGCGGGTGTTGCGCGCGGTCAAATGCCGTATCTCGACGAGCATATCGCGCAAAAACGTGCTATTTATGAACGCTATAAAAAAGGTTTTGCAGGCTTGCCCGTTTCAATGAACCCGTATGACGAAGTCAATTCCGAGCCGAATTTCTGGCTGTCGTGCTTGCTTATTGACGAAAACGCAATGTGCAAACAAGTCAGAAGCGATAGCGAAGCTTGTTATATAAAGGAAAAAGGTAAAAGCTGCCCGACAGAAATTTTGGAAACGCTTGCTTCTTTCAACGCTGAGGGCAGACCTATCTGGAAACCTATGCATATGCAACCTATTTACCGCCTTAATCCGTTCGTTACGGCGCAAGGCGACGGTCGCGCAAACACTAATGCGTACATTGCCGGCGGTGTAAAAAACGTCGGAGAAGATATTTTTGCTCGCGGATTGTGTTTGCCGAGCGATAATAAAATGACAGAAGAACAGCAAGATATCATTATAAAAATAGTTAGAGCATGTTTCGAGTGATAAGAGAGTATGAGCGAGTTTTTTAAAGTTTTGACAAGCGCATGGTGGGGTGTTGCGATAATTTGCGTTGTTTGCGTAATTATTCTCGTTTTGCTTTCAATGTGGCTCTATAAGCCGTTTTTCAAGCGTTTTTACGATTTTACTTTGTCGCTTTTGGCTCTTATATTGCTTTCTCCTCTGTTGATTATATTAACGATAGTCGGCGCGATTGCAATGCATGGAAATCCTTTTTTCACGCAGTTGCGCCCCGGAAAGAAAGATAAAAACGGAAACGAAAAGATTTTTTGCTTGATTAAATTCCGCACGATGAGTAATAAAAAAGACGCGGACGGGAATTTGTTGCCGGATGCGCAACGGCTGAATAAGTATGGTGCGTTTCTTCGAAAAAGTTCGCTCGACGAGCTGCCTGAGCTTCTTAATATCTTAAAAGGTGACATGTCGATTATTGGTCCGAGACCATTGTTGGTAAAATATCTGCCTTGGTATACCGAAACAGAGCGGCATCGGCACGACGTTCGTCCCGGATTGACAGGTTGGGCTCAAGTAAATGGTCGGAACTTTATTTCATGGGAAGAAACATTTGCGTTAGATTTATACTATGTAAGCAAGGTGTCTTTTTTACTTGATATTAAGATAATCTTTTTTACTATAAAGAAAGTTGTGCGTCGTGCAGATATTACAGACGCAACGCAAGGTGTGAATGATAGTAGTGGAAAAAAGGTTCACGATGCCCTTGATGTGGAGAGGAGAGATGCTGATGTTAAGTGAGGTAGGTTCAAATTTTTGGGATTTTTCTCTTGATTCTCCGCAAAGATGTATTACATTGTGGTGGGAAACAGACGATTATCACCGTATCTATTTTAAATCTGGCAGAAATGCAATTAAAGCAATTTGTCGCGCACTAAAGATAAACAATACCAAAGTATTGTTGCCTGCATACACTTGCGAAACGGTTATACAACCATTTCTTGATGAAGGGTGGAGCATTGATTTTTATAGAATAAACAAAGATTTGACAGTAGACGATGATTTTTTGAAGAACAAAGTCGAGAAATTTAAACCTTCTGTTGTTTTATTTCACAGTTATTTTGGTTTTGATACTTTGACAAGTTCATTACCCTTGATTAAATATTTGCATGATAGCGGAATTGTCGTTATCGAGGATATAACTCAATCACTCTTGTCTAATCATTATATCGAATTTGCCGATTATTATATTGGGAGTTTAAGAAAGTTTTTGGCTATTCCCGACGGCGGCGTCCTTATGTCAAGGACAAAGCTGTCGATTTCAGGCATTATGCCGGCGGATAAAGATGTGTTTTCGGTAGCCCAACAGGCGTTCGAAGAAAAAAGCTTGTATATGAAATCGGAGCTTAAGGAGCCTAATTTAAAGGATAAATTCAGAGAACATTATAAAGAGCTGAATTGCCTTATAGCGAAGAATGATAAATTGACTGAAATTAGCAATGAATCAAAAGTTATCTGGTCTTCGTGTAATATCGAACAAATACGTAGTAAACGTTTTAAAAACTACGAATTTCTAAACAAATTTCTTAAAGACATCAGCGGTTTGGATAGTATTTTTTCAAGGTGCATGAAAGGAATCGCTCCATTATATATGCCTATATACGTTAAAAATAATAGGTTGGTATTGCAGGAATATCTTGCGGCGAATTATGTTTATTGTCCGGTAATTTGGCCTATGCCGAAACAAATACAAGATATAGATAACGAGACGAAATATATGTACGAACATATGTTATGTCTACCTATAGATCAACGATATGGTTGTGAAGAGATGAAAAAAATAATCAGTTTACTGCGAGTGTATGATTATGACTAAAGAAAATAAAACGGATAAACTTGCTATTATAGGAAGCGGTTATATGGCGCGGATTATTGCAGAACGCGCTAAGGAATTAAAAATAGAAAGTCATTGTTTTTCCAATGATGACAATTCGGTGGCTGTAAACGTGGCAGACTTTTTTCATAATGTCAGCATTCTTGATTTAGACAATCTTCTTTTAGAATGTGAAAAAATCGGTATAAACGGGGTGGTGGCAACTACCGAACTTACTATTTTCCCTGCAGCATATGTTGCAAAGAGTATGAATTTGCCAGGGAACAATATCGAGGTTGCAAAATATATAACCGATAAAACGGTTGTAAGAGAAAAAGTGAAAAACATTGCAAATCTCTTCCAGCCTGCTTTTTGGAAATGCGATGGTTCTATAGTTCCGCAAGTCAATTATTTCCCAGTAATAGTAAAACCTATAGCGGCTGGGGGAAAAAGAGGACTATCAGTAGTAAATTCAGTTTCAGAAATGAAACAAGCAATAAGAGAAGCGCAGGCAGTTTCTAAAGTTAAGGGGGCGTTGGTCGAAGAATATTTAGCTGGAGGACAAGAGTATTCTGTTGAGAGTTTGTCTTATGAGGGACGACATTATATTCTTCAAATAACTCAGAAAGACAGTTCAGGTCCGCCGCATTGCGTAGAACTTGGTCATCATCAACCGGCAGACTTGTCCGAAGAAATGAAAAATATGGTAAAAGAAGTGGTGAAAAACGCACTTATCGCCACAGGTATTACTAACGGTCCGTGTCATACTGAGATAAAAATTATCAATGGTCGTGTATATTTAATTGAAATAAACGGAAGACCTGGCGGGGATCATATAGCATTTCCGTTAACAGAGTTAAGTACCGGATATCCGTATATTACAGGGATAATACAAGCTGCTCTTGGTAAGTTGGACGAAACTAAACTTTTGAACTTGGAACACAATTATTGCGGAGTTTATTTCGTTACAACTCAGACTGCTTATTTGAAAAAAATATTTGATAATTGCGATAAAGAACCATGGTTTTACAAAAAAAAATTTGTAAGTGAAGAATTGCATCCTATTACGCATAACGATGGTTTTAATACAAATTATTTTATGTATTTTTCAAAGTTTGGAAAACCGAAAATTTAAAAAGGAATATTTACATGAAAACGATATTGATTACGGGAATAGGAGGCTTAACGCCATGTTCAATCGCAAAAACTATAAGAAAAAATCATTCGGATTACAAGTTGATTGGTTGTGATATCGAAAAAAAGGCAATGGGCTTTTTTATGAAAAACCTGCTTGATGAGTATTACATCAGTCCTCGCTGTACATCCCCAGATTATTTTTCTTGGATGGAAAAACTGGTTTTTGAAAAAAACATAGACTATGCTTTTGTTCAGCCCGAGAGTGAAATTGTTGAATGGGGCAACTATTATGAAAAAAATGGCAGATATCCTTGCCCTGTATTTATGGGAAGCAAAGTCCTTTCGGAATCTCTGCGGGACAAGTCAATTATGGCGGAATTGCTTAAAGGTACTGAATTTATTCCAAAAACCATTAAAGTATCGCAACATAATCCAAGATATGAAGATGTTGAAAAAATAATAGGATTTCCTTGCTGGATACGGGCAACAGAAGGCACTGGAGGATTGGGGTCATTGCGTTTAGATAATTTGGACAGTTATAAGAGCTGGCTGTTTATAAACAAAAAAATACCAGAGTTTACTGTAAGCGAGTTTCTTACCGGCAGGCATCTGGCAAATCAGATGCTGTATTACAATGGTGAATTTGTTAAGGGAGCGGCGTTGGAATGCGTAGAATACGTTATGGCTAATACGGCGCCCTCTCACGTTACGGGTAATACCCATTTTGGTCGCTTCTTGAATGAAGATAGGATTAATAAATTCTGCGATGATTGTATTAAGTATTTAGAAAAGAAACTTGGTGTGCCGGCTCACGGTATTTTGTCATTCGATTTAAAAGAAGATAAAGACGGGAATATGAAGGTTACGGAAGTTAACATTCGTCATATGGCATATACAGGCGTTATGGCAGAAGTTGGATTTGATTTAATCGAGGATACTATCAAAATTATGGAAGAGGGCGATTGTGATAACGTAAAGCGCGATAAATTTTATCATTACGATAAGCCGTATGTCTTTTTACGTGATGTTGATGTGGAACCGATTGTACTGGAAAGTGAAAAGATTTTCGATAAAAATTGATGTACCTTAAAGAGGAATAGTAATGGATATTCTAATCGTTTCTCAATATTTAAGAGATATTGAAAATTTTGACGGGAACAATAGTAGGTTTGTTTATCTCGCAAAACTCCTTGCTGAAAACGGTAATAATCAAGTTGAAATTGTCACTTCGGACTTTAATCACGCTACTAAGAAAAATTTTCAATCGGTAGGGAAATTGCAAAATGTAGCGGTTACTGCCGTACATGAACCAGGCTATCCTAAGAATGTTTGTTTAAAGCGATTTTCGAGTCATAAAAAACTTGCGGGTAATATCAAAAATTATTTAACAAATAGAAAAAAACCAGACATTTGCTATTGCGCGGTACCTTCTTTGTCTGTAGCAGATGTTGTGTCAAAGTACTGTAAAAATAATAATATCAAGTTTATTGTTGACGTTCAGGACTTGTGGCCCGAAGCATTCAGGATGGTTTTTCATGTTCCGATAATAAGCAACATGATTTTTGCTCCCATGAAAAGACAGGCAGACAGAATATATGCTTCGGCTGATCAAATTGTGGCTGTTTCCAAAACATATGCTGATAGAGCCCAATCTGTAAACAGGAGAAGTAGGAAACCTGTCGTTGTATATTTGGGAACGGATAAGAAGGTTTTTGATGGCTATGCGGATAAAAAACTTGAAGAATTAGACAATAACGAAACCATCGCGAGTGTTTGGACTGTAAAACTTGAAAAAGAAGTTGCGATAGCAAGTAATGATTGCGCGGAGTCGCTTGAAAACGGAATTGTAAGGATTGCATATTGTGGAACCCTCGGACATAGTTATGATATTTCTTGTGTGATCAATGCGATAAAGTCACTTGACAAAAACTATCAGGATAGAATTGAATTCGTTGTTATGGGAGATGGTCCACGAAAACATGAATTTATATCTGAAGCTGAAGGGTTGCCGATAATTTTTACCGGAAAACTTTCGTACCCAGATATGGTGTGGGTGTTAAGGCGTTGTGATATTGCTGTTAATCCGATAACTAAAGGTGCTGCTCAAAGTATAATCAATAAACATATGGATTATGCCATGGCGGGATTACCTGTAATAAATACTCAAGAGTGTATCGAATACAGAAATCTACTTGATGAATATCGTGCGGGAATTAATTGTGAATGCGAGAACGTCGAAGAGGTTGCTATAGCATTAAAGAGATTGATTGATGACAGAGAATTAAGGGATTCAATGGGAAAAAATTCATTAAAAATGGGAGAAGAATGCTTTGATAGAGGTATTACATATAATCGACTTGTCGAGCTATTCAGTAGATAGAATATGAATATAATACATTATGCCGGTATATCCGCTAATGAAGCAAGCGGTGTAAGTGTTGTTGTTCCGCAAATAATAAATGCACAAGCAGAGCTTATGAATATTTGTTTTTACAATTATGGGAAAACATCTTTTAGCATTGATGACAAGATACTTTCTTTTAACTGTGAACATAATGATGATTATCATACATTTCCCGAGCCTTTCAATAAACCGGACATAGTTGTGTTTCACAGTCCATTTGGAATACGAAGAAGCGTAAATGTTGCCGAAAGCTTAAGAAGAGACGGAATACCATATGTTGTTGTGCCGCATGGGTGTTTTTCGTTGCGAGCATTGAAGAAAAAGGCTTTGAAGAAATTTTTTGCAATGCATTTCTTTTTTAGGAAAATGTTTTCACAAGCAGCTGCTGTACAATTCTTATCGGAAGGAGAAAAAAACTCCTCGAAATATAAAGAAAAAGGGGTAGTTATTCCTAACGGAATTTCGATTCCTGATGCCTATCAAAGAAAAGAAATTGGCGATGGAATAAAACTATCTTTTATTGGCAGAAAAGATATTTATCACAAGGGGTTAGATTTGCTCATTGAAGCTTGTGCAAAGATACATTCTTGTTTAAAGGAAAACGATGTAAAAATATACTTATATGGTCCATATGAAAACAATCCAAAAGAAATAAAGACTTTGATTTCTGAGAACAAAGTCGATGACATAGTTTTTGATCTTCCTGCAGTTTTTGGTGAAGATAAAAAGAGCGTTTTTCTTAATACAGATGTAGTAGTCCTTACGTCAAGATTTGAGGGGTTTCCGTGCGTGCTACTTGAGGCTTGGTCGTATGGCTGTCCTACGTTATTGACCAAAGGGACAAACCTTGGTGATGAAGCTGTGAAACATAACTGTGGTTGGTGTACTGAAAATGATGTTCAAAATATTGCAAACGTAATTTTAAGTGTGATAAGAGATAAAGATAAGATAGAGGAAAAAGCCAAAGCCGCAAGAAAATATGTGTCAGCAAATTATTCTTGGTCTGTTATTGCTAAACGCTATTTTAACATGTATATTGATATTTATTTTAAGAGATGTAAAAATGTTTCCAATAAATGAAAGAAGAATTAGAATATTCAATATAATATTGATTCCATTGCTGTTTTTTGTGTACATAATACCTTTGCTCTTAACGCAGATATACGAAAAAGAGTGTTCTTATTGTGTGTGGCTCCCGGCACTGTTTATAGTTGGTTATCTTGTCTTTTTTCTTACAAAAAAAAATAATTTTCTTGATATACATATAATTATTATATTCCTCTTTTTTGTTAAGTTATATGTTTTGCCGTTATGTGTTATTTTCGCCGGGGATTTTAATGTTTCGGAATATAACGCAGACATATTAAGAAATGTTTTTGATTCTGTTGTCGTTCAAGCAATTGAATGGATATCGATTGTTTTAGGACTTATTTTCTTCCGTGTAAATAGGAATAAAAAAAATGGATTTGTAAAAAAGACTGAAACAGAAGTAAACAGTGGCGTGTGGTATATTATTGGGATTTGTTTCATCGTAATCGTTGGTGCTACAGCAGTATTTCCGTCCTTGCTTTATAAATTTAGACCTATTTTTTTTCTTTCCGAAAAGGCGGAACTCATTTGGAAGCAAAAGTCTACAATAGCTGTGTCGACGATACACCCGCTGATATATTACCCACTCAATTGGTTGATTACAATAACGAGATTCTCCGTCATATATTTACTGCTTTTGTTGGTATGGCGAAAAAGTAATGCGATGCGAGATAATGCTTTTTCTTTAGTTTTGTCTTTAATAATAATTGTTGTTGGATTAGTTGTCATCGTGCCGGATGATGTTTCTGCTAGTATAATTGCCGCGATAAGTGCGATTGCTTTATTAATAAAATTGTACCCAAGGCAGGCTAACAAATTACTATCAACAACAATTCTTACTTCTTTTTGCCTATTTTTATATATGTTTTTTTTGAGAGCTTTTGTCGTTTCTGCTAATATTGATGTAAATATCGAAAAATTATCAGAGAGATTGAATGCTTATTTTTCAGGCTTTATAAATTGTTCTGCTGTTTTCGAAATGAAATGTGAAAATAAGTTGTTGTATTTCTGCGGGGATTTTTGTCGGTCTCTACCTGTTGTAAAAGGATTTTTTGTAAACATGCCGACTACGACGGAATTATTTAATATCGCATTGGGTTATGATACTGTTTATAATTCTCAAATTATTCCGCTCGAAGGACAAGCATATTTCTATTTTGGGTATATAGGGGTAGTATTGATTCCGTTAATTGTGCTAAAAGTTTGCTTTAGCTTTTACAATAGATCGGTAAACGCTCAAGGCTCATATGATTTTTTCATGAATTGTTTTTTTTCATTGTTAGTTGCTTTTGGGATAGTTATGTATGACGTTTTTTTAATTTTTGGTTTGTGTTTGATTTATGTACCGATGCTTTTAATTAATATTTTTATGAAAAAAAGAAAGGAAAAGAATAATGAAAGAATTGATATATTTAGATGTAAATAAGCTTTCTCCCGCAGGCGGTCCATTAGGAGTCGGGTATTATATTTATCAAGAAGCGAATAGTGCCGGAGATACAGAGATCTGCTTTTTGAATACTGATAAGAACAAACAAGAGAGAGATGACAGATTAAAAAAAATTCTTTATAAGTTTCCTAAATTAACGCTTTTTGTTAGATCTATCAGACACATAAGAGAATATCGCAAGATGTTTTACCATCCTTTAGACGATGGTAATATGTTTTCGGACTATGATATTGTTCATTTTCATAGTACGCTTGACATGTATAAGCAAAGAAAAAGTTTAGAAGGGTACAAAGGGAAAGTAATCCTTACTTCGCATTCACCAATACCATTAGCTAAAGAATTATATGCGGCATGTTCAACCAAATTCGAACGTTGTTTTTTCAAAAAGAAAAGACTTGAGTTTGAAGAAATGGATCGATGGAGTTTTATGAATGCAGATTATATTATTTTCCCGTGTCCGGATGCTGAAGAACCATATTATAATAATTGGCCTGAATATAGAGAAATAAAAGAAAAAAAGAAGGACGCGTATCGGTATGTTTTGACTGGGATTTCTCCCAAAAGTGCGACTATCACAAAAGATGATATAAGAGAAAAATATTCTATCAAACAAGATGATTTTACTGTCGTGTATGTTGGTCGACACAATGACGTTAAAGGATATGGAAACCTAAAGGAAATAGGACAAGAACTTTTTAAAGAAAAAAACAATATTAAGTTTCTTGTTGCCGGAAAGGAAGGTCCGATATTTAGGCTTAAGAATCCCAACTGGATAGAAGTTGGTTTTACGAAAGACCCATATTCGTTTATTGCTGCCGGAGATGTTTTTTTGTTGCCTAACAAAGAAACATATTTTGATTTAGTATTTATTGAGGTTATGTCTTTAGGAAAAATTATTGTGGCGAGCAGAACGGGAGGAAATCGGTATTATGAAAAAGCAGGAGTCAAAGGCGTTTTCTTGTATGAAACTCTTGATGAAGCGAGAGAGATTATAAAAAAAATAATGAACATGTCAAAAGAAGAAAAACAGTTGTTGGAAAAAGCGAATAAGGATTTTTATGAAAGCAATTTGACTGGACGAATTTTCTATAAGAACTATAAAGAATTGATATCAAAACTGTAGTTGAATGTTAATTGTAGTATTAAGATGAAAGAAAAAAGTGTAAAGAGAAATTACGTTTATAACGTAATATATCAAATTTTAATAATAATAATCCCTATTATAACTATGCCGTATGTTTCTCGTATATTGGGAGCAGACGGCATAGGCTTATATAGCTATGAGTATTCTATAGTGACCTATTTTGTTCTTGCCGCGACTTTAGGAACAACCGTGTTTGGGCAACGTGCAATAAGTTATGTTCATGGAAACATAGAAGAACGCAGCAAAGCATTTTGGGAGTTGGCAATATTTCGCTTATGCACTACAGTTATTGCACTTGCCGTATATGTGGTGTTCTTTTTCTTGGTATTGAAAGACAACGGTACTCTTTTTTTTATTCTTGCGCTTAACATAATAAGCGTTGCTTTAGACATTTCCTGGTTTTTCCAAGGACTTGAAGAATTTGGAAGGATAGTACTTTGTCATACATTATTTAGGATACTCAATCTCATTTGCGTATTTCTATTTGTTAAAACCGCGAATGACCTTAATATTTATGCTCTTATCATATGCGGATTCAATGCGTTGAGCAATGTTCCGTTATGGTTTATGCTCAAAGGAAGAATTTGCAAAGTTGGCGGGATTAGACCGTTTAGGAGTCTTAAAGAGATTATTCAGTTCTTTATACCGACAATAGCGACTCAGGTTTACACTGTCCTTGATAAATCTATGATAGGCTGGATAACCGGTAGTAATGCAGAAAACGGATATTACGAACAAGCAGAAAAAATAGCGAAAATCGCACTTACTGTTGTAACGGCTCTTGGAACGGTAATGATACCGCGAATAGCAAAATATTTTAAAGAAGGTAACAAGGAACTTATGCAAAGTTACTTGTATAAATCATACCGCTTTACCTTTTTGCTTGCTGTACCGATAACATTAGGGTTAATGGCTGTGTCAAGTGTGCTTATTCCGGTATTTTTGGGTGACGGGTACGAGCCATGTATAAGGCTTTTGCAATACTTTAGTTTGCTTGTTTTACTGATAGGATTAAGCAACGCGAACGGCATGCAGCTTTTTGTGCCTACAGGGAGGCAAAATTTGTTGACGATTACAGTAACTGTGGGTGCTGTGGTTAATTTGGCTCTTAATGCCGTTCTAATACCTTTTCTTGGGTCTTTCGGAGCATGTATTGCTACTGTAATAGCAGAAACGGCTGTGACGGTTACGGGATTTGTGTTTATAATAAAATCAAAAGATTTAAGTGTTTCAAGAATTTTCTTGAGTGCTTGGAAATATTTTGTTGCCGGTGGTGTAATGTTTGCAATAGTAAATTTTGCAATTAAACCGTTTGTAGGCGTAAATGTTTTAGGCCTTGCAATACTTATTTTTAGTGGAATCGTAATTTGTTTTTTATCGCTCATAATATTGCGTGACGAGGCGATGAAAGACTTTTTTAAAGAGATAGTCGGAAAACTCAAGCGTAAGCCGAATTCGGAACAATAAAAGGATTTTTAAACAATGGAAAGCGTGATACAGACAATGATAAACTGCATAGCTTATGAAGTTTGCGGGCGGACGGAAAAAATCGTTCTGCCCGAGGATTCTGCGCAGTTTTTGACGGAACTGTATAAGCTTTCTAAGGCGCACGACGTGGCGCATCTTGTCGGCGACGCGCTTAATAAGTCGGGGATTTTGGAGAGCGGAGAGCTTAAAAACAAATTCGATAAACAGGTTTTTACCGCCGTTTATCGGTATGAAAACATTAACGCCGAGCTTGAAGAAATTCGCGAAATATTAAAAGCCGAAAACATTGATTTTATTCCTTTAAAGGGTTCCGTTATCCGCAAATATTACCCCGAGCCCTGGATGCGAACGAGTAGCGATATTGACCTTTTGATAAAGAGCGACCGGCTTAAATTGGCGATTAACGCGCTTATAGACCGACTTTCTTACGAACATAAGGGCGAATGGATAGACGAAATCTCGTTGTATTCGCCGAGCGGAGTGCATGTTGAGCTACATTGCACGCTTGTTGCCGATTGCGTTATTGAGTCTGTCGATAACGTTCTTTCCGACATTTGGGCGTATGCCGAGCGGGTGGACGGGACGAGCGAGTACGCGCTTAAGGACGAGGCTTATTACTATTATCACATTGCGCACATGGCTAAGCACGTTATGCACGGCGGGTGCGGGGTGCGTCCGTTCGTTGATTTGTGGATTTTGGAGCATAAAGTCGAGCATAGCGACGAGAAGCGTTCGGCGTTTATCGAGCGCGGCGGGCTTAGCAAGTTTGCGGAAGCGGCGCGGGCGTTGTCGGCGGCTTGGTTCGACGGCGGCGAGCAGACGGAAGTTACGTGCGAGCTTGAAAATTATATTTTGAGCGGCGGCGTGTATGGTACGCTTGAGAACAGCGTTTCGGTCGGGCAGAACAAAAAAGGCGGCAAACTGAGATATATTTTATCGCGCATATGGCTCCCGTATGACATTTTGAAATTTCAATATCCTAATCTTGAAAAGCGCAAGTGGTTATTGCCGTTTTACGAGGTCAAGCGGTGGTTCAGGCTTTTGTTTAAAGGCGGAGTCAAGCGCAGCGTCAACGAAATCAAAGTCACGGCGAATATGGATTCCGAAAAGGTCGCGCGTTCCGCTCGGCTTATGTCCGAACTTGGTCTTATCGACGACAAAAAATAGTTCTGATTTTGAAAGTTTTGTTGCAATCGGCTAAAATCCCTTGCAAATTTAGAAGTTTTGATATACAATTTAATTGTGGCATAGAAAGAATTCTCCTATTGGTTATTTGCGTAAATTTATTTTAGCAGAATTTTTAAAACTATGCCACTCTTTTTTGCCTTTTCATCACAAAAAAGTTGAGGTGTCCTTTCTCACCCCAACTTTTTTGTAGAACCGAAATTAAAAGTTAAACTGAAAATCGCGAACAGAGAAATTAGAGTACATTTTTATCACTTTTTACATTTCAAGTTAAAATTCGACAAATTTCGACAT
>ERZ808242.1246-NODE-1246-length-15002-cov-3.821703_pt1 | contig 15002 bp, 16 predicted proteins | sample MGYA00521244_ERZ808242 | MGnify/ENA primary metagenome ERZ808242 (study PRJEB31516, sample SAMN03275573) | gut metagenome | biome: mammalia-associated habitat; material: feces | host: Papio cynocephalus | place: Kenya | collected 2012-07-27 ... | reverse complement strand
GCTGTTACCAGCAGGGCGGTAGTCTCTTAAGCTGCCTTTCCACCCTTACCGGGAGATCCCGGCGGTATATTTCTGTTGCACTGGCCTTGGAGTCACCTCCACCGGACGTTATCCGGCATCCTGCCCTGTGAAGCCCGGACTTTCCTCGTCTGTCGCCTTTCGGTCTGGCAGCCGCGATCATTTGTCCTACTTGCTTATTTATCACATTAAATCACTTTATTATCCCCAATACGGGATGTGCAGCGATTATAAATCGCCTGCGGCGATGCGTTGCCGTCCTTACTACACTGGAAAACAACTGCCGCCCACAAACTCTCTTACGATGGAATTGTTTGGCAGATGCTCCGTACTGACCCCCAGGAAGTATTCGAGGAATTTCAGCAGTCTCTTTGCCTCATAATATTCCGGTTCCTCTTCCGTGATATTGAACAGAAGCGGTTCCGCAAACTGTTTCAGCACTGCCAGTTCATAGATCAGCACACTGTTAAAGAAGGCGTCTGCTTTTTCCTGATACGGGAAAATATTTTCTTCTTCTCCCTTTCTGACACTTGGCCACATCTGGATCGTTCTCTTCGCAGATGCGCCTCTGGTACGTGCATCCCTGACCATACGGCGGATCAGTCTGCCATCTGTCGTCGGGATCCGGTTATGTTCATCTATATTCAGGCTGGTAAGAGCACTGATATAGATCTTATACTTACTGCTGTTCGGCAGAGAATACGACATGGCATCATTCAGTCCGTGGATACCCTCCAGTACAAGGATATCATCCTCTCCCAGCTTCTTTACATTACCTCTGTATTCCCGCATACCGGTTTTGAAATTGAAAGTCGGAAGCTCTACCTCCTTGCCTGCCAGCAGATCACTCATGTCCTTATTGAACTGCTCCACATCAATGGCTTCCAGACATTCAAAATTGTAATCACCATTCTCATCACGCGGTGTCTCAGATCTGTTCTTGAAATAATCATCCAGAGCGATCGGATGCGGCACTAAACCAAGTGTGCGGAGCTGAATGGATAACCGGTGTGAAAATGTCGTCTTTCCGCTGGAAGAAGGGCCTGCGATCATCACAAACTTTACACCATCACGGCTTGCGATATCCTTTGCAATCTCGCCGATCCTGCGCTCCTGCAATGCCTCCTGTACCAGGATCAGATCGTTCAGCTTGCCTTCACAGATCTGGTCATTCAGATCTCCGACCGTATCGATCCCCATCTTTATGCCCCAGTCCGTTGCCTGGGAAAGCGTTGTAAAAAGCTGCTTTCTCGGCTCAAACGGTGAAACGACTTCCGGATCTTCCTTATCCGGCAGATTTAAGATCATACCGCTCTCATACGTCTGCAGGGAAAAATGCGGTACATACCCTGCATGTGGCAGCATATAGCCGTAATAATAATCATAATAGCTGCCCATGTTATATACATTGATCGAAGAACTCCGTCTGTAGCGGAACAGCTTCACCTTATCCTCCATATGCATCTGTACAAACAACGCGATTGCTTCATCCTTTGGCATTGCCTGCTTATGGATCGGCTCTGCCTGTTCCACAAGCTCACGCATACGTGTTTCCGCCTTTGCCACGATCGACTCTGTCAGGCTTACACCTCTGACACTGATATAATATCCCTTTCCGATTGAAAATTCCACCTTTATCTGATCCGGATGTACCTCAGGCAGAATGTCATACATGGCACGCATCAGCACCATGGTTGCGGTTCTGACATAAGACTTGTGTCCTGCGTCATCCGCATATGTCAGAAAAGAAATCTCCGTATCACGCTCCGGTGATTTCAAAAGCTCCCGGATCTTTCCGTTTTCGATCACAAGTGCGATCCTTGCAGCATATTTGCTCTGGAAATCCTTTGCAATCTCTTCGTACGTTGTTCCTTCTGCGTATTCATATACCTTACCGTCATATTTGATATGCAGCATTTTGCCACCTCCCGTTGTCTTACAGGATGCGGAACGGATCCGCTTTCCCCTGTGTTATGATCTCAATACCTTCTGTTTCTCTTTTCAGATATTCCTGCAGATACGGCACAAAAATCTTCTCCAGTCCGTAATGTCCTGCATCAATGATCGACAGCCCCTGCTCTACCGCATCAATCCCTTCGTGATGATCGATATCTCCGGTGATCAGCACCTCTGCACCTTTCCCGATCGCAGGTTCGATCATGGATTTACCGGAGCCCGGTGAGATTGCTGCCCTGACAAGCTTCTGGCTGCCCTGCCCGAACACCTTTACCGCCTGCAGATGGAAACGCTCTTTGACATAAGCTGCGCATTCATCAACCGTCATCGGATATGGCAGATCCCCCAATCTTCCAAACCCTTCTTTGGCAATATCATCTTCAAAAGTGATATCCAGTACCTCTCTGTTTTGCAGCTTCAGTTCATCCGCCGCCGCATCTGCCATTCCCATCACATCAAAATTGGTGTGCATGGCATAATAGCATATATCAGCCTGTAAAAGCTTTAAGATCCGCCTGCCAATAAAATCCTCACTGTTTACTTTTTTAATACCTTTAAAAATAAGCGGATGGTGTGTCAGGAGCATATCTGCACCGGCGCTTTCCGCTTCCGCGACCGCCTCTGTCGTTGCATCGACAGCTATGTAGATCTTTTTGATCTCTTTGTCCGTTCTGCCCGCCAAAAGTCCGGGATTATCCCAGCTTTCCGCATAAGAAAGCGGAGACAGTTCTTCCAGTTTCCGTATCACATCTGCACAGTGCATATGACCTCCCGTTTTACCCTATATAAGATCCAGCATGGCTGCTGCCAGATCCAGCATCTTCTTTCTGCCGACCGCCTCATCAGAGCTGCTCTGATGCTGCTCTATTGTTTCCAGTATTTTTGCAAATTTCTGTTGTTCCTTTTGGATATAGCTGACAAGCTGTTCATTTTTCTCTTTCATCAGATAAGGGCCGAATGCATGCATGACCTGTCTTTTTTCCATTGGTAATTTCTCACATGATTCGATAAATGCGATCTGCTCTTTCGCTGCCGTATCTTTTCTGACCGCACGCAGAACCGGATAATACTTTCCCTCTTCCAGCACCATATTCTCTTCTATGATCAAATATGCCTGCTCATACAGAAAAGTTCTCAGTTCTTCCCACTCCGACTGCGGCTGCAGCACAAGCTCCTTTACCGGAAGCCTGTCCAGCTCTCCTAAGATCCTGCGCATCAGGCGTCCGCCCATACCCGCCAGGATCACCGTATCGATCCGATCCTCCGGTGTTACCCCGGCAAGACCGTCTGAAAATCTTGTTTCTATGTACGGCGTAAGCTGTGCCTCTTGGATGTGCTGCTGCGCCCGCGACAAAGGTCCCGGTCTGACATCTGCGGCCAGTACATGATCCGCTTTTTTTGTCTGCACCAGATAAATGGACACAAAGCCATGATCACAGCCGATATCCGCTATCCGCCTGCCTGTTACCATATCCGCCACCGTCTGAAGACGGTCTGATAAACGCACTGCTTCCATCATTAATCCAGATAATCCTTCAGCTTACGGCTTCTGCTCGGATGACGGAGCTTACGCAGTGCTTTTGCTTCGATCTGACGGATCCGCTCTCTTGTGACATTGAACTCACGTCCAACCTCTTCCAGTGTTCTGGCACGTCCGTCGTCCAGACCGAAACGAAGCTTGAGTACCTTCTGCTCACGCTCTGTCAATGTATCAAGCACCTCATTGAGCTGCTCTCTGAGCAGTGTAAACGCTGCTGCATCCGCAGGTACAGGTACATTATCATCCTGGATGAAATCACCAAGATGGGAATCTTCCTCTTCACCGATCGGTGTTTCCAGAGAAACCGGTTCCTGGGAGATCTTTAAGATCTCACGCACACGGTCTACCGGCATATTCATTTCCTTAGCGATCTCTTCCGGCGTAGGTTCACGTCCAAGCTCCTGTAACAGCTGTCTGCTGACTCTGATCAGTTTATTGATCGTTTCCACCATATGCACAGGAATACGGATCGTTCTCGCCTGATCGGCAATGGCTCTTGTGATCGCCTGACGGATCCACCATGTTGCGTACGTAGAAAATTTATACCCTTTCCGGTAATCGAATTTTTCAACTGCCTTGATCAGACCAAGATTACCTTCCTGGATCAGGTCAAGGAACAGCATACCACGTCCCACATAACGCTTTGCGATGCTGACAACCAGGCGGAGGTTAGCCTCTGCTAATTTCTTCTTTGCCTCTTCATCGCCTTCTTCCATCTTCTTGGCAAGTTCGATCTCTTCCTCTGCACTCAGAAGCGGTACCTTACCGATCTCTTTCAGATACATACGGACAGGATCCTCAATGCTGACACCATCCGGAACAGAAAGGTCGATATTCTCTACATCTACCTCATCATCCTCTGCCAGCAGCATTTCTTCATCCGGTTCATCATCATCGGTAATGCGCAGCACATCCACGCCATTGTGCTCCAGATATTCCACGATCTTGTCAAGCTGATCATCCTCTAAGGAAAGCTCAGCAAAAGAATCCACTACCTGCTGATAATCCAGAACATTTTTCTTTTTCTTGGCAAGTGCCAAAACCTCTTTCAGTTTTTCATCCAGTCTTGCCTGTGTGTTTTCGTCCATCTTTTTTCCATCCTTCCATTTATGTATCTATTTTAACCTTAATCAAAAGAAATATGCGTTTTTTCGAGCTCGTCCAGCTCCTGTCTGCCCGAAATAACACGGGAAAGTGCTTCCATATCGGAACCCGATGCTTTCAGATCGTGTTCGTAGGCATTCCGTTTTACCTTGACAACAATATCATGGAATGCTTTTTCTCTTTCCTGCAGCTGTGACTGCGACTCCGTATCCTGCTGCATATAGGGCAGCTTCGTATTAAACAAAGATGCCGCCTCACGCTGTTCCTCTTCCTGCGAGAACCGGCTGATGATCGCCGCCGGATTCGGTTTTCCCTCTTCCAGTTTCGGGAACAGTTCCAGGGCAACCTGCCTGTACAATTCGTTTGTAAAGGAAAGCGGCGTGATATATTTTTTGATCTTTTTATACAGATGCGGTTCTTCCACCAGCCATGTCAGAAGCAGCTTCTGTACATTTTCCTGCTGTTCCTTGGGCGTATTCTTCTGCTGCACCGGCTGTTTCGGCCGTATGACCTCAGCCGCCATGCCCATTTTTGCCGCATATCCCGTTACAAGCTTTTTCAGGCTTTCCATGCTGATATTATACTTCTCTGCCACAGCTTCCGTGTAGTTTTCTCTTTCCACTTCCTCGGAAAAGCCGCACAGCTTCTTTGCGATCTCATTGTAAAATTTCGTCTTTGCTTCCGGATCGGAAAGATCATATTGCTTCTGCATCATCCGCAGCTCGAAGAAAAAGGTGTTTTCCGCCTGCGATAGACGCTTTGCAAATTCTTCCCGCCCCAGATTTTTCATAAACTCATCCGGATCCTTATACGGCTCCAGATTCAGCACCTTACCGGTCAGACCTGCCTCCTTTAAGATACCGATCGCACGCAGTGCCGCTTTCACACCCGCTCCGTCACTGTCATATGACAAAATGACGTTTTCCGTATATCGCCTGAGCAGATTTGCCTGTCCACTTGTAAACGCCGTTCCCAGCGAAGCTACCGCCTGTGTAAAGCCTGCCTGATGCATGGCTATGACATCCATATAGCCTTCACACAGAATGATATTATCCTGTCTTGCCGTTCTGGCAAAATTCAGACCGTACAGATTCCGGCTCTTGTCAAATACCGGTGTCTCCGGTGAGTTTAAATACTTGGGCTCTCCTTCTCCCATCACACGGCCGCCAAAGCCGATCACACGATGGTTGACATCCTGGATTGGAAACATCACCCGGTTCCAGAATTTATCACTCATGCCATATTTTTCATTGAATACCGCAACACCCGACTCCCGGATCAGTTCATCCGGATAGCCCTTATGGCGCAGATACTGACAAAGATCATTGCTTGTCTTATTGGAATAGCCCAGACCGAACCGGTTCATCGTCTCATCGCTGAGCTGCCTGCCTTTCAGATAATCCAGGCCCACACGCCCCTGTGGTGCCCGCAGCTGATAATAAAAGTAAGTCGCAGCTTCCTTGTTGATCTGCAGAAGTGTCTTCCTGCGATTTTCCTTTTCTCTTGCCTCTTTGGAATCCTCTATCTCAGGCAGTGCAATCCCTGCCCGGTCTGCCAGCAGCTTGATCGCTTCCGCAAAGGTGTAATTCTCGTAATTCATGATAAAGGTAAATACATTACCGCCTGCTCCGCAGCCGAAGCAGTAATACATCTGTTTCCCGGGACTGACGGAAAAGGAAGCGGACTTCTCATTGTGAAACGGGCACAGTCCGAAATAATTGCCGCCCTTTTTCTTCAGATTCACATAGCCCGAGATAATATCTACAATATCATTTCGTTGTCTGACTTCTTCTACCAGTTCATCAGAATAATACATTTTATCACCAACTTAACCATGCCACGTTTTCGGAATATAGATCTCTTCATATTTTGCGATCGCAAAACGGTCTGTCATGGCTCCTACATAATCACAAACGATCTGTTCCTTCGGGGTTCCGTCGCGGTCCATTAAATTCAGCATATCCCGCGGGATCAGATCCATATTTTTCAAATAATACTCATACAGGGTAATGATGAGGTTTTCTGCCTTGCTCTCTTCGCTTTTGGCCACCGGATTCTGGTAAACATTTTCAAACATGAAAGCACGCAGCTCTTTCATCGCATTTGCTACCGGTTCCGACATGATAATATCATCCTTGCCCGCGCTGTTTGTCACGATATCGTGGATGAAGTGATCGAGCCGCTCTCCGAGCGTATAACCGATCACATCGCCGATGCTCTTTGGCACATCCGCATCCGTCAGGATCCCTGCGCGGATCGCATCGTCCATATCATGATGGATATACGCGATCTTATCCGACATCCGGACGATCTTGCCCTCCAATGTCGATGGCATGCAGCTCGTCTGGTGATTGCGGATCCCATCACGCACCTCATATGTCAGGTTCAATCCCTGTCCGTTCTTTTCCAGCACTTCTACGGTACGAACGCTCTGCTCACTATGTACAAACCCCAGCGGACAGACGCTGTTCAGTGCTCTCTCCCCTGCATGACCGAATGGCGTATGCCCCAGATCATGCCCAAGTGCGATCGCCTCTACCAGATCTTCATTCAGCCGAAGTGCTTTTGCGATCGTTCGTGCATTCTGGGAAACCTCCAGCGTATGCGTCATACGTGTCCGGTAATGATCTCCTTCCGGTGTCAGGAATACCTGCGTCTTATCTTTCAGACGCCTGAATGACTTGGAATGCAGAATCCTGTCTCTGTCCCTTTGAAAAACAGGACGGATATCACACTGCTTTTCCTCCCGGTCCCTGCCTTTTGAATTTTTACTCAGGCAGGCATACGGACTCAGGTTGGTACATTCCATTTGTTCCAGATTTTCTCTGATCGTCATATAGATTCTCTTCCTCCAAAGACACTTGACTGCTCCCTATTTATATTTTTCTGCACATTTCGCGGGATTCCTTTTTTCTTATGCGAATTTTGTGATTTCCTTTTCTTCTTCGCGCAGATATGTATCCTTGCAGCGTATAATTTCCCGCTCCGCGAGGTGCACATCTATCGCTGTATAGGGAATGCCAAAGGAATTTCCGATACAGCAAGAAAAAACCTCAGCAGAATCTGCTGAGGTCTGGTATGCAGGAGATGGGACTTGAACCCACACGATATTGCTACCACAGGCACCTGAAGCCTGCGCGTCTGCCAATTCCGCCACTCCTGCGCGCAAGATGTATTGTATCTTCTTTTGAGGCTTCTGTCAATGCCTAATTTTAATTTTTTTATTTTTTTCGATCAATTTTTTAAATAAAGCTGTTCCAGATATCTCCATTTGAGAACAGAGATGCCGTATAAGTAGCTGAAGAACCGTATACACCACTGGCTTTATTCTGGTCGTTCTTTGCATACATACTGATGAAAGATGCCTTTGTCTGTACGCCATAGGCAAAAGAGCCATTTCCGTTCATCATGCTCTTCACCGTTGTCATATCCGCTGCTTTCAGCTTCTTTTCATCTACAGAAAGCTTATTATCCTCTCCGATCGTAATACCGATCTTAGAAAGCATCTTTTCATTTGCAACTGTCTGTTGCACCATATTGGAAGCTGTTGAAACAACACTGCTGTTCTTTGACTTTGCAGCAGCACTCAGAACGCTGTTATAATCATCTGCAAATGCGGATACTGCCTTATAGATCGCATCCGTATCATAGCCCTTTGTCGTCTTTTCAACACCGTTTTCATCCTTTGTTGTAATATCCTTCTCCCTGAAAACGGAATCCTTACCGGTTGTCAGCAGGCTTTCGGCAGATTTCACAAGTGCATTGGCACTCTTCTGCAGGGATGCATTTTCAGATGTTGTATCCGCTGTAGCTGTTTTGCTGTTTGTCTTCTTCGCAGCAGTTGTATCCGATGAAGCTGCCTTTGCATAATATGCCTTCATCAGCTTGCCATAGCTACCATTCTTTATACTTGCATAATCAGCCAGGGAATAGCTTCCGCCGCCGATTCCTGTAGATTTTCCTCCGTTCAGGGAAGAAAATAATGCGCTGTAATCTGTTCTTCCTGTAATTCGAATACTCATATGCTTCACTCCTTTGAAGAAAAAACACTTTTCCTACTTATAGTATCGGACTTTTTTTGAAATAATGCAAGGCTTTTTCATCTTTTTCATGTCGTTAACAACGGTGCCAGTGTACTTCCGATATTTTCAATATCTATCGGCTTTGCAATATGTCCGTTCATTCCCATTTCAAATGCCCTTTTCCGGTCTTCCTCAAAAGCATTTGCAGTCATTGCAACGATTGGTATAGAAGCCTTTTTTCTGTCCGGGAGCTGTCTTATCATCTGCGTAGCCTTATATCCATCCATATTTGGCATTTGAATATCCATTAAAATAATATCATAGGTGTCTGCTTTCTGCTGTTCCATTTTATTCACACATACGATTCCATCTTCTGCCCGGTCAACTATAAATCCCATATCCTTCAGAATAACTGTTGCTATTTCCGCATTCAGATCGTTATCTTCCACTAACAGAATCCGTTTTCCCTCAAACACACTCCCGAAATCTCCTGCCGGAACTGACACGTTCTTTTCATACAGCTTACTGTCTACAAGTTTATGCGGAATAATAACGGTAAATTTACTGCCCTTACCAAGTTCACTCTCCACTTCAATCGTTCCCCCCATAAGTTCTACCAGTTTCTTTACGATCGGCAGCCCCAGTCCTGTGCCTGCAATCTTTCCCGCTGTTGTATTTCTTTCCCGCTCAAACGGTTCAAAAATGCGCGGCATAAACTCCCGGCTCATTCCGATCCCTGTATCCTGCACTATTGTCTTGATAGCTATATACCCCTTCTTCTCGCATGGTGCCTCCTCTATACTTACATCAATTCTTCCGCCCGAAAGCGTGTACTTGATAGAGTTACTGATCAAATTCGTGAAAATTTCTTCTATTTTTGTAATATCACACAGCACATGCAGATTGTTGATATTCTCTTTATAAGTAATGCGGATTCCTTTCTTCTCTGCCTCTTCCTGATAAACCTGACATATTTTGGAAACAATGGAACCCACTGCATCATAATTTTCATCCAGTTCCATCTTTCCGCTTTCAATTCTTGCCATGTCTAGTACATTATTGATAATGGACAGCAGTATATTCCCCGACTCCTCTATCATTTCCTGATAATGAATCAGATCAGGATCTGTCAGTTTTTTCCGCATCAATTGCGAATATCCGATGATTGCATTCATAGGTGTTCTGATATCATGTGACATGTTCAGCAGAAACGTCGTTTTCGCCTCATTTGCACTTTCCGCCACCTTATAGGCAACTTCCAGTCTTTGTTTTTCCAGTTCCTTTTTCTTTTCCTGACTGACAATACGGGTCACATATAATATATGGGTGACCCTGCCAGCTTCATTTCTCTTTTTCTCTATAAATCTTGCCTGGTGCCAGTTACCATCTGTTGACAGATACTCCATTTCTACCGTATCGGTGCTTTTTAACCGATCTGCAACGGTAGACAGATCAAAGAAATGACGCACTGTCTCTCTGTATCTCTCTGATACAATAGAATCACACAGTTCATACATCTTTTTCTGTGCTTTTCCTTCATGTCCTGTAAGCCGGTGTACCGACCTGTCACTGGATATTTCTTCATAGAAGTCTTTCTGAAGATCTATCCGATAAATAGAAAAATAGAGCTTACTGACAGCTGATATAATTTCATGATCCAGCATCAGTTCATCCCGGACATCCTGCGCATCCTTCAGTGTCCGCTGCAGTTTCTCATCTGTCGCATGCCTTTCATCATGATTGATGAAAATACCATCGAAAGACTGGGGCGATCCATCCGCTCGTCTTGACAGATAACCGGTAGAGCGGAACCAGTGGTACTCGCCGTTCTTAGACATAAGTCTGTATTCCACATCGTAAACCTTCCTGCCCGTCTTATCTGCAAACACGCTTTCATATTCTCCCAGTGCATTTTCTTTATCTTCCGGATGCAATCTGTCCGACCATGTCTCAAATGTATTGGGGAAATCCTCTGTTGATGAAAATCCCAGCATCTGCCGCAGCGTATCTGACCAGTTCACCGCGACAAGATTCCCTTCCTTATCGTACAGAAGATTCCATGCGCCTGAGGATAGCGCAGCATGAATATTGTGTAATGAAACAATTCTTTGCTCGAGCTGTTCTTTATTTCGTGTCGCTTCTGCCAATGCCTCTTCCAAATCTCTGCTGTTTACTGTATTTTCTTTCATATTCTTACTCTCTTTTTATTTCATCCTTCAAATTATATCATGATATGGCTATGCAATCAAACCCCCGGCACCTGCATCAGGCATCCGGCGCCGATTCATGAAGAAACATGCCGAGATTTTTAATTCATAGGACGTAATTTCCTATGATATGAATTGAAAAAAGCTCCTGAATCCTAAGATTCAAGAGCCTGCTCTGATAACTATATAATGCGGAAGATGGGACTTGAACCCACACGATCGCAATGATCACAAGATCCTTAGTCTTGCTCGTCTGCCAGTTCCGACACTTCCGCATGCGTTTTGTTTGCCGCGATTAGTATAATATCATTTTCAAGCGTCTGTGTCAACAGCAAAATACAATTTTTTTGAGCTTGGTATTTTTTCGTATTTTTTTAGTTATTTTGTCGTTTTTGGCATCTTGATCACCATTTTCCTATGATTTCCCTGAAATGCCTGTTTACCAACCTTCTGCAGGCATTTTGATCTGACCTGCACCTTCTTCAATTTTTTGCATTGATAGAAAGCCTGCTTTCCGATGGTTTTGACATTTTTGCCAATCACAACCTGTCTCAGTTTGGGCTGCTTTTTGCAGGCTCCGGCTTTTATCGCTGTTACCTTGTACTTTTTCCCAAGATAGGTGATCGTATCCGGTATTACAATCTTTCGGTAGCTTTTCCTCGGTCTTTGATAACAAACTGTTCTTGATCCTTTTACGGATGTTATTTTATAAATTGCAGTCTTTGTTTTTATCTGCATTCCTTTCTTGGGAGTTTTCTGTGGCTTTCCCGGATCCGGTGTTTTCTGTGGTGTATTGGTTGTCTCCGGCTTATCTGTCGTATCATGTCCCCGATTAGTTCCTGTTCCATCCTGTGAACCTGAACCGTTTACCGGATTTGGCTTCTTCGTTGCCTCCGGTTCTTTTGTTGGCTCCGGTTTCGTTATAATATTTGTCTCCGCTTCTGTCATATTCCCATTTGCATCATACTGATACTGCACAGAGTCCCCATTTTCATAAGTAACCTGCTCCACCCTTCCTAACTGATCATATTTGATCTGTTGTGCATGAGCTGTCTGATTTCTGACATATAAAAAAAGCAACATCAGCAAAAAACATATTTCAAGTCGTTTTATTTTTGCTACTGTTGCTTTATCTGTTATTCTATTCTTCATCTTCCGCCCCTCTAGACTGCCGAACCACATTTGGGATAGTTATAATGTATTACACCACGGATACGATATGGGATAGTTATCGAGTTGGATTCGGCAATCTATTTACATTCCTCTTCCCCTGCGTTTTATGGGTATCAGCTTTGCTTAACCCACTCTTATTGTATCTGATATGTCATAGAATGGCGATACCGTTCAGCCCGAAATTCCTACCGTTCAGCCCAAACAATCCTAAATCGTTATACCTGTCTTTTTATTTTCCAGACCCCCAATTAATATATATCAAACCCTTTACAAACTATCAACAAGTTTATAGGATACATATTTATTTTAAATTCCATACCTTCTTCCCCTCGCATATCTACTTTTTTCACTTCTATATCCTGCAGAAAATACGGTATCTGAGCTAAAGAAAGTTCTTTTGATGCTTTTTCCTTCGGGTATTCCATGTCATGCTCAACCAATACCTTGTAACATTCCGAGAAAAAGTATGTAATATCTTTTTTGTCATCCTCGAATATTATCTTTACTTCATCTCCAAAATAGTTACACTCTAGCAGCTTAACTCTTACATCCCAATAATAACTATCTTTAATTCTTTTCACTATTTCTTGTATCATTTTCAGTTCCTTTTATCTATTGCTACTATTATTGCTGTGTTCCATCTCTTATAAATTGATTCCTATAATAATATCTGGCAACTAATAACACTGCCAAAGCTGCAACAGACAATCCACACGCCCTATTAAGCATAACTATATATGACTGCTCAACAGTGTGATTCCACCTATGCAGTTTTAATTTGTTCCAGAATGATAATACAAAAAGCAGTGTTTAATACGCTTCTCATCCCTCCGCCGGAAAATCTATTGTAAGAACCACTTCATAATTATTGTAGTTTTCGGGATCAAGAAGGACTTTACAACTATCTCCCTTTTTTACTTCACTCACACCTATCAATTTGTGGCTTTTAAATGTATAGCTTTTCCCAGCTTCCTTATATATACATACCAGTTGTTCATACGGCTGACCATATCGATTATGTCCTGTCAATATTTCTTTCACAGTAACTGATATTTCTTTTTTTCTCTCTTTCACTTCGTATTATTTTAGGAATTTTTCTATATGCAATCATAAGAATTATCACTGCTGCTATTATTACAATATAACTTCCCATAATTCCCAATGTAATGTTCCTTGCTTCATCATCAATGGTTAATATGCAATATATCAAAGCTCCTACTCCAAATAAAAGACTAATTGTTCTATTGTTTTTCATTTGCAAATTCCTGCTCCTATCTGTCATCCCACACTTTTCTTTGTAACTTACGGTATCTCTTGTAATCAGCACATATTTTCAACCAGAACATGCTATAAACTATGGATAAACCAATCCATATGTAAAAGAGTGCACAATCCGGTAAAATCCATTCTCTTCTGCATACACTCCCATCCTTCTTTACATATAGTGTCATTTCTGACTTTTCCCAATCTCCTATTGCCGTTACAATTTTTCCGGTTATTTCTTTGTTATCGCTAATAGATCTTACGTAGGTATAATAATTAGATGTACGATTTAGTGTCGTACGTTCTCTTTTAATTTGTGTAACTTCGAAATTCATCACCTTACCATCCTGAGGTGATAACACGTATAATATATAGTCCCTTTCCAAACTCGTAAAAATCCATAACATGAGCAATAACATTATGATTTCCCATAAACTGCAAAGCCTATATTTCCCCGATTTTCCCATTTCACCACCATCCATCTCTTATTTCTGCTTTTTCATTTCCATCAATGCCAGCTTTCGTATTGTCTCCTCTGCCAAAATACAATACTTATTCTTCTCTGGCGGGTTCTCTATTTCTTATATCTTTTTTCTCAATATTGATTTTCACTATCATGCTCCTGTTAATTGCATATTTCAATCAACATACAAGCTCCAGTCTATCTGCAGATTAGAAGCCTCTTGTCCCTCTTTTGCCTTAATTCTATCTCCCTTTTTTAAATATGTATGCCCTATCATTTTCGGACAATTGTGTTCTTTGTACTTTACCATCCGCTCTGATAGCGACAGGAATCAGCTTTCCTACAAAATCTCTCTCATCTGTTATTACTTCAATAATAGATTGATCAGAAAGCTTTACTTTTGAATATGTCATGTAATGCTTTCCCCTAAAATTGCTATATACATACTCATATATTTCTGTAATGCTTCCCATTTCTACGGTATAATCACTTTTATGAAAAGCATAATCCAAATAATCCTTTTCGCCTTTTGACAATGCATAAATTATAATTATCGCATAAATTAAAATTGATAAGTACAATTTATCAAGTGTAACCCATTTTTTCTCTTCTTCTTTTAACATTTTTATTTTCCCTTTAAGAAACTTGAACCCCAAAGTAATATGTTACTACCCCTTCAATAACTCTCTTATGTCTTTAACTCTTTGTATGCCCAAGGAGTTTTTTCTATACAACTCCCCCTCTTTCTCAAAATACATATTAAAATTATTTTTTTCCAAAGTTTCCTTCAATAGCCGAACTGCATTTTCTATATCATCTTTAGCAAGACTATTCTTAAATTTACACATCCTATACAATGAATTGGATGCATTCTCTGCATCTACTATGTCTATGTCATATGTTCTATATTCATTTTCAATAATAATTCTATAATTATTGGGACAGTACATATATTCCAATCTGAAAAAGCCTCTATTTTCAAATTCACATTCAAATTTGACTTTTTTCATCTCAGCTCCAAAGACTTCAAATATACATGTTTCAAATACAGTTATCATTTCGTTGTAAAAATCATCTAACTGCATGCCTCGAAACCTCCCTCACAAACAAAGCGATCTCCTTTATTTCTATATCACTTCTGACCAGAAAGGGATATCACAATTTTCATATTCATCTAACACATAACAATTATCTAATAAAATTACTCAAACTTCGCACATAAATTTTAGCTATGCACCTTGAAAATTCAATACCTG
>ERZ808242.1243-NODE-1243-length-15023-cov-13.239645_pt1 | contig 15023 bp, 9 predicted proteins | sample MGYA00521244_ERZ808242 | MGnify/ENA primary metagenome ERZ808242 (study PRJEB31516, sample SAMN03275573) | gut metagenome | biome: mammalia-associated habitat; material: feces | host: Papio cynocephalus | place: Kenya | collected 2012-07-27 ... | reverse complement strand
GCGAATCGTTGGTGACGTTGTAGCGAATCGTTCCAAGCGTAGATACGAAGTGTTCCAAGCGTCAGTACCAAGTGTTTTGAGCCTTGGAACATTTTGTTTCTGCCCAAGAAATATTTTGTTTCTGTCCGAGAAACATTTCGTTTCTGCCCGAGGAACACTTCGAAATGCTTGGAGCGCCGATTGTCGTTTGCGGGTGGCAACGGTGGTAACGAGGTGGTAACAAAATGAAGCTCGTTACCACCACTTAACTATCAGTGCTACTGGTGGTTAAGTGTGGCGGTGGTAACGGTGGCAACAAAACAGAAAAACTTTTTCTGTAATTACCTTTATGTTCTTCAGTTCCTATCCTCTTTCACCTTCCACCCATCTATGGTTCCAGTCTTGGAAGAGAAGTTGCAGCCTATCAAGAAAATGTGTCTTCCATCTGTTTGATATTCTCGGGCATAGCCCATTTTCTCGATTTGGTCGAGCGCAATATCGGCAGAACCGTCACGTTTGAATTCGAATATGTAGATAAATTTTCGGGTCTCGACTACGCAATCTACTCGTCCTTCGCTTTGCTCTTTCTCTATGAAGACGGTAAAACAACTAATCATCCTGAGAATGAGGTAAAAGGTGTATTGGAAATAGCGCTCCTTCTCTCGTTCGTTGTCTTTACGTCGTTGATTGTATGGGATGCTGGCAAAGAAAGATGTTAAAAGATTCTCTAGCAGCTTGCAGTCTCCATGCTCCATTACATCTATTACCTGTACAACCCAAGCGTCGGCTGGTTTCTTTGGCTTCAAATAACTTGCAGCCAAAAGAGTCAGGAACCCATTCTTTACCTCGTCGTTTGGAAAATCCAAAAGATAAGAATCGGTGTTCATGTTCCAATCTTTGATGGTGAGATAACCACTTTGGTAAATCATAGGTAAGGGAGCTTCTTTATCTGCCTTGTAATCTATGAAACTGCTCGCAGGATAATATTTGTTGACAAGTTCATTGATGTTCTCATCGAAATGCGCTAGCAGACGAACCAGGTAAGTGGGAGATCCCGTTCTGAACCAGTAATTTTCCAGTCTTTTCTTGCTCAAGGCATTCAGTATGCTGAATGGATTGTAGATGTCGAGCATATTGGGGCTGAAGTGATAACCGTCGAATTTTCTTTTCAGTTTGTACTTCATGTCCTCTTCGGTAGTTTTGTATCTAATCGCCATCTCCTTGATTTGCTCCTCAAATACAGTATGCAATTCTTTTTTGGTGATTCCACAGAGAGCCTCGTAACGTTCGTCCATACTGATGTCGTCTGGTTGATTGAATCCGCTGAACACACTCACCTGTGAGAACTTGGTGACACCCGTGAGGAACACGAATTGTAAATCGCCGTCGGCTGCCTTGAAGGTGGAATAAAATGCCTTTAGCGTATCCCGATTGTAATCTTCCAATGTAATAGTCTTGCCTTGATATTCCAAGGTATAGTCCAAGTCCATCACGTCAAGAAGAGGTTTGTCGTATTCATCCACAAGCACAACAGCACGCTGCCCCGTCTGCTGATGAGCAGCTTTTATGACATTCCAGAATCTCAGGCTCAGGTCGGAGAAAGAATTATCCACTTGGTATAGTTTCTCCCATTCTATCAATTTGTTTTCCAGCGCTTGTTGTAAGGTGTCCTTGTTGGTAAAATCGCCCGCGCCAAAGTCGATGCGGAGCACAGGATATGGCTTCCATTCCTTTTCAAGTTTTCCTATGGCAAGTCCTTCGAATAGTTCCTTCTTTCCCAAGAAATAATTCTCCAGCGTGGATATGAGAAGGCTCTTTCCGAATCGTCGAGGACGACTTAGAAAGTAAATGTTGCCAGTATGTACTAAATCATAGATGAGTGATGTTTTGTCGAGATAAACATATCCTTCCTCTATGATTTTTTCAAAACTCTGTATGCCAATAGGATATTTCATATTGCTGTCTATTTTTATATTTTCTGCAAAGCTACAACTTTTTTCCGAAACTTCCAAACTTTGGGGAATCTTTTATATAAAATAGGTGCTAATAAAAAAGAACCGGATATAACAGAAAACGTATAAAAAGAAAACGGATAAAAAGAAAACGGACTCGCAAGTTCTTTTTTAAAAGAATCTGCGAGTCCGTACTCTAGTAGGGTGGAGCTGGAGGGATTCGAACCCTCGTCCGCACAAGGAAACCATACGCTTTCTACACGCTTATTCCAGCCTTCGGTTTTCGAGGTATGACAAGACCTGGACCACCAATCATACCCTTATCCTCTAAAATTTCATCGGGGCAACGAGGCGTACCCTGACTATTTCCGATTTACCTGCACCGCTTGACCAACAAGATTCGGAACTACATCCGTTGAGCGATGTCCCGTTCCAGCACCTTGTGCCGGAATAAAGCTAATCTACTGTACTTCGATTAAGCAGCGAGAGCGTAGTTATTTTCGCCAATTAATTTTTTGTTCACTAAGATTTAGGAGGTAGCCAACGAGCCTCCGCATGCTTACGTACCATTTCATCTCGCCGTCAAATCCAGTCAACCCCGAGATTTCTTTGATACTAGGCTGCAAAGTTACGGCGAAATTTTGAAATCTCCAAATTTTTTTGAGAAAAAAATAGTTTAGAACTCTAAATAGTATGTTTTTTCTCAATTGCTTCTTGCTACTTGTCATTGTAATGCTTATCGATATCAACAATTATTACCATAATGGTTTCATCATAAATATCGTATATTATTCGGTTATTGGCAGTGATACGTCGTGAATATGTTACTTCATTACCACCGACCAATGGTTCCGGATGCCCAATTCCTTCCCTTGGGTGTATCTGTATATCATACAAAAGTTTCTCTAACTTCTTATAAACTTGCGGGTTGGATTTTTTATATTTTGCAATGACTTTTGATACAGATGGAACAAAGTCTATTTTATATATCATAGTGAGTCAAGATATTTTTGAAGTTCCTCCCTATTTGAGCATCTAACAAAGTTGCCATTTCTATGTTCTTTTCTTGCGCTTTCTATTCTTTCTTGCAAGTCAGAATTAAGTGTCGTACCAGCCATATTATTGGCAGAAGGATGCAAGATACTAATGAGAAGACTTTCAACGTAATTGTTCAAACTACGATTACTAGCCTTTGCTTTTGCTTTCAATTCCTCTAGCAATGTATTTGATAGCCTAAAAGATGTTGGCGTTCTAAGTGGCATTGTTTCCATAATCTTTCCTTTCTTTTAGAAGTTTTCTATTTTTGTGAGCAAAGTTACGATATTTTTCTGAAACTTGCAAAGTAAAAGCTTATTTTTTCATTTATAGTTGCTTGTTTATCAGATATCTCCGAAGATTTCGCCCAATTTCTTGGCCATGCGCTCTGCGAGCACGGTTCTATAAGCCACTTTGCCCTCTGGGTTGATGAGATACATGGATGGCAACCAAGAGATGTTGTAGTCCTTGGAAACCTGGGTTTCCTTCCACTTCTTGAACTCGCTGTACTGCTCCCAATCCACGCCGTTGGCCTGGGTGTAGTTGTCGAGCTTTGCCTTGTCGGTGTCCATCGAAACCCCGATGAATTTGGCGCGGGTGCCATACTTCTTGTACATCTCCTTCACAGTAGGAATCTCTCGGCGGCAGTCTGGACACCAAGTAGCCCAGAAGTCGAGCACAATCCATTGGCCTTTCTTGAGGGCAGGGAAAGCTGGAGCCTCAGTGCCTACAGCCAAGAGGTTCTTGGCATAGAGTGAATCTGCATCCTGCGAAGCCTGAGGGGTGGCAGGGGTATTGCTCTGAGCGTTTGCTCCCATGGCACATACTGCCATCAAGAGCAGAGATAAAATCTTTTTTTTCATTTTTGTTGCATTTTTATATCTTGTATATTCTTATCTTGATTTTTTGTCTTGTATTTTCATTGCAAAGGTATCATTTATTTTTCATATTCGCCTCTTTTTTTACTAGTTTTTGCATTTATTGATGAGATAATTGGCCTAGTTTCGGATAAAAGTTGTATATTTGCATCGTTAATTGCAAAATAACGAGGCTATGATAGAAGAAATGAGCGGAAGAAGACTGCCTGTAGGCATTCAGTCTTTTCAAAAGATAAGACAAGAGAAGTCAAGCTTAAAGGTATGTGATTAATAAAGATAAAATCAGATGGAAGACAAAAATATGAAATGCCCTAAGTGTGGCTCGCAAAATGTGCAGTCTGAAGGCATGATTCATCTTTGTATGGATTGTGGCAATAAATGGGAAGATACTCCTCAAATGGATTTGGGTGAGATGATTATCTATCAATCGGATGAGGGAGTTAAACTTGATGTCCGTTTGGAGAATAAAACCGTATGGTTAAATCAAGAACAAATTGGAGTTTTGTTTAATAAGAGCAAAGCTACAATTAGTGAACATATATCCAATATTTTCAAGGAAGGGGAGTTGGACGAAAAAGTGGTTGTTCGGAAATTCCGAACAACCACTCAACATGGTGCAATAGAGGGAAAAACGCAGAGTAGAGAGGTGAAATATTACAATCTTGATGTTATAATCTCTGTAGGCTATCGTGTAAAATCTATTCAAGGTACCCGATTCCGTCAATGGGCTACAGAACGCTTGAATGAATATATCGTGAAAGGATTCACGATGGACGATGAACGGTCGAAAAATTTGGGTGGTGGAAACTATTCTTGAATCCATCAATGCATTAGGAAAGTTAGCACGGCGAAAGGGAAGACAAAAGGGTGAACTATAAAAAGGAATAGACAATAGTAGATAAGTGGGCTAATGACAGCGCTGTCATTAGCCCACTTGGCTATTATACAATCAACAATTTTACTTCACACTCCACTCAAACAAGCCGCAGGAGTATTTCTCTGGCTGCTTCAGTTCGAGTTTCACCGCCTTGGTCTTCACAGGGTCGAAGTTCACATTGCAAGCTGTTCCCTTTAGGGTAGGGTAAGCGTCTGCGCCAGGAACTTCCTTCCAGTTGCCTGCCTCGTCCTGATAGTAGAGCTTCCAACTGTCTGGTACCTTGCAACCGCCCCATGGCTGGTCGTCGTACCAATATACAGTGCTGGTCTTGATTTCCTTAGCCTCTGGGAAGGTGTAGGTAATCCACTCGGTGGTGTTCTGCTTAGGCCACCAGTGGCAGTAAGGAATGCTGCGATCGTTCTCGTCGGCTGGTACAAGACCGTCGGTGATGCTGCCCTTGGCTGGTACAGGAGAAGAGAACTCTACCTTTGCCTGTGCGGCGAGGGTGGCAGGGGCGGTAGGCTTGGCAGCCTTCACATCCTGTGGCAACCATACCTTCATGTTGCCATTGCCACGATGTGCCCAAGCGAAGTAAGGAATCAACTCCAAGGTCTCGTCCTTGGTGGTGAGCTTGCCTTCCTTGTTGTAAGCGAGGGTCTGGACGTTCTCTGAGAGGGTCTCCAAATTCTGTCCCTTGTAGAGTGTCAACACATTCTTATATTTTGGGTCGATGAAACCATCGTAAGAGAGCTTGCCCTCGGTGAACTGTGGGTCACGGTTCTCCAAGATGCTCATGATGTCGAAGCCCTTGTTGTCTGGCCACTCAGCGCAATAAACGATAGGACCACGTTCCACGCTGATGCAACCACGGTCGGCCTCCACCTTGTTGTTGGCACGAACGGTGCGAGCCTCCATGTCGAAGTGAACACGTACCACGTCGCCCTTCTTCCACTTGCGGTTGATGGTGTAGTAGCCATCGGCTGTTACCTGAGCAGCTACCTTCTTGCCATTCACGGTGATGGTGTAGCCGAGGCGCTTGCCGTCGCTATAGTAGTAGAGGTCGCTAGGCACAGGCTGTCCCTTCACCCATCCAGGGATGCGAATCTTCATGCCGAACTGCCCCACCTTGTTGTCATCCACCTTGATGGCGATGTCGCCGTTCCAAGGATATTGGGTGTCTTGGCTCAGAGCCACCTTCTTGCCAGCCACATTCAGCGATGTGGAGTTGCTGAGGAAGAGGTTGACATACACGTTCTTGTCCTTTACGGCATATACATAGCCTGGCAATGATGGCAAGAAACGGCAGATGTTGCTAGGGCAGCAAGCGCAACCAAACCAAGCCTGGCGCTGGTGCTGACCCATGCTCTCCAATGGGTTCGGGTAGAAGAAACCACCGCCATCCATCGAAACACCACTTATGAGACCATTATAGAGGGTACGCTCCAATACATCGTAATACTTGCTCTCTCCATGGAGGAGGAAGAGACGGTAGTTGACATATACATTGCCGATGGCTGCACAAGTCTCGCAATATGCACTCATGTTTGGTAAGTAATAGTTTGGACCAAACGCCTCGCCATTGTTGGTGGCACCGATACCGCCGGTGATGTAAAGCTTCTTGCTCACGATGTTGTCCCAGATGCGGTCGATGGCATGGATGTAAGCAGTGTCGCCAGTGAGGGCGGCAACATCAGCCATACCAGCATACATATAGGTGGCACGCACAGCATGACCCACAGCCTCGTCTTGTTCCAATACAGGTTTGTGGCTCTGGGAGTATTCCGTCTTGATAGTGGTCTTGCCACGATAGTCGAGGAAGAACTTCGCCTCGTCGAGATACTTCTTGTTGCCTGTGGCGAGATAGAGCTTGCAGAGCGCCATCTCGGCGATTTGATGGCCTGGTACCACGCAAGCCTGTCCTGGGTTAGGACCTACTTCCCTTACCACACAGTCGGCGTAGCGGATGGCGATGTCGAGGAACTTGCGGCTACCTGTAGCCTGCCAATGAGCTACGGCACCCTCTACCATGTGACCGAGGTTGTAAAGCTCATGGCTCAAGTCTTCCTCTTTGCTCCAACGCTTGTCGCCAGCCCAGAAGTGCGGATGCTTTGGGTTCTGGGTGCGGGCAGTATAGAGATAACCATCTGCTTCCTGTGCAGGGGCGATGATGTCTAGCACGCTGTCGATGTAAGCCTTGAGCTTAGCGTCAGGGTAAGTCTGGAGCACGTAGCTGGCACCCTCGATGGTCTTGTATGGGTCGGTGTCGTCGAAGCTCAGTGGCATCAACTTACCCACGTCGTACTTGTCGCTAGGGTGGGCGGCACGCTCAAAGTTCTTGTAGCGTCCCTCAGATTCGCACTTGCTGAAAGCCAAAGGAATCGTCACCTTGCGAGAGGTCTCGATGCGCTGTCCCCAGAACGAGTTGTTCCATACTTTTACCGAGGTGAAAGGCACAGGTGTAATCGGATAACCCCCCGAGCTTTTGTTCACTTTCTGAGCCGAGGCAGGCATCAAAGCCAATGCCGCCAAGGCAGATGTCATCAAAATCTTTTTCATGTATTGTTCGTTTTTATTTTTTATATGCAATGTATTCATCCCACAACTTCAGGGAGTGGAGATAGCCAGTGAATGGCCAAGCCTCCTCGGCGTTCTTGCCCAACAGCATAAACTGCGATGGCTTCACCAAGAGCTGGATGTCCTTTTGGCTGACGAGCTGGTCGTTGATATAGATACTCTCGATTCTGCCGTCGAAGCAGACATATACGTGCTGCCATTTGCCAGCGAGGCTCTTCATATCCTTGTAGCCCGCATCCTCGTACCAACCATAGTGGTTCATCACACCGCAACGTGGCTCTGTGCCGTTTACTAGCATCAACTTCTCCAATTCATCGTGTGAAGAGGTGAAGTCGGCTACACACTCGTTTTCTGCAATCTCTGGATTCAAGATCCAAGCCTCGATGGTATAAGGAGCGTTGTCACGGATGGTGGCTGGCAACATGAAGTTGCTGCGGTAAGCCTCCTTGCCCGTGAAGGCGAATGCCTTCTTGCCATCGATAGTCTTGATGATAGCGGCGGTGTCGCTCTGGGTCTCGAACTCGCCCTTCAACTGTACGTCGAGCGGGCTTCCATTCTTGATGTAAGGCACGGTATCGCCCTCGTTGTAGTAGTCGGCGTTGAGGTCAACCACCAGTCCTCGGCTATTCTTGTCGGCTACAGCCTCACGCACGATGTCGCTCTTGGCATCGAAAGCTTTCTCGGCAGCCTCCTGTTCCCAGTTGTAATAACGGAGATTGGTGAGGGTAAATTGTTTTTCTCCAGCAAGAATCTCCAATTTTCCTTCCGAGAGGTTGAGGCGTGGGTTGCTTTCGTCTATCTGATGCCAAGTGTCGTTTTCATATACTTGGGCAGTGAGTGTATGTTTGCGAGCCTTGCCTAGCTGTGGATGGTTCATCACGAGGATGGCTCCCGGTTGCAGGGTGATGGCATCTTTTGCACTCTTGGCATGAGCCTCTGTGCCGGCGATGCCGTCAAATTGTCCCTTGCCTGATACTTGTTCTCTGAGGACTGTGCCCTGGATGAGGCTGAACTTGCCTCCGAGCATTCCCTCGTTGTTGTGCCAGGCGGTGCCGTCGAAATCTGCGGCGGTCAAGCCGAGCCACTGTTGTGGGGCTGAATCCTCGGCAGTTCCATATACCTTGATGTTCCAGATGGCTCCGCCGAAACCGTTCTTCTGTCCTCCAGTATAGGTGAGACGGATGTACTGTGCCTTGGCGTTTCCGAAATCTACCATCGGTGAACCTGCCAAGCGGTTCTGTCGTTTGTCTGAGAAAGTCTGCCAATGCTTGCCGTCGTTGCTGGTTTCGATGATATACTGATAGAACTGGGTGCCATACTCAAACTGTGTCCAGATGCTCTTGATGCTCTGTTTCTTGCCGAGGTCTATCTGAATCCAGGCAGGTCCTGTGGTGCGAGGTCGCCAAAGGGTTCCGTTGTTGTCATCCACCGCATATTCTGGTCGGAAATCCTTGTCATAGTATGAGGAGGCGGTGACCTTGGCTCCGAAGGCTAGGTTCTTTGCCACCTTCATTTCGGGTTTCAGGTCGAGACCCTCGTGGGTAGGGATTACCTCCTTGATGGTGCCGTCGGCGTTGAACTCCAGTTTGTCGATGGCCACCTGTCGGTGGAAGCCACGGTTGGAGTGTGGGTTGTCGTGGCGGTGATAAACGATGTAGTAGTTGTCGCCTTCCTGCAGCACACTGTTGTGACCAGGACCATGTACTGTGCCGTCGGCATTGGTCTTGAGGATGGTGCCGTGATAGGTATAAGGACCTAGCGGGTGCTGGGCGGTGGCGTAATCCACACGATAACTGGCATCCTCGCAATGTTCGCAAGAATACAAGAAATAGTAGATGCCATTACGTTTGAATACGAATGGAGCCTCGAAGAAATGAGTAACCTCGGTGTTCGGGATGAGCTTGGTCTCTGAGAATGACTTCATGTCGGGATTGAGCTTGCCCGCTCCACAACCGAAGCCCTTGTAGATGCCCCAAGTACCCCAGTACATATATACCGAACTGTCGTCGTCACGGAAGGTCTGACCGTCGAGGGTGATGGCGTTCTTCACGAATCTATCAGGAACCAAAACCGCCTCGCTTTCGCCGAGCACGTTTTTCCAAGGTCCTCTAGGGGTGTCGCCCACGCCAAGATGGAGCTTGCAAGGCTGGCAATACAAGTAGTAATATTTGCCGTCGGCTTCGTTCTTCATCACGTCAGGAGCCCAAATCCAGTGGCTGTCCGGCCAGTTCATCGGCATGAGTGTCCAGTTTTTGAAGTCCTTGCTGCACCAAAGCTGGGCAGGACCGAAACCAGCGCCGCTACCATCGGTAGTGGCATATATATAATAGGTGTCGCCAAACTTTTTAATCGTTGGGTCGGCGAAATAGCCTGGTAGGATAGGGTTGCCAGCACCCGGGGTGTTGTAAGCAGCCTGCTGGGCAGCACCCGTCTCGGGCGTTGCCGCAGCTACAGCTACTAACAAAGATGTTACAATTATATGCTTATTAACCATAAAAAACTTCTGTGTTTGGTGTTACTAGATAATTCTTTTTGATGAATTTTATTTCTTGATATTTTTTTGATGAATTTTACTTCTTGATGAGCTTGATGACGAAGCCGCCGCCAGAGGCGAGGTGGATGTTCATCTGTGACTGCTTGTTGATAGTTTGCGATTTTATCACGTAGTCCTCCGCATCGTGATTGGCGTTGATGCCGTCCTGCAAGATTTGTGCCTCGTAGTTTCCTTTGCCGAGAAAATCGAAGGTGAGGGTGAGGGAACGATCATCCCAGTTAGTCTGACCGCCGATGTACCAATCGCTGCCTTTCTGGCGGGCGGTGACGATATACTTTCCTACTTCACCTTGCAAAACGGTGGTCTTGTCGAAGATGACAGGCAAAGAGGAGATGTAGCGAGTGTATGTCTCGTCTGCCTCGTAATTGGTAGGGGTATCGGCGAGCATGGTGAAAGGACTGTCTTGTACCACGTAGCAAGCTGCTTGGTGGCATCGGGTGCCCATGGAGATAGGCTTTGTATAGATTGCCTTCCAGTTGTCCTTGGTTCCGTTGCGCATGGCTCCCGGTGTAAAATCCACTTGTCCTGCCATCATTCGGATGAATGGGAAGGTGACATCATATTTAGGCATGTCGTTCTTGGCATCCGTCCATCGGCATTCCTCCATGCCAAACACGCTCTCATAATTGAGGATGTTAGGGTAGGTGCGGTTCAAGCCCATCGGCTTGTAGATGCCGTGGAGGTCGAGCATCAGATGGTGCTTGGCTGTGCAAGCAGCGAGGCGCTCCACCATTTCTGCTGCGGTCTGGTCATCGCGGTCCATGAAATCTACCTTGAATCCCTTGATGCCCATGTCGGCATAGGTCTTGCAGATGGTCTCCAAGTTCTCGTCCATCACATTGAACACTGCCCAAAGCACGATGCCTACGCCCTTGCTTTTGCTGTATTCGATGAGCTTAGGCAATTGGATTTCATCGATTGGCTTCAGGATGCTTCCCTCCTTGGAGTTGTACCATCCCTCGTCCAATACGATGTACTCCAGTCCGTGGTTGTGGGCAAAGTCTATGTAATATTTGTAAGTTTCGTAATTGATACCTGCCTTGAAAGGTACTCCTTTCAGGTTCCAGTCGTTCCACCAGTCCCAAGCTACCTTGCCTGGTTTAATCCAGGAAGTATCGCCTATCTTGTTGGGTGAGGCGAGGGCATATACCAGGTTGTTGGTTGGCATCTCGGTGTCGTGCTCAGTTATGGCGAAGACACGCCAAGGATAGGTGCGCTTGCCCGTGCTGGTGGCGATGAAGTCGTTGGTTTCTGCCACGTGGGTCATGTGTCGCCAAGGATAGTAAGCCATTTTCTTGGGATAAGGGGCGAAGACGGCTCTCAGGGTACCGTTCTCTTTGTCTTTCTCCGTGCCGTTGGCTTGCAGCCACATGCCAGGGTAACTCTGTAGGTCGCTCTCAAGGATGGTGACCTTGGCGTTGCCACAGTCGATGGTGGCTGGCAGGAAGGCGAGTGTCTGCTGGGCACTGTCTAGGCGAGTCTCGTCGTAGATATTTTGGAAAGCCATGGCAAATGGCTTTTCGGGTGTCGTGGTGTATGGTAACCAGGCCTTCTTCTCTTTGCCGAATTGGTATTCCGCTGTCTCGCCAAGGATGACGGTCTTGCCGTTGCGCGAGGTATAAAAACGATAAGCTACTCCCTCGTCGTAGGCTCTGAGGATGATGCCGAAACCATTCTTCAGTTTCAGGTTCAGTTCCTGGTAAGCCGTGGTAAAACTTTGCTGGCGATAGAATGGAGCATCGATGGTCTCCTTGTGGTTGGTCAGTTTTTTGCTGGCAACCTTCGGGTTCTTACCGATGTCCATTCCGTCAGTCAGCCTAATACCTATTGAAGACTCCTGCAAAAGTATGGAGCCATTATGTTTAAATTTTAGAGAGAGATTCTTGTCGGTGTTGAGTTCGGCGACAATTTTACCGTCGGGTGACTTCACCTGATAGTTCTCTGCCGATACCGGTGCCCCTATATATAATAAGGTGGCGATGAAAAGTAGTTTTTTGACCATATTCTTCTAGGTTTATTATCGTTTTTGTTTATTATTGTCTGTTTTGTTTCACTCGTAGAGCAATAAGCTTTGCCAAAGCTGCTGCAAATTTACAAAGAGATTTGATGGAGTAATGCCAATAAAGTACAAAATGATGAAAATATCGTCCCAAAACAGTCCAATGGGACGATAATTTTATCTTTGTGGACGATAATTTCGGACAAGCTCCATTTTTTTCAGTTATTTTGCAGTCGAAAATAATAAATAAGGTGTAAAACATTTAAACCTAGCGAAAAATGAATTCAAAGCAGTTCACATTATTAATAGGAGTAGCTTGTTTGCCAGGTATGGCAACGGCAGCCACTGTCTATCGCACCATCTCCAAGGTGGCTGCGGTAGCGGTGGATTGTCCAGAGGGCACAGCTCCAAGACTTCCTAATCTCGTATGGGTGACCTACTCGGATGGTTATTCCGAATATCGCCAAGTGCGCTGGTCCAATAGTCCTCTAGCCGATGAGCAAGCCGAGGCTGACGTGCAGAAGCATGCCGTTGGCAGCCAATATGAGGTGGGAGGCTTTGTCATTGGCGACGAATCGACCGACAATGGCTATCCCATCAAGGCACAAGTGAAGGTGGTTGCTGGAGGCTACCAGACCCCTCAGCAGGAGGTGGCGCATACATTCTCTTTAGCCGACGTTACCGTGGATGGCGACAATCGCCTGACCCACAACCGTGATGAGGCTATCCGGGAGATTTGCTCCTGGGATGTCACCCAACAGCTCTATAACTATCGTGATACTTACGGACTTAGCACTGAAGGCTATACCAAGAGCGATGGCTGGGACTCACCAGACACCAAGCTCAAAGGACACGGATCCGGCCACTATATGTCGGCCATCGCCCAGGCGTACGCCGTGGCTACCGACCCAGCGCAGAAGGCTATCCTTCGTAAGAACATCACCCGAATGGTGAATGAGTTGCGCCAGTATCAAGAGATGACCTTCGTATATAACAAGGACTTGAAGCGCAACTGGGAGGCTCGTGACTTCGCCCCTGAGGCAGAACTCAGAGAAATGAAGGGCACTTGGGCTGCTTTCGATGAGTACAAGAAGCATCCTGAGAAATATGGTTATGGCTATATCAATGCCATTCCTGCCCAGCATTGCGCCCTCATCGAGATGTATCGAGCTTATAACAACAGCGACTGGGTTTGGGCACCTTATTATAGTGTACACAAGCAGTTGGCAGGTCTCATCGACATCGCCACCTACTTCGACGACAAGGAAATCTGCGACAAGGCGCTCTTGATAGCCAAGGACATGGGACTCTGGGTATGGAACCGTATGCACTATCGCACATACGTGAAGGAAGACGGAACCCAGGACGAGCGTCGCAGCAAGCCAGGCAACCGTTATGAGATGTGGGATATGTACATCGCCGGCGAGGTGGGAGGTATGAGTGAATCACTCTCTCGTCTCTCAGAGATGGTTTCCAATCCAGAGGAGAAGGCAAAGCTCATCGAGGCAGCCAACTGTTTTGATGCCCCTAAGTTCTTCGACCCATTGAGCAAGAACATCGACGACATCCGTACTCGCCATGCCAACCAGCATATCCCGATGATTATCGGAGCGTTGCGAAGCTACAAGAGCAATCACAAGCCTTATTACTATAATTTGGCGCAAAACTTCTGGAGCTTGGTGCAGGGCAGATATATGTATGCGATGGGTGGCGTAGGAAATGGCGAGATGTTCCGTCAGCCTTACACCCAGATTCTGAGCATGGCAACCAATGGTCAGCAAGAAGGAGAGTCGGAGGCAAATCCAGACATCAACGAGACCTGTTGTGCCTATAACCTCTTGAAGCTCACCAAGGATTTGAACTGCTATAATCCAGACAATGCCCAGTATCTCGACTACATCGAGCGTACCTTGTACAATCAGATTATCGGCTCGCTCAATCCTGACAAGTATGAGACCACCTACCAGTATGCGGTAGGTTTGAATGCCACCAAGCCATTCGGCAACGAGACCCCACAGAGCACTTGTTGCGGTGGAACGGGTTCGGAGAATCATACCAAGTATCAGCAGTCGGCTTACTTTGCCAACGAGCATACGCTCTGGGTAGGTCTCTATATGCCAACCACCCTCCACTGGAAGGAAAAGGGGGTTACCCTGAAGCAGGATTGCCAATGGCCAGCACAGCATTCCACCCTCAAAATAGCTGAAGGCGAGGGCGATTTCACCTTGAAACTCCGTGTACCTTACTGGGCAACCCAAGGTTTTGTGGTGAAGGTGAATGGAAAAGAGGTAGCCAAGAATCCTCAGCCAAGTAGCTATGTAGAGCTCGACCAAAAGCATTGGAAGACAGGCGATGTCATCGAAATCGACATGCCATTCAGCAAGCACATCGAGTATGGTGCCGACAAGCTCTCTAGCGATGTGGCGAGCCTCGACGGAACCCCATTGAAGACCTCCTGGGTGGGAGCCTTGATGTATGGACCGTTGGTGATGGCGGGCACTGGCGCACAGACCTGGAACCAGGCAACGCTGAACATTGACTCGAAGTTGAGCAAGGTTACAGTAGGAGAGAGCAATGGTGTGACAACTGGAGCAGGAGCCAATCTTCTCACGCTGAAGATGGATGGCAAGGAGTTCCAGCCAGACTATTATCGCAATGTCAATAGTACCCACTATTATCGCATCAACCAGACGGATGCCCAGAGCAAGAAGGGTAAGAAGAATGCCAAGGTGGATTTCACCGAGCTAAACTCCTTGTTGAACTTAGCCCAACAGCGTAAGGCAGACCAAGAGAAATGGAATGCCCTCTCAGAGAAAGTGCCAGAGTATGCGCCATGGGCACCAAATGGCTACGAGCGAATGCTCAAGGCGATGAGTCAGGCGCAAGAGTTGATAGCCAAGGGCAAGAAGAAGGTAACCCAGGATGAGTTGGAAGGCAACACTGCCATCTTGAACAGAGCCATCAATACGATGCGTCCTGGCAACTTGGCTGAGATGGAAGACCTCCGTCAGCTTTCTGGTTTGTTGAGAAGAGCTGGATGGCCAGACGAAAACACCAGTGCAGAACTGAAGGAAGCCATCGGTTATGCCCGAATGGTCCAGAAGTATGTGACTGACGGCAGTGGTACCCACGACATGATCAATGCGGCGGTGGATAAACTGAAGAAGGCGATGAA
>ERZ808242.1241-NODE-1241-length-15034-cov-4.775619_pt1 | contig 15034 bp, 13 predicted proteins | sample MGYA00521244_ERZ808242 | MGnify/ENA primary metagenome ERZ808242 (study PRJEB31516, sample SAMN03275573) | gut metagenome | biome: mammalia-associated habitat; material: feces | host: Papio cynocephalus | place: Kenya | collected 2012-07-27 ... | reverse complement strand
AGACATACGAGATGAACAAGAGATAGCCGAAGCTATTGTAGATCTTTATTTCGCCAAACCTAACGTAAAAAGAGCCGTTGTGAAAATCAATGAAGGTTTTTCTGGTGAAGGTAATGCTATCTACAAATTTAACGAATTACTTAACATTGAACCGATAGCCGACAACTGGACTAAGGCTGTGGAATTAGTACGCCGCGATCTTCCTCGCCATTTAAAAATGCAAGCTGTCAATTTGCCTTATACGGATTTCATCTCCAAGTTTGAGCAAATGCAAGGCATAGTCGAAGAATTTCTTGAGGGTGTAGAAAAATCTTCCCCTAGCGTACAAACAAGGATTGTGCCTCCTCAGGAAGTGCAAATTATTTCTACTCACGACCAAATAATGGGCGGAGAAGATGGTCAAGTATTTTTGGGTTGCCGCTTCCCAGCAGCCCATCCTTTCCAAGCAGTGCTCCATAGCGGCGGTTTAAAGATAGGTAAACGCTTAGCGCGAGAAGGACTAGTAGAACGTGTGTCTATAGACTATATGGCCGTGCCGAGTATTCCTGAACGTCCAGTTAGTGCAGATAATCCTTGGAAATTGTATGCCATCGAAATAAATATGCGCAAAGGAGGCACAACTCACCCCTTACGCACCTTGCAATTTTTAACCGGAGGCCATTACAATCCCAACACTGGTCTTTTTACTACTCCACGAGGTTCGACGAAATATTATGTGGCCTCAGACAATTTAATTTCCGAAAAATATAAACGATTGCTGCCAGAAGATCTCATAGATATCATCACATATGCCAAGTTGCACTTCAATTCTACAACTAATACTGGCGTTATCTTCCATATGATAGGAGCTGTATCGCAATATGGAAAGTTTGGAGTAACTTGTATAGGTAATACTCCAGCTGAGGCCCAAGATTTCTATGACAAAACTGTGAGGATTATTCAGCAAGAAAGTACCACAACTCGCTGGCTGATTTAGTTTTGCTAATCAAAAGCTCGCTTTCAGAAATCCAAGTTTTCTGAAGGCGAGCTTTTTTGTGTTTAATCGAAAGCACTCAGTACTTCACTATCTAAACGTGCCAAACGCTCTGGACTGGGATAAGGGCCATTAAAAATAACTTCATCAATACCTAAATTTACTAAAGGCTCTATAGAATCTATTATTCTTTGCGGTGAGCCAAAAGGCAAGGTATCAGCTTCTTCGTCATATAGATGTTGACCCATAAAGCGTCTGAAGCGGTGAGCCTCTTGTTCATCGTCGATAATATCAGCATACATAGTGACGGTTTTGCGTATTTGAGCGAAATCGCGCCCATTTTCTTCACAAAGCCGCTGTAAAACTTCAAGTTTATGCTTAGCTTCTTCCAAAGAAGAGAACATATTTACGTACAAATTGCAACCATTTCCGTATTTAGCGACAGTAGGTAGAATTCTCTTTTCGCCACCACCAGCTAAAAGTAAAGGGAGAGGCTTTTGGATTGGCGCTGGAGCAAAAGGTGCCTCTTCTAAATGAAAGAATTTTCCTTCCCAAGTGACAGGGTAAGGGCCATTTAAAAGGCGATTTATTAAAGCGGCACTCTCTTCAAAGCGATCACAACGCGTCTTCAAGCCTCCTAAGCGAATGCCAAAAGCTTGGTGTTCGTGTTCATGCCAGCCAGTGCCTAGGCCCAGATTTACTCTTCCAGAAGAAATATGGTCAACAGTAATAGCAATTTTACACAGTAAAGCCGGATGGCGCATCGTTGCCGAAGTTACCATAGTGCCTAAGCGTACTCTCTCAGTTATAGAGGCTAAAGCTGCCAATAAACTCCAGCCCTCAAATATAGGCCCTTCTTCACATTCTTGCACAGAATTTACAATTAAAGGCAATTCTTCAGCCGTACAAGGCATTAAGTGGTCATAAGTCCATAAGCCGCGCCAACGCTGTTTGTCCATAGCCAACGCCGCCGCACGCAACTCCGGCCAAGGCATAGTATTAGGTAATTCAATTCCAAAACGTATTTTTGACATAGCTAAGCTATGCTAAATCAAAGCCAGCTTAAAAGCAAATTGGCCGCTTACTAAATATGTTATTTCTAGGAAAAGCCGTCAAAATTTGTGTTTACAATATATCTATATATCGGTAAACTTCCCGTTATTTTCAAGCAATTTGCGGTTAAAAATCTTACCGTATAGTTAAAGCGTAACCAGGAGTAAAAATTTTATCGCTTGTGGCTACGTGTATACCAATATTTGTAGGGGGATAATTATGTTAGAAGATTTTGCCATAAAGAGTATTACTAAATATGACAGCGGCTTTGCTTTAGCCGGAGTTGTTTTTCAATTTGGGCCGGTAGTAGTTAGAGGAGCTAAAATTTTTGAAAAAAACGGTCAGCGCTGGCTCGGCATGCCAGGCAGAATATCTGACTCTGGAGAGTGGGGTGACTTTGCCTACTTCTTAGATAAAGAGATGAAGATTTTAGTTGAGAAAGCCATTATCGATAAATACCAAAAAACTTACGGTTAAACGTTGTTTAAGGTGCTAAAGCCTAAGACAAATTCGACTTGGCCTTTTGCTAATAAAGCAGTCTATACGTTAGAAACATTGTATAAAAAGGAGCTGCAAAATTATGAAATTTGATATAGAAATTCGCCAAATAATTCCTCTTCGTACCGATAATTGCACCAGAGCCTCTGTAATGTTCCGTCTGGGCCCACTTATGATTCGAGGTGCTAAAATTTTCGAAAAAAATGGAGATCGTTGGCTGAGCATGCCAGCAAAGCGCACTAAACACGGACGTTGGTTAGAAGTAATCCATTTTACAGATAAGCAAGATAAACTTGACTTGCAAGATGTTATCTTAACTCAATACGATCTTATTATGGCAAAGCAAGAGGAAGAGCTGGCTTACAACGCCGAGAATGTTTTTGCCAGTTAAGCAAAAAAAATAGGTCGGAAGCAATCTACAAAAAATTACTTCCGACCTACCCTTAGTAGAGCAAAGCTCGCAACGTTACAATTGCGTAGTCATGCTCTCAGTAGAACACAGAACTATTAGCGGATCCAACCGCGAATGCGGCAAGCTTTCACAACGCGATCGATAGCGATCATGTAAGCGGCATCGCGGAGAGAGACGTTGCGCTCTTTGGCTAAATTGAAAACGGCCAAAGCAGCGGTTACCATCAATTTTTCAAGCTTGTCAAGAACTTCTTCGCGCTCCCAGTAGTAGTTCATATTGCACTGAACTTGCTCAAAGTAGGAGCAACTCACACCACCAGCGTTAGCTAAGAAGTCGGGCACGAGGATCACGCCACGCTCAATTAAAGCTTTTTCAGCAGCAGGGGTTGTGGGGCCATTGGCACCTTCTACAATCATCTTGACGGTAGAAGATACTTGGTCACAATTGTCTTCAGTGATAGAACGATCCAAAGCGGCGGGAATCAGGACGTCTACGGGAAGCTTCATCCACTCGTCACCAGCTAAGCGCTCGTAGCCGAGCTTAGCAGCTTTCTCTTTATCAATGCTGCCGTATTTGTCGGTAGCGGCGATAAGTTCGCTGAAAAGAACTCCAGACTCTTTTACGTAAGTATAAGCGCAACGGTCAGCCTTATCCCAGCAAGACACACCAGCAACCTTGGCGCCCAACTTGTTGAGCAACTCGACTGTGTACTGAGCAACATTACCAAAGCCCTGTACAGCTACCTTTACTTCTTCAATCTTGTGACCGTAGAATTTGAGAGCTTCACGCAAAGTGAAAACTACACCATAACCAGTAGCTTCAGTTCTGCCCTTAGATCCACCCATACCTACGGGCTTACCAGTGATAAAACCGGGTTCATGAGCGCCACGAATGTGCTCGAGTTCATCAAGCATCCAAACCATATGCTGACCGTTGGTCATTACATCGGGAGCGGGAACGTCTTTAACATTGCCAATCGTACCGGCGATAGCACGTACCCAACCGCGGCAAACCCCCTCTTGCTCACGCTCGCTCAATTCGCGAGGGTCACAAATGACGCCACCTTTAGCTCCGCCCAAAGGCAAGTTGGCGACGGCACATTTCCAAGTCATCCAAGTGGAAAGAGCACGCACAGTATCAACAGTCTCTTCGGGATGGAAGCGGATACCGCCCTTACCAGGACCGCGTGCATCATTGTGTACAATACGGAAACCGCGGAAAACACGAGTAGAACCATCATCCATACGCACAGGAATGGAGAAATGATATTCACGCATAGGGTTGCGCAACAATTCGCGAGCATCCTGCGGCAAATCTAACAAGTCGGCTACGTGGTCGAACTGGGCCTGAGCCATCTGGAACGGTGTCTGGGACATTAGGTAAAGCCTCCGAGTATTTTCGATTTTCAGACGTGATTTTTTATTTGAGATGCAGCTAAACTGCCAACTATGACAGAAACCGCCCGGCCTAAAATCTCTGTAGAAAGATTATCCAGCTAACAAAGATGCTCAGCCGAGCGGCAGCTTCACCGAACAGCCGCCAATCCCGGACACTTGAACCGACATAAACACACCCTCAGATAGAAGCGGCAAACTCCTCTAAAGCGCATTTACTGATTACAAAGCTTCCCAGAACTGGACGGATAGTAAAGAAGACGAACTAGGGAATCAAGCTAGGAAGAATAGCATAGAATTCGGCGGCTTTGACTACGTCGTCGATAGGCACGCTGTCACGTACGGTGTGGGCAGTGACTTCATCGCCAGGGCCGAAGCCGATGGAAGGAATGTTGGCCTTACCCATCCAGTAAATACCGTTGGTAGAGAAAGCCCACTTGCTAGCGGGAAGATCCTCTAAGCCGATCTCTCTGCGAGCTTCCAAGCCAGCTTGTACCAAAGGATGCTTTTCATCCAAAGCCCAAGCGGGGAAGTACTTGTCTACGGGGAAGACGAAGCCGGTATAAGAGGGCTCGGAGTACTTCATCATCTCTACGGTGATGTCGTTCTTATACTGCTCGGGGACGAGCTTGCGAACTTGCTCCAAAGCGCCTTCAGCGGTCTCACCAAAGGTCATGCGGCGGTCAACATAAACGCGGCACTCATCGGGTACAGCGTTGATAGAGGGGGTTTCTACCTTAACATCGGATACGGTAATTTTACCGTGACCGAGGAAGGGATCGTCACCTAACTCGGGCTCGAGCTTAGAGATTCCTTCGATTACAGGAAGTACCTTGTAGACAGCATTGTCACCTAATTGGTTGGAAGCGGCGTGAGCGCTGCGACCCTTAGAGATGATCTCAATTTCTACACGGCCTTTGTGACCACGATAGACTTGCATTTTGGTGGGCTCGCCAATAACGACGAAGTCGGGTTTTACACCTTCATGCTCGACTAAAGCGTTAGGAGCAATACCGTCGCACCACTCTTCCATGTTGCCGAAGTAGTAAGCTTTCCAGCCTTCGAGCAAACCTAAGCGCTTGGCAATAGCCAAACCGTATACCATACCAGGAGTGCTGCCCTTTTCGTCGCAAGCGCCGCGAGCGTAAAGGATACCATCTTCGATTTTACCTTCGAAAGGATCCCATTTCCATTCAGCGGGGTCACCGATACCGACGGTGTCGATGTGGCTGTCAAAAACGATAGTGCGAGGGCCGTTGCCAATTTCGCCAACGATATTGCCCATGCTGTCGAACCAAGTCTTGTCAAAGCCGAGCTTATCCATTTCAGCTTTAATACGCTCGCCTACATCTTTAAGCTGAGAGTTCATAGAAGGGATAGCGCAAATTTCGCGCAAAAACTTAACGATATCGTCACGATGTTTAGCGACTTCAGCCTGGATAGCGGCTACGCTGTTTTCACATTTACTCATTATCAAATGCTCCAAAAAGTACAGTGCACATTGACATTTCTATGCAATAGCAAAGAATTTTCGAGGAGTCCAGCGCTATGGTACGCCGACCCTCCTCCTCAAGGGCTTGTCAAGAGCCCGCCTGTTTAAAGGCCTGATCCACCGTACCAAAAATCCGGAGGCATCACGGCCCAATCTAAAAACCGAGTCATGCTTTCATTACCAACGGAGTTTCTTCCTGCAGAATAATAACTTTTTTTTAGGCATTTTATCTAGACACAGGGAAGGGCAGAATCGCTTTCCCAGCGCCCAGAACCGTCCAGATACATTACCTGACCAGCTATTTTTTTCACTTTTTCTAAAAAATCTCCACCGATTTCTTCGTCTACAGCTTCTATATAAATCGTGTTGGTTTCGTCGTTACAGCGGAAATAATTTAATTTTTCGAGTAATTCGCGGCTTCGCTTTTGAAGATATTCTTTGCTTTTGACAAGAGAAGCATCAAAGAGTGGGTAAACTTCGCTTATAGAATCACTGGGGTCAAGTGCAACATTAAATTCATGTAAAGCTTTATGTACAGATTCAGAATTAACAAAGAACACCGCTTCTTTGGAATTGCGCACATCTTCATAAAAGTGGCAAAAGCGTCTGGAGATTTTCTCCTCGTCGCCGACACAAAGCACCACATTGGTAAGAGACAATCTATTAAATTTATTGCTTCGCAACGAGTCTCCAGATAACAGCCAATTTCTTTTGGTATAGCTTTTTAGTTCAGCTAAAGAGTAAATGCCACGCTGAATAATACGCCAATCGTAAGAAGACAAATCAATAATCAGCTTTTCCTGATAATAACTTTGGTTACTATTGCCTATAAAAAGATCGCAACCAGCTAAAGCTTCTTCAAAGTTGTTTCCATTTGTCTCGTCATCTAAATTTATAAAACGCCCTGCAAGGCAACGGCGCAACGAACGTAAAACACTGTTGATCGTCCCCTTCTGCCCTATCCATACGGCTGCCTTGTCTCCGTAATTACCCAAATGATATGCAAATGTGTCAGCAACTGTTGAAACAATAATGACATGCTCCAAATGCAAATAGGACAAAAAATCGTTAATCTCGTTTTTGCTAGCAGTTTCTTTCCAAATTTGCCACGCTTCTTTCAATTCGGGAACGCAGAAGCAAAGCTTATCTTTTAAGTTATGCCAATTTTCAATCTTTTGCACTGCTTCACGGCAATCGGCTCTACACAAAAGCAAACATCCAGAGGGGACAGCACAAGCCACAATACCGCCATTTTCTATAACTTCACCAACTCGTTTACCGTCACGCGAAACTTTAAAACTTTCTATACAACGCAATTTAGATAATACCCTAACTATCAAAACTTAAACATACTGTCATGGAGCGCCTGGACAAGCGAAATTAAAAAGCTGGTCCCACAACTATTTTAACTTTCAAACTTAACGAAAGCAATTTTGCCACTTCGACTGATTATACATTTCGCGTCGAACAGACTGCAGCTGTTACCACCATTTCCAACTTAACACGAATGTCGTAAAGCCCCCAGCGTTAGTCATGGTGAAGATGTCAATATCGGCTAACTTTTTTCAAGTGTAAACAATCGGCAAATTGACATTGGGGGAACGGATATTTCGTAGCATTCCTTGGAAAAAGCCAAGTTAAAGAAAGTTGCGTAAAAATGACTCCACATTCTCAAAACAATATATTGCAAACACGAGTCCAAATTTTGACTAAGCCTGCCCTAACTTCCAAACATAGTGAAAAAGCTTTTAGTCTGTTGCGCTTTAAATTAGGCTTGGATACTTATGCGGTTGAAAGTAAAATATGTAACCGAAGTAGTCGATACAAGCGATAGGATGTTGACGAAAAAAAATTCCACGTAACTTTATTGAAGGCTAGCAGGACTTGGTAGAGTATGTAGAATGTCAACCGCAGTTACCATTGCGCCTTTAGCACTCGCTTGTTGGACGCATAAATAAAGATCACAAGAACACGAAAAGCGTTATATAGAAAAAAACGGGCAGTAGTGCATTTTTTACACATAGTTTGAAAGAATGCATTTTTATTTTTTGTTTACGCTTTTAACTCCTAAGAAATGCCAGTTTAGAAGTAAACTAGTTAATGTTTTTTAGATATAGCGCCACACGAAATACATTTTAAGTTTCTGGTATAGCGTGTTTCGTTTTGAAGTATTCTGGTTTCTTCATTAAAAAAAACAGCTGGCTTTATTGTTTGTCACGCGCAAGAAATTTATTTGGAGAAGTTATGAGTAGTTCTGACGATCGTGTTGCAAAATATTACACAAAAATCAAATGGAATCTTAAGGCCCTTCATTATAGTCTAACTGCAGTTGAATTGTTATTAAAACTAGTGCAAGATGCCGCAAAATGTGTTTCTGGAGGCATTGAGCGCTATATTGCGTACAAAGGATGCCAACAGTCTACTTCTTTTATAGACAAAACTGTACTATACGACCATCTTCACTCCGTAAAATCGTTAATACACGTAAAAGATATTGTTGATCTAAGTTACGAACGCGTCGGACCTGATACTGACGGCGGTTATGTTATGGTCAAAGGCTTAAAATTAAAAGATACTGAAAAAATTGCTTATAGTTTTGGTATAGGTGCCGAACCGGGGTGGGATTTGGCGATGGCTGAACGTGGTTATGAAGTATATATGTATGATCATACACTAGATCCGTCAGCTCTCAAATTTTCAAATAGCCATTGTCATTTTTTTCCGATTGGTGTTTGCGGCAATATTGCCATGGATAATTGCCAAACTCTTCAGGCATTGTTGCAAAAAAACGGACACGAAAGCCAACACAATATGATCCTCAAAATGGATATAGAAGGTTGCGAATGGGAAGTTCTCAGAGATGTGCCAGAAGAAATTCTCAGTCAGTTTTCTCAAATAATTTTAGAAATGCACGAAATGACAGATTTAAAAATCGCTTCTTCTATAAAACACGTTTTGGGAAAAATTGCTCGCACTCATGAACCAGTACATATTCATGCCAACAATTGCTCATGCTTAATTAATGTGGCCGATATGGTTATCCCCCAGTCCCTTGAAGTAACTTATCTAAGAAAAGGAGATGCAGTTTTTAAACCATCTAGACGTTTTTTCCCTACAGAAATTGACCGTCCTTGTGATAAAAAAAGACTAGACGTAGAGTTGGGTTATTGGTCGTAGTACCTTAATGCAAAGTTTTTAAGACGCGTTTTTTTTACTCATAATGGGCAAAAAGAACGTGTTTTTTTTCGAAAATGGATCTTCCCTTATAGAGCTAGCTCCTTTTACCCATCCCTACAATTAACAATGCCCCACTACGTCGGCCACAATTTGGCAACAACTATATCTACAAGCTTAGCTAGGGTAAACAATCCTATAAAAGAATGAACTTTTTTAAGTAAGACGTGGGGACTTTCCTTTATACTGACGAAATAGGCAAATTGCAGCCATTTCGGACTATCCGTATCGCTGTTTAACGATTGCTTTTCTGGTGAGCGACTACCGTCCAAGCAATACATTTTTAGTTTTTTTACTCAATGAGGGAAATATGCTTACTTCTCCTAGATTGTATCAAGCTTTGCTACAAGAGACTTTTCGTCTAAATTCGCCTAAGCGCATCTTGTTGGTAGGAGCCCAAATACCAGCTTTAGCGATAAAAGTAATAAAATCGCTCCATAATGGCGACGAGCTTTTTATAATCGACGGTAATTCAACTCAGATTGCTTCTTTAAAAGATAGCTTAAAAAATGAGCCAACTTATCATGCTAAAAATACCCAAATCCACTTTGAAAACAAATTGCTTTGGGAACTAGATAGGCCTAATTATTTTAATTTTGTGGTATTAAGCTATCCTATAGACTTGCTTTCCGATGATATTTTACAAAAGAGCATGGAAAGCTGTCGCTCACTTTTGGTAGAAGGTGGCACTTTAAGTTGTCTGGAGATGGCTTGGCTGCGTAAAATTCGCAGTTTTATTACCTCTTGCTGGCGTAAAAATTCTTGTCAACCGGTTAAACCCACTTGTTTGGAGAGCTATATAGATTCTTTTAGAGTTTATAGAGAGACTATTGTCACTAATTTTCCTCCAGTTTGGGTTGATCATCTGCGTTTTACTCCCAGTTCAAGCGCTGAGGCCTTGAAAATTCACGCAGTCGAAGGACGCGATTCTTTGTCTCTGGGTCCGATAAAAATTGCCAAGGATATTTTACATTTTATCCTTCCTTTAGGGGGCTTAAGTTGGGGCTTGAAAAAATTTGGCTGTACTTTATGGTACTGGCCTATGATTTTACTGGCCGGAATAGCAGCTTTTTTGCGTGATCCCAGACGCGCTATAAAAGCAGACCGTCGCCTAGCTCTCTCGGCTTGCGATGGAACAGTTCTAGATGTGGCAATAGTAAAAGATCCCCACTTAGGCGATGGCGAATGGCTGCGCATTGCTACATTCTTATCTATTTTTAACGTTCATATCAACCGTTCACCCGTTTCGGGAAAAATAGTCGATCAATTTGATGTCAAAGGCGGCTACGCCAGTGCTAACTTGCCCAAAGCCAATCACAACTATTCCACTTATGTAATCTTAGAGACAGAGCATGGCCCAGTTGTAGTAGCTCAAAGAGTAGGTTTAATTGCCAGACGCATTTACAATTGGGTCAACCGCGGCGAGTTATTAGCTCAAGGTGAACGCTACGGTCTAATTCGCATGGGCTCACGCACCGATGTCTATCTGCCTTGTAACAAATACCGTTCTTTAGTTAAAGTAGGTGACAAAATTCAGGCTGGCTTAACCCCTATCGCCACTTTGATAGACGAACACAAAGAGGATTCGTCGATAGGCTAAGATAGCTTAATCGCTCTAAGAGATAATCGAGAGCAAACTTTTTCAGACAAAAATACCGACTTTCTTACACTCAAGAGAGTCGGTATTTTTATTCCAGAAAATAAGCAAAAGATGCAAATTCATGACTATGTCAACAAATTTGTGACAAAAATCTTAAACGCCAGTAGAACCAAAACCGCCACGTTCTGTACCTGCCACAGTTCCACAGACAAGCTCCGTATTCCAAACTTTCTCAAGCTTTAGTTGGGCTACTCTATCTCCCTGAGCAAGCTTTATCGTTTCTGAAGAAGTATTGTGTACTATTACACCCAGTTCTTTGCGATACAGATGATCAATAGTACCAAAATGTACGGTCAACCCTTTAAGAGCCAAGCCACTGCGTCCTCTAATTTGTGCTTCCCAACCGGAGGGAAGTTCCAAACGGATTCCCAATTTTAGAGCTATGGTCTGCCCAGGCGCTACCGCAGCAGATTCCGGCAAAAATAAATCGTAAGCCGCATCTGTAGGAAAGGCTTTTTTAGGAAGTTTCGCATTTTCTCGAATTAGTTCTACTTTTACAGTGCAATCGATCATAATTAGGGCCTGCCATTCTAAAACAACTAAAAAACCGCTCAAAAAGCTATTTTCAGCTTTTTACATGTTCAGCAGCTATTTTTGCCATTTCCGCAACTATATACCGCGATCCTACCCAGAAAGAACTGCCCCCCAATAATATGTGCATGACTATTTTACATACTATGCCAGATTTAAGCCGATTTTTCATCGATCTTTTTATAAATAGAAACCCCAAGGCATAAGCGTCCCACAATTAGCACAAGATAAAAAATGACGATTTGGCGTGCGGAAAGTGGACAGAAATCATATACTGGCAATTTTTGTTGCAACCAAGCGGCCACAACTAACGAGTATTTGCATAAATATGCACAAATTGAAGGTAAAATCTGACCAATTCCAGGCCATGCCGCTAAAAGTAAAGAGGGAATTATCAAGACAAACACAGCCTCCAAAGCTGGAACCACCATTAAATTGGCTAATATTGAAGCACTGGGAAATTTTTGGAAATAATTTATTAGTAACGGCAATAAAAACAAGTTAACAGATAGGGTTAGACTGAGAGACTGTTTGAAAAAATTAGGCAAAAAATGTAGCATTCGGTTACACAACGAAGCCCAGCATATAATGCCAAATATAGCTCCAAATGAAAGTTGGAACCCAATATCTTCAATCCAAGATGGACAAATCAGCAACATAATGCTCCAAGCCAAACACACAGTCCTTTCCAAGCGCACAGGGCGTCCGATAATTAGGGCCCCAAGAGCTGAAATTGACATAATAAAAGCCCTGAGCAACGAAGCCATATATCCTACAATCCAAACATAAACAGCGCATAAAATAATAGCTCCACAAGCCCCACATTTACGACTACGTCCAATCCCCACCACAACAAGCATAGCCATAGCTGCCATAATAGAAAGATGAAACCCAGAGGCAGCAGTCATATGGCTAAGCCCAACATCTCTAAATAACGCTTTCGTCTCCTCGGAAAGTAAATCGCTGCGTCCCAAAAACATGGCTATGGCTATTTCTCTACATTCAGGGCTAAAAGCAGTTTCAAGTTTGTTTTTTACGTAAAAATTGGCTCTAGAGCCTTCAGGTATAAAAGACGTTCGGACAATAGAGATCTCTTTGCAATCGCTAAGCCTAACCATATACATTATATTAGTTTTTTTTGCGCCTCGAGTACTCTCTGTAAGTGGCAGGAGTAAACCACTAAATTTTATTTTTTTATCCTTGCCAATAGGCAAACTCTTATCAGCACTTTCAGCCCAAAGCATAAAGCCATTTTCCAAACGCAATAGCGCTTTAGTTTTCCAAGGCGAAGTGTATATTTTTACTATTTTGCCACAACCAGACACATGGGTATATTCTAAAGATCGCCACATTTCAGTTTGAGATCCGCGTTGAGGAGCTTCATATCTCCAGATTATAAAAAGAGCACTCACAAATATGATAAGCAAAGCCACCAAAATACGCCCACGCAAACTAGACAGCGCCACTAAAGCCCACAAACTTAGGATACAAACTACACCTACACCACAGACAAAAAATTGCTGCCAAAATTTCACTCCAAAGCCACAACAAATGCCCAACATGCACCACATAGGCCAGGCATGCTTAAAGTCACATCCCCAAATTAGATAACGGCTCAATACTTTCACACATTTATTGTGCAAAAATTATATTGCCAAGAAAAAAAATAAAATTAGCTAAACTTGTGACAAAATTATTGAAAAAAAGTTAAACGGCATACCAATTTCACTCAAAGAAAGCCGCTTTAGGCCTAAATTTAATGATTTTTCAATAGTTTTGGGAAACAATCTCCGCTTTTTTGTGATACACTGACCAAGAGATGATAAACGTAAATTTTCCCATTAACCAACATCTAAATGCCGAAGTTCCCCACTCGGCAGAATTGAAAGCATCTTCTTCCCATTCGGAAGATAATCAAGCAATTCAAGATAGCTTGCAACTGAGCAGTGCTCTCTCAGCCGATGGCCAGCACAGCAGCGATGCAGATCTTTTGGCTAGACGTATTGTGGGCAGACGCGGCGACCCTTCAGAAGTAAAAATCCTAACTGCAACCAAAGGGGATGACAGTATCAATATCTCCAGAGGTGAAAAGGGCGGCATTACAGTCGATATAAACGGCCAAAAAACGGACTTCACTTCTGAAGAAGCTAAAAAGTTAGTTATCGACGGCTTTGAAGGCAACGACAAGATTATCGTTCAAGAGGATGTGCGCGTGCCTTTATTTATTACCGGCGGTAGCGGCAACGACCTTATTCAAGGCGGCTCAGGCAACGATACCATTATCGACAACTACGGCCAAAACGAAATTCACGGCGGCCATGGTAACGACACCATCATTGCCGGTGGCCTAGATTTGGCCCCTGACGCTCCCACCGTAAAAACGGTTGATGGACACAACATAAATGGTAATATCATCTCCGGCGGTTTGGGACGCGACTATATAGAAGGCAGCAACAATGCCGATCATATTGTCGACGAAGGTGGAGGCGGCGTCATTTATGGTTTAGATGGTGATGATGTTATTGCTGTCACTTCCGGTCAAAACTATGTAGACAGCGGCCGAGGTAACGATAACATTACAGCTGAAGGCGGACGCAACATGCTCTTCGGCGGACGCGGCGACGATACAATAAACGCACATGGTGGTTTCAACGTTATTGTAGACGGCAGTGGCAACAATAGTATTACTACTGCCCAGACAAACAGTCGCGTTTATGCTTCAGCACAAACTAAAGTGGAAGCCGGAGCCAATACTTCGGTAGAAGAGACAACCTCTGCGCCAGTACCGGAATTTTTCCAAGTCAGCGGAGATGCTTCGTTTAAGAATCGCGTCACTAGCGATTTGGAAGCCCTTGCCGATATACCTATAGGCCAAAAGGCTTTTTCCTCTATAGAGGCAACTGGCAAGAGAGTAACTGTGTCTGAAACCCCCAGCGGCAACCAGTGCAGCTCAGGATCCGCTGGATATTTCGATCATGAAGACAATAAACCTAATGTGGGCTCAGACTCCACTATTTACTATAATCGCGCTTCCGTTTCTTTAAATACAGAAGCTGCTTGGCAAGATCGTCCTCCCTTAGTAGGCTTCCATCACGAGCTTATGCATTCTTACAACGCAGCTACTGGCACTATGGATAATTGGGCCTACGATCCCTATAACGGAGGCTATGCTACTGGTCCCTTTGGCGTGACAGGAGCAGAATTTCAAGCAGTAGGTTTAGATAGTCACTTGGTAAAAGCTAACCCTGAAGGGCTTTCCGAGAATGCTATGCGCTCTTTCTTGGGTTTAGAACGTCGCGATCGTTACTAATTTTTTGTGAAAAGGCTGTTTTTTATTTTATAATAAAGACAGCCTCTAGCAACAACGTAAGTTGCCAGAGGCTGTCTTTATTAAGCGCAACGCGCCTTGCAAAACGATTAAAGAGCTTCTTTAAAAACTCTCTTGGCGCCTAGATAACGAGCAGCATAATAGGGCTGGCTCAAGCGACTGATAGTCACACCCTTACTAGAAGAGGCGTGGATAAATTTTCCATCTCCAATATAAATTCCCACATGAGAAGGACCAGGAAGATAGGTTTCAAAAAAGACCAAATCGCCAGGCATTTCTGCTCCAAAAGGTACTTTAACACCAACTCCATATTGTACATCAGCGGTACGAGGCAAATCGATACCGGACATTTGGTACATTCTCATAGTAAAGCCGGAGCAATCGAAAGAGCCATTACCCGTTCCGCCAAACACATAAGGCGTTCCCAAATATTTGTGGGCATTATCGATAAGACGTCCA
>ERZ808242.1240-NODE-1240-length-15038-cov-5.055730_pt1 | contig 15038 bp, 16 predicted proteins | sample MGYA00521244_ERZ808242 | MGnify/ENA primary metagenome ERZ808242 (study PRJEB31516, sample SAMN03275573) | gut metagenome | biome: mammalia-associated habitat; material: feces | host: Papio cynocephalus | place: Kenya | collected 2012-07-27 ... | reverse complement strand
ATAATGCTGACAAGCGACAGCTTTCGGGAACGGGATGCAGAGTACATCATCTCGGCGGAACTGATGGCCGGCAAAGTTCCAAACTCGTCCATGTAGAACATTACACGGTTTTTCAATGCACCGCCGTGTTCATCTGCAACAGTAAGTATTTCTCTGTATAACTGTTGGAGGAGCAGAGACACCATAAAGTAAGTTGCGGGATTTTCCTCGGGTAAAACAATAAAAATAGCACACTTGCTTGAACAAAACTTTTCGGCATCAATCGCCGTATCAAAGCAAAGGATCTGTTCAAGTTCCGAATCAAGAAAAGCGTTAAGACGCGACATCGCAGTCGACATGATAGAAGCCATTGCTTGGTCGCTTGTGTTCAGCGCAGCGCCGGCAAACCACCGCGTTTTATGTTCGGGCGGCAGTTTTTCTATAAGGAGTTGGAATTGGTTCTTTCCCTTCACACCGCTTGGTGCAAGCAAATCCTGTATCAGTTTAAATACAGACACAATATGCCTCTGCTCGGGCGGCGCAAACTCGGCAATCAATAGAATGACCGCAGTCATCAGACCTTCAGCCGCATCATAAAAGAATGCGTTTTGACCGTAGGATGCTGCATCACCATCACTGAATATCAAAGTCTTAGCAATTATCTTTGCGTATTTTTCAGCTTTTGCTTTCAGCGCTATGTTTTCGGGATGGGCCTTATACTCGTCCATATACTTGTTTACGAGATGCAAAAGATTATTGCCATCCGATTTTGTCGGGTTGCGCAGATCGATAATAGCGACAGCGTAACCATAATACTGCTTTGCTATATTTCCGTAATTGCGATACAGGTCACCCTTTGTATCGGTTGTTAAAAACGACATGCCCGCAGCACAGGCGTATTCCAAATTGGGGTAAAGCCAGAAAGCGGTTTTACCGCAGCCTGCAGCACCGATCATAAGAGTATGCACATCGTCATCATCAACCATTGCGTAATCAATGCCGTTCTTTTTCTTCACTCCCAATATCACTCCCTGCGGCAAATTGAGATTTTCCTGCTTAGCTTTCTTTCTCCAAACTTTCGGTTCATACGGAATGTATTTATAGGTTCGTCTCAGTTCCGAGTTTGTTGAGAACCGTGCAGTACCATGCTGCCCGTCTCCGACGGTTTTGGATTTGATACTGTTAAGATTATAGATGTGGGAAGCGAGAGTAACGCCGCCGATAACGGCGAACATAATTATTGCCACAATAATCAGTATGATTGTCCCGTCCACGCTTGTTCACCTTCCTTCTGCATAATTAAATCCTCGTTCCAATCCTTTTTTGTTGGAACGAGGATTTCTGATTTATAGCCTTGTGTAAACAGTTTATCCGATATTCTCTTTGCTGCTGATTGACCTGCGGTATCACTGTCAAAGCACAAATACACCTCGGTTAAATTCGGATTGTCTTTAAGGCATTGAAAAAGCACCCTGTCTGCCACGGAGCAGGATGCCGCATAAGTATTTTGTTGCCAGCCGCTCGGGTTCATCGTAATGTATGACAGCATATCAATCGGAGCTTCAAAAAGAAAGACTCTGTTACTCGTACCGTTCCAGTGAAAACTGTATTCCGGAAGACTTCCGTCTGCGTTTCCTTTGTAGGTACTTTGTGAACCTGTCCCGCGCTTGTGTGCATGACGCGCTACTCCGTTAGTATCATAGCCGACGAATACAGCGTTATGATGGGGGAGCGATTCGTATATCATTTGCTTACGGGCAAATGCATTTATAACATCCCTGCTGATTCCTCTGCGTGAGAGAAGGTAAGCATATACTCTGCGCATATTATCGTTTTTCTCCGGCAGGTTAAATGCTTTTTCTTTTTGCTCGATGGGCAGTGCCGCAGTCAGAGTGCCGCCATAACCGTTAAGCAGATATTCCATTGCTTCGGGATAATTCTTATTATAGAATTTGCGGACAAAGTCTATAGCATCGCCGCCAACCTCTTCATACTGGTGATACCACAGGTTTCCCCGAATCGTTACCTTCTCAGACCCGTCGCGCCATTGATATTCTTTGCCTGACCGTTTCAGTCGTTCACCTTGCCGTTCCAATAAATCTACAATATCGGTTGTCCTTGCACGATCCTTTTGTTCCTGCGTGTAGTGAATATAGTTTGCCATGGCAACTCCTTTCCATGATTATCAGCCCATTTTTTGACCTTGAGCCATTTTCTTTTCCTCGATCTTTCGCATGAGTTTGCGGTCAATAGTACGGCTGTTTGTATTCCTTTTCTCTGCATCATCACGGATGATTTGTGAAAGCCTCGCCAAGAGACGCATAGATGCCAATACCGTTGCCGAACTACTGTGCGTGTACGGATGGTAGTTATCAAGAATATGTTGAGCATACTCGTTTCCTTTGCTCGCGGAGGAGGTCAGTAACTGTACGGCGAGTTCATAATCTTTATCAACTACCTGACCGTAGAGGTACATCTTTCCGAGTTGATACTCTGCCCATTGGTTTCCCCGTTTTGTTGCTTCCGTGAGCAATCGGACGGCATATTGAATATTGCTGTATTTCGCCGTGCCTTGAAGATGCATCTTTGCAAGCGAGTACATTGCGTATGCATTGCCCCGGCGTACTGACTTTTCAAGCATTCTTTGTGCAGTCGCATAATTTGCCGACACATCCTCGCCTTTAAGATAGATTTTTCCAAGCTGATACTGTGCATAGGGATTGTCCTTTGCATCCGCTTTCCAAAACCATCGGAGTGCTTCACCAACATTTTTCTCAACCACTTCACCCTGTAAGTACAGTTTCCCGAGCCGATACATTGCAACATCAAATCCCTGCATTGCAGAAAGAGTCAACAGCCGAACACCTTCTTCGGGATCGAAATTCTCGGAGTCAATATCCAATAGTTCACGCCCCATAATATATTGGCAATGCATATCGTTGTGGTCAGTCCACGGATTTCTCTTGGAGGTGGTTTCACTTGTATAGGTCATTGTTTCCTCGGGAGTTTCCGTTTCCTGCTGCATATCTTCCTCAAAGGTAATTCTGTTGTGCAGGATGTTGAGCGCTTCCTGGATAACCGCATTCTTAATAGAAGTGAACTCTTTGTTTGCGGATAGCGGAATGCGTTTTGGCATCGTATCCTGATAGGTGCGAAAAACATTTTCTTTCTGCTCGTACCAAAGATTATATAATTCTGCAATTCGAGCATCCTTGGCGAGTTCATCGATGACACCGTTAATCAGATTCTTTGCCGCCTTGGGCATATAACCATAGACCGTCTTACCCTTGTAATTTTCAAGCGTCTTTGACAGTTCCCGAAGCATCGTCACAACAGTTTTGTTTTCATATGCGCTGTTATTGATCTGCTGAATAATTTCCGCAATTTTATTTCTGCCGGTTCTGCGCAGTTCGTTCCTGTGTGCGGTCATGTCCTGGTATGTGTGATAGAGGTCGTTCTTGAAAATCTCTCGAGCAAACTCCGATTTAAATGTTTGTAATGCCTGCGCGGTCATATACGGTTCTTTCCCTACCGAGTATGAAATCAAGTGAATATGCGGATGCCTGCCCTCATTATGAAATGCGGCATACCAACGCAGGTCGCCGAGAGGAATGCCCATGGCTTTTGCCAATTTGTTTGCCTGACCTCGAAGCAGGTCACGCCATGCCTTTGCGTTATCATAGCCAAGTTTCTGTGCGTCCTCTCTGCGAAGAGACATGATAGTTGTCCATACCGCGCCTTCATGTTCCGCAACCTCTTTTGATACGGCAGAAAGATCTATCGGTCTGTCGGTTTGTGAAAACAAACCGTGAGCACCTTGTTTCTCAACTCTCGGCCGCATAGCAATGTACCCGACATAGTTTTCTTTCTTACCGATGAGGTCGAGATTTTCTTCGATGGTTCTGCTTATAAATTCTGAGGCTGTACTTTTTGTTTGAGCATTGATATAGTCCTGGTACTCAAAACTATTTACCGCGTCTGGAAAGTCCTCGGTAAGTTGCTTGATAAGACGCTGCTGTTCCGTCGTCGCAGATTGATGTTTCCATGATTCATCGCATTTTTCCACACCTTCTCGGGTAGCAATATATTTTACAAGATTCGTACCGTGTTTTGCTGAACCTGATTTTATATATCTCCACTTCAAAATAAATCTCGCCATCGTTATTTACCCTTCTGATAGCGGACAGCGTCATCAAATGAAATTTTGCCGTTAAGTCTCTTGACTTCATTGACACACTTTCCTCTGAGCCGGGAAAGTGTATCTTCATCTACACGGAAGTTTGCAGCCGATACATGCATCGTCATTGCAAGTTCTACGGCATACTTGAACAACAACGATGCCATTCTGTTTTCGAAAGAGTCAAGCGAACCTTGAAGTGTACTGACGATGGCTTCCGGAAAGTATTCGCGACAGTCCTCTGCGCACACATATCCGGCATAAAATAAAACTGCCTTTTCTATGAACTCTGATTTGCTTCGGCAGTTATCCAACTGATACAAGCGTTCCACCTTTTCCAGTGTGGTAGGGTATGCCCACAGAGCAAATTTCTTTTTTGTTTCGTCCATTTTTCATCATCTCCTTCTGTTGAAAACCCGCATAAAATAAGGCTTTTTCGGCAAATGAGGTTGCGCATACATTTTATGCGCAACCTCATTTTTGAGCCATCAACGCCGATATGTTTCCTTGTACAATGGGGCATATTCGTAATTCCGACCCCGAAGTCTTGAAAATGCGTTTATTACGACCCCGATTGCGAAAGTGCGAAAAGCCCTTTAACGGTCGGCTCTGCCGTCCGATGTGAACTGAGTCGGGGAGCATTGCAACCCCGGCTCTTATTCCTGCAAGTAAAATCGGACGGCTGAACCGCCGATTTTCCGCATTGCGCAGTCACCTCCTGAAAGCCGTTATTTCGCCTGTTTTGTTGTGAGGGTGGACTCGGTCGGGGATGGCAACTATTTTGCCTCACAAGGCGACACAGGGGCAGACACGGCGGTTACATCTTCATATCAGATACTGTGATATCATTTGATGGTTCTTCCGAAAAATCAAGTTCTTTTCCGGCAAGACTGTTATTGAATATTTCACGACGCCCTTCCTCGCTTCGGTAATCGGAGCGGAATGCTTTATAAGCCGCAACGGAAAAATCATGCAGGGAGTAGGTCTGCCATTCGTTATCCATGCCGTCGTAAACACTGACCCGACCTTCATCCAAATCAAATTCAAGCAAAGCAGAAATTCGATTATCCGAATGGATGTTTGAACAGACCTCGTTGAAATATTCGAGGTTGACAGGATTCGTTTCAATAAAAGCGTCGGCAAATGTTTCGGGGGCAGCCGATAACTCGCCGCGCTCATAGAGGCGGTACCGGTATGCAGCTTGCATCGGAGAGCGGAAGTGATCGCTTGTGAAGTGATAGTCATCACCGTTTTCACGAATGTGGTAAACCGCAAAGCGTCGAGCTGCTTCCATCTTTGCTTGTTCTGCGGCATACTCACTTTCAATCGTTGCCTCAATGGAGGCACGCTGCTCATCGGGAACATACTCCTGATACAGAGTGTCGAATGCCTCGGTCAACTTATCTTCGACCGTTTCGGCGGTCTGATTGCCAAGGGCGTCTGACAAAGCCCGTACACGATATTTGTTAAGGTACAGCGTAATGTCAATATCACTCATTGGCGCTTACCTCGCTTACTTCCGTATGTTCTGTTTTGGGTAGCCTCGGCTTTTTCGGCTTCGGCACGACAGAGGAAGAAACAGTACCGGATTTCATGTCGATAAAATCACGCACACCTGCAGGCACGGTTTTGCTGTAGAGTGTGTCAAGCGCTTTTTCGAGTTCTGCTTCGGTAGAAGTACCTTTCTGCGAAAGATAAAGGACAAGGGCTGATGCCTTGTCCTCGTCAAATGAGATATTGAAAGTTGTCTTTTTCATATTGTGCTTTCCTTTCTGTTACATAGTCAGTTCAGGATCAAAGCCGTCTCGCCGCCAATCCTCACGGTCTGAATTACATCCGCGCATATTGATTTCCGCGTAATCATTAAGGCCGTAGAAATTCGTGCCGTCAGTACAACAGTTTTGAAAACTGCCGTGTTCCATATTGCATTCAATCATTACGGCATTGCTTAAATCACTGTGAGTATAAACACCGCCTGACATCTTGCACCCTGAAAATACCGTATTCTTGAATTCGCATTCTTCGGCGGTGACATCTTCAAGGTTACAGTTTTCAAACCGTGTGTCATTGGCAACGGAAAAATTGAGTTCCGCACCTCGCAGGTCAGTATTCGCAAACCTCGCGTTATCCATAGCAACATTCATCATGTTTTTATGCGCAAGGTTTAGTCCCTGCACAAAACAGTTTGAAAAATCAGCCTGTATACCGCCTGCATCGTTAAGCCATAAGGTGTGCTTAGCAAGCATGACATCCGCTTCTTCCTGCGTCAGTGTTCGGCGTGAATCAGTCTGCTGTATATATTCATCTTTTCCGGTGCAGAGAATATAGTTACCGTCGAAATCAATGTTTTCAATTTCCGGTCTGTCTTTCAGTGCGGCATACAGCAATTCCTCGCTGAATCCTGCACCTCTGAACTTATTTCGTGCTTCATCGGTATTGAAACTGTATTCCTCACCGCCTCTGTCGATAGATTCTTCAACTATGCGATCTGCCATTAATGCAGTTTCACGCACAGCGTTTTCAAGGCTCGGATACTGAACAGCGATAGCAAGCTGTTTGGCGTTAGGAATATGGGCGGTGTATCGGGCGTAGTCATAACCCTCTGTGTCAATGATAAAGCCGTCTTTATGTCCTTCGCCTATGAGCAACAGGCACGGTATACCGTCGGGTGAATACTCATGTTTCTCGGCATTAAACTCTCGGAGAAAATCATAGTATCCAAGAGGGTTGGAAACGAATTCGGTATATTCAGACGGCGTCAGTTTCACTACTTTTTCAATCTGACACTGAGGTAGATTGAAATCCGTTTGTTTACACTTTAAATCCGCTTTTATAACCATGGGCATTCTCCTTTACATAGACAGAGCCTGCGTTTCGTCCTCGTCGGAGGATTCATTCGCAGGCTCATGGTTGTGTGCGGTTTCGTGCTCGTCATAGAGGTTACAGCCGAGGACGGAGAACAGACTCACCGGGTCGCTCTGACACTGTGGGCAATATCTCAGATGGCAAGTCATTTCGATGGCGTCCTCGGTCATAATGAGTTCGTTGATTTCCTCTCTCTGCCGTAATTCCTTTTCGAGCAGCTTTGCGCTTTCGTTACTGTCGGTGATTTCAACACCAAAGTGGCGGTACAGTTCATCATAGGAAACCAACCAATAGTAGTTCTCGGAATTGTCGCAGCACTGCCGGACGGCATAGTCGGCAAGCTGCTTGATTTTGTTTTTGTCCATATAGACCGTTCCTTTCTGTGGTTTTATGTTTGCGTTTTGCTTTTGCAATCATGTTTTTCATCGCCTCCGAAAATAGAAAAAGCCGCTTGGATTTCATTTGAAAACCAAACGGCTATGTAATGTGTGATTATTTTTAATTACTCAGTTGCTTTTTATAGCCTTCGCCCCATGCCCACATAGAGTCCAAAATAGGCTTGAGGCTTCTGCCGAGTTCGGTCAATGAATATTCCACCCTCGGCGGTACTTCCGCGTAGACCTCACGGTGAACAAGTCCGTTTTCCTCCATATCCCGCAGCTGCGCGGTCAAAACCTTTTGCGATACCGAACCGATAGACTTTTTTAGTTCTCCGAATCGTTTCGTTCCCGGCATAAGATCGCGCAGTATCAGCACCTTCCATTTATCGCCGATTAAAGTCAGTGTGGTTTCTACCGGGCAAGCCGGAAGTTCTTTTATTTTCTCGTTCATATATTAAGCCTCCGCAATAGTATCTTTTGGTTTCTTACACTCCGATTATACCATACGGGTATATTTTTCGTCAAGAGCGAATGAAAGCAAAAAAATCTATAAAAATTTTTGCTCGGTGCAAAACAGCTGAAAGCCCTTTGTTTACGCAATCGTTTCCTTTCGGTAACTGTCCAATAGTATCTCTGCGGTAACTACGGCACAATATTGTGCGTACTTTACAAACATAAAAGTGACTCGTATAATAAGAGCAGAAGTTAAACAGAACGGCCGCTGTGATGCTTAATAAAACAAAAAAATCGGAGGAATTTATTATGAAAATCGCAGTTGTATGTGCAAACGGAAAAGCAGGTCAGCTTATTACCAAGGAGGCAGTCGGCAGAGGTTTTGATGTGACCGCAGTAGTTCGTGGCGAAAATAAGTCTGTCGCCGAAAACGCAATCATTAAGGATCTTTTTGATCTTACGAAAGAAGACCTTGCGGAATTTGATACGATTGTTGACGCTTGCGGCGGATGGACAGAGGATACCATTCCGGTCATTCCGAAGGCAGGAGAATACCTTTGCGATCTGCTCTCGGGTACAAACAAGAGACTTGTTATCGTCGGCGGTGCAGGAAGCCTTTTTGTAAATCCGGAGCATACCGCTACCGTTGCGGACGGCCCCGATTTTCCCGACGCATTCAAACCGCTTGCCGCAGCGCATCAGAAATTGTTAGACGCTTTAAGACAGCGCAAAGATGTAAAATGGACTTATATCAGCCCTGCCGGAGATTTCAGAGCCGACGGTGAGCGCACCGGAGAATATACTCTCGGCAGTGAAGAGCTGGTGCTTAATTCAAAAGGCGAAAGCGTTATCAGCTATGCCGATTATGCCATTGCTTTTGTGGACGAAATTGAAAAAGGAAACCACATTTACGAGCGCATAAGCGTTGTAAGTAAGTAATTATATTTCGGCGGAAACCTCACAGGCTTTTTACCTGTGGGGCTTGCCGCTTTTCGGAGGAAGCAATGAACTTTTTGGCTTTTTTAGAAAAAGAAATCCATTCCGTTATTATGGCAACGGTAGATGATATGGATCTTCCCGTTACCTGTGCCGTGGATATTATGGACAGCGACGATAAGGGCTTATATTTTCTCACTGCCAAAGGAAAAGGCTTTTATCACAGACTTGTAAAGCAAGGTTATGTTGCGCTGACCGGAATGAAAGGCAGTGATACCATGTCCTGTATTGCCGTATCCGTCAGAGGCAAGGTTGAGGAAATCGGAAATAAACGGCTTGAGCGATTACTTCTCAAAAACCCGTATATGCTTGAAATCTATCCGACCGAACAGTCCCGTGAGGCGCTGACGGTTTTCCGCCTTTACGAGGGCGAGGGAGAATGGTTTGATCTTTCCAAAAAGCCGATCGAGCGCTTTTCTTTTTCGATTGGTAATAAAGAAGTACCCGCAACCGGCTATGTTATTACAGAGCACTGCAATGGCTGCAAAAAATGCGGCGCAGTCTGTCCGCAAAACTGTATTGATTTTGAAAAAACGCCTGCTGTAATTATTAAGGAGCATTGCCTGCATTGCGGCAACTGCTTTTCCGTTTGTCCGCAAAAAGCAATCATAAAAGAGGGATAGTATGACGCAGAGCGAAAGAAGAGTATACCTGATAACGGAATTGAAAAAAGAAAGTCAGCAGTATATGGAGTTGCCTGTTCCGTTAGATACGGCAGAGCAAAAACGCCTGCTCCGTGCGCTTTTCAATGTGCGGATGCCGAAAGCGGCAAGCGATGAATTCTTAAAAATACACGACGAATATTTAAGGGAAGAAACACGGCTGAAAGGCGTTACCGATATATCCGCTCTTACTCCCATACAACGCGACATCTACTTATGGCAGGGCGATATAACCACACTGAAATGCGACGCCATCGTCAATGCCGCAAACAATCAAATGCTCGGCTGCTTCTGCCCCAATCACGGCTGTATTGATAATGCCATTCATACCTTTTCGGGAATAGAGCTGCGCCTTGCCTGTGCAGAGCTGATGAAAAAGCAAGGGCATGAAGAGCCGACGGGGCAAGCGAAGATAACGCCGGCATATAATCTACCGTGCAGATTTGTTATTCACACGGTAGGTCCCATCGTGTACGGCAGAATGACAGACAATGACAGCAAATTGTTGCGCAGCTGCTATCGTTCCTGCTTAAAAGTTGCCGACGAGAATAATCTAAAAAGCATTGCATTTTGCTGTATCTCTACCGGTGAATTTCATTTCCCGAATGACAGGGCGGCGGGAATTGCAATAGATACCGTGAAAAAATATAAAGCGGAAACGCAAAGCGAAATTAAGGTGATATTTAATGTTTTCAAGGATACGGACTATAAAATCTACCGAGAGCTTCTCGGATAATATAGAGCGGCTTCAAGACGCACTCTGCTCTGCCGACGCTGTTGTTATCGGTGCGGGTGCAGGACTTTCGGCTGCGGCAGGCTTCGATTACGGCGGCGAGCGCTTTCGAAAATACTTTTTCGATTTTGAAGAAAAATACGGTATCCGAGACATGTATTCGGGCGGCTTTTATCCGTATAAACGTCGAGAGGAATACTGGGCGTGGTGGTCACGACATATCTTAATAAACCGTTATGATTGCCCCGTCGGGAAAGTGTATAACAACCTGCTTTCGCTTATCGATGACAAGGATTATTTTGTGCTGACTACTAATGTCGATCATCAATTTCAGCGTGCAGGCTTTGATAAAAAGCGCTTGTTCTACACACAGGGTGATTACGGCTTGTTTCAGTGCAGTACACCCTGCTGCGGGGAAACCTTTGATAACGAAACAACCGTCCGTGAAATGGTAAAACGGCAAAAGAATATGAAGATCCCGACCGAACTTGTGCCCGTTTGCCCGCACTGCGGTGCGCCGCTTACCGTAAATCTGCGCTGCGATGATAAATTCGTTGAAGACGAGGGCTGGCACAAAGCGGCGGAACGGTATGAGAATTTTCTCCGAACAAGGAACGGGCAGAAAATACTGTTTTTAGAACTCGGAGTCGGCTTCAATACACCTGTAATAATAAAATATCCGTTTTGGCAGATGACTGCAAAAAATTCCGATGCCGTTTACGCCTGCTTAAATAAAGGTCAGACATTTTGTCCGCAGGAGATTGATCGGCAATCAATTTGTATTGATGCAGATATTGCGGAAGTATTGGTGAAACTCAAATAACAGGAAGGTATAGCTTTGACTTTTGCAATCATGACTTCTGAACGAAAACATAGCCGCTTAGTTTTCAAAAGAAATTAAGCGGCTATATTTGCTGTATTCAATTCGCCAAATCAGAGATTGTCAGCACTTCTTTTGGCGTGTTTTGGGTGCCGTAGCTTCATAGCTCATATCCAGCAGCATCTGAATTTGTTCATCTGAAACGCTGCCGTCCAGCGCAACGGTGATCCACTGTTCCTTGTTCATATGATAAGCCGGGAAAATCCCCGTTTCACCACGAATAGAACCAATAAGGATCGGATCACATTTGAAATTGACTACATCCAGCAGCTCTGTACCTTGCAGACCCAGCTTATTCTTCGGTACATCCATGATGAGGGCAAACCATTTCTGATTGTTACTATGGCGGAACACCTCGTAGTTCGGATATTTAAGCCACGGATAGTCCACCTCTGCACTGTAGTTGTTTTGTATATAATCCCTTAGTTCTGATCGGTTCATTGTTTTGTCTCCAATTTATGATTTGTCACTCGACGCATACCAAGATCGGTGTGCATTTTCCATTGTTTGTATCGCATTCGGAAACGCTACAGGCGGCAATGCCGACATGGACATCCATCAGCGCCTCCAACACGATCTTGTCGTCCGCTTTTGAGATAGGCGGGTGAATGGTGATCTTTCCGCTTGCATCTACGGTCGTATTCATAAACAGGTTCACGGGATTGATGATCGGGCGCTGTTCGCCAAGCGCACCATTGATGTTATCATAGCAGTTCGGATGCCCGCTGCCGTTCTGATAGAAAAAATCATACATTTCCAGACGACAGGAGGGAAAAAGCAGATCGTGTGTCCCGACATCGTCCGAAAGAATGCGAAACATCGGTCGATAGTGGTTCGTGTAAATTTCGTCACCGACATTCAGCTTTAACGATTCGTGACAGTCCAGCGTAACAGAGGGTGAGAGAAACTCATCACTGTCTGCGGCGGACACAGCGAAAAAGTCTGCCACCTGTCCGCCATTAACATCGGTTACGGTGATTCTCTGCCCCTTTTTTACATCGATTCTTTTTCCCGAACAGGCGGGAATCAAATATTCCATTCTCTGCATTCACCTCCGGTTCCGGCTGTTTCTTCACGAACGGCGAGATAACTCAAATCCACCATTCCGGGGTCAAGTCGCCGAGCGTTACCGTTCTGTTTGCTTCATAATCCATCATAATTTCAATTTTGCGATAATCATCCGGCATGAGCTGCGTCATCAACTCTCGGCAAGCGCCGCACGGCGGAATCGCCTTACCGTCACAATCAACTGCGATTACACGGCGAATAGCGTCCTCACCATTTGTAATCATGTTGAAGATAGCATTCCGTTCGGCACATATGCCAAGTGTGCAAGCTGTATCAACGCAGACCCCGACATAAATTTTGCCGGACGCAGATTCGACCGCCGCCGCAACGCCGCCTGCCTCAATCATGGGCGACACCTCGCGCGGATGAATTACCCGCATCGCTGCTTGATACAGTTCCGTCCATATTTTATCTGTTGCCATTTGAAAAGCCTCCGTAAATCATTCTGATGAGCGGTACAAAGCAAAATCACCGTATGCTGCTTTCAAGTTCATGTTGAATTTCTTCCACCCGTTTGATCTGCTCCTTCAAATTCCATTGGTCGATGTTCACACCATTGATTATACCACTAAATCGTGAAAAAATCTACCGCCATGTTCAGTGCGGCAGGATCGCTCCCGCCGCACTGAGTTTTCTTATTCGTTGTTTTCCAAATAGGTTATATACGGTATCTTGAGCCAATGCGACCACCCTGACTGCGCAAGGGGCGTCATAATAACACCCAACTCTGTGTTCGCAGCATGAATGGTTTGACCGTCCCCGACATAGATGCCGATGTGTCCGTCCATCCATACGGCGATTCCGGGGATGTCGGGCATCGTATCAATTGTGCCTTTCTCGGTAGCCATGTCGAGCATAGGGTCGGAGCCGGTATCCCGAACACCGTTGGAGCGGTATTCGATCTGTCCTGTGTCGCAGTTAAACCAAGCATAGCCCTTGATGAGTCCGATGCAATCGGCGGTGCGGCCGCCGAGCCAATGCTGACGAATGAATTCCTCGTTCTCGCCGACCTGTTCCGGGAATTGCGATATCTTGGTTGTCAATATGGACTCGTCCAGCACCTCGCCGTATGTCCCGTATACATAGCCCCACTTCTTTGCGTAAGCTTGCTTTGCCCATTCCGCAAGGTCAACATTGTTTTTTGTTTCGGGATCGACGAACTTTGAAACATTGATTGCCTTGGCTCGGATGGAATTCATGACCTTGCTGTAGTCCTCGGCCTTTAGTTCTGTGCCGAATGCGGAGTTGACGGCGGCGATGAGCTGTTCGTCCGTCTGTTCCTCAGCGAAGCACCCAACGAGTTTATCCACAAAGCCGTCCGCTTTGGAATGGTCATATAGGGCGAGGGTGTACAGCACTTGCGCTTCTTTTGTCCTTTCTGCCGTAAAGCCCTTTTCGGTCATAGCAGACTCAATGGTGTTCATCATATCCTCGACCGTCTGCAGCTTGGCTTTTTCTTCATCGGACATTTCCTCGATTACGATGTCCTGCAAGCGGTCGGTGTCGATATCAATATCTCCGCTGAATATAGAGAGTATTGCCACCATCGGCATCATGACAATGATAATAATACCGAGGATAATACCAAGCACGACACGCCGCAGCTTTTTGTTGGTAAGAACAGCGACGGCTATCTTTTTAAGAGCCGCCGCAACGGTTGCGCTCATAGGCGTTCACATCCTTTCTTGCGAAAATCAGCGCCCACCGGCCTTCCCGAAGATAGCCGCCTTATAGTCCGGCGCTATAACTTGGAGCAGATATCGTTCGTTACCGCGGCGATAGAGGCAAGTACCTCTTTCGGGGTATTTGATTAGTTCAAACTCGCTCGGCTCGACCTGTAAGGCGTCCATATACTCCTTCGGGTTAATCTGTCCGGCGTTGAACAGGAACTGGTGCGTGGGAATGGAGAACAGCGGCTTTGTAAATTCCCGGATGGACGGAATCAAAAAGTCCTCGATATTCTGACTTGCCAGAATAACCGAGGAGTCCTTTTTGCGCACACGCTTCATGCAGTTACGCAGATATTCGATTGTAGTCATATTCGAGAGGAAGAGGTACAGCTCGTCCACCGATGCCGCCGTACTGCCCTTGCCGAGCAGCTCGTTGCTCATGAAGGACAGGATGTTGAACAGCATACAGTCCTTTAAGCGGCGATTGGTATCCATAAGCCCTTTCACGCCGAATACAAGGAAGTTGGAGTCGGTGATGTTGGTGTGGCCGTTGAAGTATTTGCTTTCAGAGCCTACGCACATGGAATGGATGCCGAGGCAGACCTCTTGGAGCGTTTCCTCTGTGTAGAGGTATTTGCGCTTTTTGTCATAGGCCATAAACTCTTCCTCACAAAGTTCGTAAAAGTCCTGCATGACCGGAAAGTCCGAGGGCTTTTTCATGCTGTAATCCGTACTGTCGGTAATACCGAATCGGGCATACAGCTTGGAGAGCAGGATCTCTATGGTGTCGATCTGCGCATCGGTGAAATCCTTGTAGCTGCGGAAGAAGTCTTTTAGGAAAGCAATGTGCTGTGAAAGCCGTGTCACTTTCTTAAACGGCTCCGGCACAAAGCCATCTTGATCGCGGGCACTGATGCTTGGTTCATCATTTATCTCGGTGCGCGAATTGGGTGCAGGCACTGCCTGCTCTGTCCATGCTTTCGGCTCTAACGGGTTGATTGTATATTCACCCGACATAAAGTCAATATAACATCCACCGAGGGCATCGCACATATCCTCGTACTCCGATTCGGGATCGAGGCAGATGATGCGCTTACCCGATTCACGGATATTGGTGAGGATGAGTTTCAGAAGATAACTCTTGCCCTGACCGCTGTTGCCGAGGATGAGGATAT
>ERZ808242.1239-NODE-1239-length-15043-cov-4.223445_pt1 | contig 15043 bp, 11 predicted proteins | sample MGYA00521244_ERZ808242 | MGnify/ENA primary metagenome ERZ808242 (study PRJEB31516, sample SAMN03275573) | gut metagenome | biome: mammalia-associated habitat; material: feces | host: Papio cynocephalus | place: Kenya | collected 2012-07-27 ... | reverse complement strand
GACCGATATAATTCCGTTTACCGAATTAGACGAAAGCCCTTTTCCTGTTCTCGTATTCCCTTTTTCGCTCATTTCCGTAATGTAACGTTGAATCGTTATGGGCGTAAGTTCATCCATATCGTAGTCACCGAGATATGGCACGATTTTCTTTTCTACCATTTGCCGATACAAATCGAACGTCCTTATTTTGTGCGTCGGCTTAACATAATTTTCAAGCCATATATTTAACCATTCTGAATATTTCATTGATAATTCCTCCTGTTTTTTGTTATATCATACCCTGTTAAATTTTCTGTTTTGGGCATAAAAAAACGGAGGGAACTTTTTATTCGTTCTCTCCGTAAGATTTATATATTAAGTTTTTAGCGGTTTTCAAAGCCGATGTTTTGCGCTATTTTTTTAATCTGCGCAATTCCTGAAGCGAAGCGTAATCCACGGTCAATTCGCTTTCGAAATCGAATAAATACTCCTTGTAATTTTCCACTCGTAACGAGCGATTACCTGCCCCACTCTCCGTTATCGTAAACCTTTCCTCATTCAAAAGTTTCTCTTGTCTGTCTCTTGAGCAATTCATCGAATCCGTCAGAAATCCTCTTTCGGAAACGACCCGCCAAAAAGGTATTTCCCCTTGCGCATAACACTCGAATATTTTCCGCGTGTCAAGCGCATCGCAGGTAAATTCTATATTTTCGGCATTGAGTTGTTTCCTGACATAGTTTTCTATGTCAACATATCTCGTCAACCGACCTTTCGGCACAACCCGTAAAAGGTTTATATAAACCGCATACGGCACACGCACGCTTTCTTTTGCCGGTTTATAGATTACTTCTTTTTCGACCGAAATATCACCCATAGAACACCTCCTGAATCGATTGTCTATATTATATCGTATTTTCAACAAAGAATCAATCCGAATTGCAATTACAAAAACGAAAAAAATGAAACATTTTTAATAATTTTCTTTCTCTTGTCATTTCGAGTCAAAAAAAATCGGATACTCTTTTACGAATATCCGACTTTAAGCTATCATTTGAAGGCTGTTTTCTATGTTATTTGGTGTTTTTTGTTGTGTTTTTCGGAAATCCCTTTCACTATTGATTGCCATATAATCTATGCTTGTTACACCATTTCCAATTGTTACACTTGTAAGGTTCGTACAACGAGAAAACGCGCCTCTACCTATAGTTGTTACTGTAATATTGCATAATTTTTCTGGTATAACAATTTCTGAACAAGTTTTTCCATAGTCCGTCAAGCCCGTAATTGTTCCGTTACTAAATAAAAAGTACTTAGATTTCCATTTTGCGTACAAGGTTTTGTTTCCATATGAGCCGGGAGAAATAGTGGAAATCATATCATCGCTAAAATCCGCGGTTTGGTACCAACCGACAAAATAATAATCCGAATGAGACGGCGTTTCTAAAACAATATCCTTACTTTCTATCGTATACGTAATAGGATTTTCGGTGTTATTTTCACCGCCGTTAAGCTCGTATTCAATATTGTAAGTAACAACGTTCCACTTTGCGTTAATAACCGTGTTTTCAACAATCGGCGCGGTAAAATCAAAATTCCAACTTTCAAAAGTATAGCCGTTTCTGTTCGCTGTTGTAGGAGCAACAGCGAAAGAATCTTCTTCAACATATTGAGTTTGCGCGTCACAATCAGCAAAAATAACAGAACAAATTTTTCTTCTATGAATGTTTAAGACATAAAGTTGTATGTCACTATCTTCGCTTGTCACTTTAACATAATAAATATTATCACCAGCCGCTAAAGTTGCTATTTTATTCTCAATTAGATTGTTTCCGTACACGTCGGAAGAAAGTTGCCAACTGCTTTTTGAATTGACTTTCACAAGCGTTCCGAGCGAAAATATTTCCGTATCGTTAGACACCTTTTTCAAATATTTGTTTTCGCCTATCTTTTCAAAGCCGTCAAATTCCGCTTGCGTGCCTTTTACGGCTTCTTCTTTTTCGAATTTAGCGTAAACGGACATGTCGCTCGAAAGCGGCGTATCTAAAAGCGAATTTGCGGTGAAAGGCTTTTTCCAAACCTCGTTATCCCAATACCAGCCGTCAAAAACGTACCCCTCTTTTTCGGGGTTAGCGGGCAGCTTTATAGCTTCTTTCCCGTTCGTCGATATTGTGGCGTAAACTTCTCCGTCGACAACGAAGTTGAGCTTAAAGTCGACTTTTCCGCACCCGACGAAAGCAAAGAGCGACAAACTCAAACAAAAAAGCATAATCGAAACGATAATCAAACTTCTTTTTTTTATTTTTTCTGTTCCTCCGACAATTATTCAAACTTGTAAGTTTAAATATAATCTCGGATATATTTTAACACTATAGTTTAGCAAAGTCAACTCTATAGTTTAAGTTTTTCAGTTAAAATTATAGTACAATAAAACTATAGTTTAAAGGAGCAATGAAAAATGACAACAAAAGAAGTCGGCGAAAGAGTTAAAAGTTTAAGAGAAGAAAGAAAACTCAAAAAGAACGAGCTTGCAAACATTGCGGGAATTTCGCCCACGTACATAAACGACATAGAAGCTGGGCGCAAATGTCCGACAGTCGAATATTTGAGTTTTATTTGCGACGCGTTGAACGTTTCATTATCGCAATTTTTCTCAGAAGAACAACTCCCGATAAAAAAGCAACTCTCGCTCGACGCCCTTTCTCCCGCCCAGAAAAAGCTCTTTGATGATTTTCTAAAAAGCCTCGATTGATTTTTCTCCCCTATTTTTCATTTTTATAAGCTCCCGAAAACACTATAAAATTCCCTTTCAAAAATATAATCCGACAAAAAAAAGTCCGCCTATAAGTCGATAATCGACCTATAAACGGACTTTTTTAACGCTCTAAAATTTTCTGTTTTCTTCTCGTAAGCGAAAGCGGATTGAAGATATTATATAAATTCCGTCCGCAATTTTCAACTTTCAACTCTCAATTTTCAACTTTCAAGCCTTTACTATTCTATTATTTCCCAGTGACCGGTTCTTGTAGTTCCCACACGTTTAATAAGACCTTTTTCTTTTAAGTTTTTTATCGCTCTTTTTATAGTAGATATATCTTTGCCTATCTTACCCGCCAAAATACTAATGGACACACCCGGAATTTCTCTTATAATTTCCATAATTTGCCCTTCTGTTTTTGATAAATTTTTGGTGGCGTTATTGGTGGCGTTATTGGTGGCAGTTCTATCTTCATTTTTCGTATCACTCTTACCGAGCAATCTATCGTGTTTATATTTATCAAGAATATTATAAGGCAAAACGCACTGTATAAAAGAGGAACCGAAATGATAAACGCCTTTTCCGTACTTTGCAACGACCGTCGGCACGCCTTTGCCTGATTGCTCCATAAAGTCAAGTTGCATAAAGATTTTTGCAAATTCTTCATTCACGGGTTTACTGACTCCGTTAAAGAATTCTTCTTTCGTCATGCCCTCTTTTAATAATCCATGCGAAATAATCTCAACCCTATCGTCAAAGCCATAGATTGCGGGCGGTGTTTTTTCTACCCACAAGTTATGGCACACGGCGTTAAACCATGCTTCGCGAAAAGCGTCGGAATCGAAATACGGAGTATCTACGCGTGTTTTTCCGACGATATTCGTTTGAACGATATTAAGCACGTTCAACGAATAGTCAAGAGCCTCTTCCATTTGCTTGAATATGCAAGCGCCGTCAAATTCTTTACGAGATAAAAATTCCGCTTTCGTTAAACCGTTGAAACGAACGACCTTGATAGAAGTGTCGTTTTGGTCGGAAACGAGGAACGCGATATAATTATATTTTCCTTCGTTATTTCGTAAGTTATAATTTTGCTCAAACGTTTCATCGCTAAAATGCAATCCCTTAAACGTCAAAATCGCCTTAAACTGATTAAACGTCAAATCTTGTCTAGGGCTTTCTTCTTGCTTCATCGTCATTTTAGGAATAGATAATTGACTGATATAACGCCGTTCGATTTCTTCTTCCGTCATACTGCGGCAAGTCGTACCGATACGAACAAAGCATCCCGCGGCGCTTCTGCCGTATTTTTTGATATAATAGAGGGCTTTGCTTTTTTTACTTTAATCTCGATTACGTTTTTACCGTCAACGTATTTCGTACCAAGCTCGATAAAACTTTGCGGGTTCGGCAAAATTTGCGTGGTAATAATATCGGCAATTCGTTTCTGCGTATCGTCAAGATTATCAATGCCAACAACGGTTCCGTCATCTTCAACGCCGATATAAATCATGCCGTCGAAACTATTCAAAAAAGCGACAAGTTCCTTTTGCAAACTGTCGTTTAGCACCTTTTTTAACTCAGTCTTTTCCGTTTCCTTAAAAAGCATTTTCCGCCCCTCGCGTTTAGATTTAACTCTATTGTACCATTTTTTCGCAACTTTTTCAACAGTTCTCATATCTGCTTTAAGCATTTTTTAGAAAAACTTATAATATCCCGTCATATGTTAGAATCTACTTTCTTTAAAAAAGTCCGTCTATAAGTCGATTATCGACCCATAAGCGGGCTTTTTGCTTAATGTTGATTTTTCCAAAAAGCGAGAAAATTTAAAATATGTCCGACTTCAACTTTCAACTTTCAATTTTCAACTTTTTATCGACAAGGCGGCGTGCTATCCGCCATAAAAATTATTCTAAAGCTTTCAAACTCGCATTCATATCCACCGACGTTATCTTTTTGCTTAGACAAAGCGTGACTATAAAAGTGAATAACAACACCAAAACGGGAGAAATGAGCCAGACGTACCAAGAAACGGAAGCGAGCGAGCCGAAGCCCATAACCGCAAAAACTATCTGTATAAGCACAACCGCCGCCCCGTAACCGAACACTATTCCGACCGCCGCGTCAATGTAAATTTCGCGATAAATATACCCCGTGACTTCATTATCGAAATACCCCAAAACCATAAGCGTTGCGATTTCTCTGTTCCTTTCGCTTATCGAAATGTTCGTTATCGTGTACACCGCCGTGAAAGTCAAAAGAGCCGCAAACACGACGACAAGCACGGCAAGCCACGCAATCGAAGCGTTTCCGAAGTCGCCGAAAAGACACATATCGAGCAGCGCAAGCCCCGCGGCTACAAGCCCCATCGACCCGGCAACAGCGATAACCGTCATTATAAAGCGGCTTGCGTACCTTAAAACGTTCCTTACCGTCGATTTGTACTTGAACGAAAGTCTGTTCCAAATGAACGGGATTTTTTCGACGATAACCTTTTTGCCCGGCTTAGGCGACTTCGGGCGCAAAAGGTCGGCAGGCGTCTGCATTACAGTTTTTATGCTCGCGCTTGCAGTAGCCAAAACGGCGCATATAACGATAGCGGCAAACGTTATCGCAAAAAACGTTACTCCGAACACGCCGGTTTCTTTCGGCATGACAAACGAATAATCGAAAACAAGGTATATAAACGAGCTTAGCCCCGTGCCCACAAAGTAACCTATAACGCCGCCGATGACAGTAGCGGTGAGCGCAAACAAAATATACTTTATAACTATGCTTGCGCCCGAATACCCCAAAGTAACAAGACATGCCGACTGAGCGCGCTCCTCGTCAACGAGCCTCGTCATGTTCGAAAGCGTGACAAGCACGGTTATAAACGAGAAAGCGGCCACAAGCACGAGTGAAAGCGCGAATATTTTATCCGCATACGCATACAGCGATTTAAAGGAAAAGTTCTCGTATAAGCTTATAAACGCGATATTTTCCTCACCTGTCGCGCCGTCGGTAACCTCCGATAAAACGCTTATAACCCTCTCTTTTTGCTCGTTTAAAAAGCTTTCGTATTCCTTCGTGAAAAGTTCGGGCGCGTTTTTAGAAGCGAACGAAATATATACGTCTCCCGCCCCGGAAGCAAACGGCAAAGCCTTTGTCGGCACGTAAAGACATTCTTCAATCGAGATAAGGTCGTTGACGGCTATCGTGTCCGGAATTTTCGTATCCTCGTCGTTGAGTAGACTCGGCTCCTTTTCGAGCGAAAAAAGCCTCGGGTCCCCTACGATTTTTGTAACCGAAAGCGTTACGGGCGAAAGTTTATCGAGCATAGACAATTGCCATTCGGGCAGCGTTTCGTCGTTTTGTTCGGCAAGCTGCGTGTAAATATCTTTGTAATTAAGAATTATTTCGTCGCCCGTTTTCAACTCTTTTATGCCGTTGTCTGCTCTCTCGGCGTAAACGGCGATAGTTCCGTCGACCGTTCCGTCCGGTGAAGTCGAATCCGCGCCGCCGCTTGATTGCGAAGAATATTTATTGACCTTCCGCACGGAAATATCGTCATAAAAATTGAGCCGCACGAGCCGCCTTTCGCCGTTAACGGTAAGGTACACGTCGTAACTCGTTCCCGTATCGACGTTTTCCTCTCCGTACTCTTTTTTGAGCGCGTTTATCTCGGCGTTCGAAAACCCGCTTTCCGACTTGGATTTCACCGTCAAATCGCCCACGTTGTATTCAACCTTGAACGCCGAAGCCGAATCTTTCAGTTTGCCCGTCGACGAGCCTATACCGGAAGTTAGCCCAACGCTTATAAGCACTATAAAAATTATCGAAATAAAGCGCGAAATATTCTTTTTGAACATACGCCTTATCGCTTTGAAATAAGTTTTCATTTTATCACCACTCTATCTCGTCCACGCTCTTGGGGCGTTCGTTCACGACCGTCTTTTCTATCATGCCGCTTTTTATGTAAAACACTTTGTCGGCAACGTCCTTTATCGCCTGGTTGTGAGTAACAACGACTACGGTTTTTTTGCGTTGTTTGGAAACGTCGTATAGGCATTTAAGAATTTTTTTACCGGTAACGTAATCGAGCGCGCCCGTCGGCTCGTCGCATAGCAAAAGTTTAGGGTTTTTGGCGAGCGCGCGGGCAATGGAAACGCGTTGTTGCTCCCCGCCCGAAAGTTGCGCCGGAAAGTTCGCCATACGCTCTTTAAGCCCCACTTCTTCGAGCGTTTTCTCGGGAGAAAGGTGGTTTTTGCAAATTTCGACGGCGATTTCCACGTTTTCAAGCGCGGTAAGGTTTGGCATAAGATTATAGAACTGAAAAACAAACCCCACGTCGTTGCGACGATATTCGCAAAGCCCGCGTTTATTAAGCTCGGTAACGACCTTCCCGTCAAGAATTATTTTGCCGCTCGTAGCGTTGTCCATTCCGCCCAAGAGGTTCAAAAGAGTGGTTTTTCCCGCTCCTGAACTCCCTAAAATAACCGCAAATTCGCCTTCGGAAAGGGAAAGCGAAACGTCTGTCAACGCTTTGACTTCCACCTCGCCCGTTTTGTACGTTTTGCACACGTTTTCAAGCCTCAAAAATCCGTCCATAAAAAACCCTCCTTTTCGCCGCTTTTTACGCGCCGATTTGCTTTTTATATATCATATCATATTTTCTAAAAAAAAACTAAAATTGCGGCAAAATTTTTTCAGAAAAAACACAAAAAGTTCCGTCAAGCCGAAATTGAAAACTTTTCCCGTTTTTAGCAAAAGTTTTCAATTTCAAAATATTCCGTCCGCAATTTTTAACTTTCAATTTTCAACTTTCAACTAAAAACAACGCGCCAGAACAAGACCGTCCGAGCGCGTTATTAAAATTGTTTTAGTGTTTTTCTGCCTTTAAGCGGCTTTTTTCGCCCATGCGAGCGTACCCGTTGTGGCAAGCTCGATGTAGTTAAGGTTCTTTCCGCCCGCCGCGTCGTAATGAGCTTTGCCGGACATTTCGTTCGTTGCAAACTCTATCACGTTTTCGCCGCGGATAAGGTGCAAGACTGCTTCTACTTCGTAAGTCTGCCAATCCCACCAACCGCCGGTGTTGTCGCCCGGGTCGAGAGTTATGCCCGTATCTACGGTTTTTCCGTTGACGGTAAGCGTTGACATATCGTCAAGAACGTGATGCCCGTTTATCTGCTTGCTTATGCAGAAAGTGATTTTTGCCTGCGTTTTTTTGTTGCTCGTAATTCTGAAAGTCACCTTGCCGCCGACGGAAGAAAGGAAAAGATTTTTTACGCACTGCTCTTCGCTGCCGTCCGCTCTTTTCTGCCCGCCGCAATACTCGGTCGAAGCCTGGTCTTCGAGTTCGGCGTCCTCCGCTTCGAAGCGAAAAGTCTTGACTTCGCCCTCGTTGTTTTCCTCTTCGAATATAAGCTTAACCTTAAAAGTAGCCGACTTGCCGCCGTAAAGCACTTTGACGTCCTGTTCCGCCGTGGAAGTTATATCGACGGAAGTTTTGTCAATCATGTCGGGCGTAATCTTTATTTCGTCGCTTTCGCCGCCGACGTAGTTCACGCTAAGCACGCCGTCGTCCGCTATCGCGAAAGGCACTTCGGTATAAACGCTCGTAACGGTCGGGGCTTCCTTTATGCTTACCGAGCTTGCTTTTCTCACAAGCTTAACGGTGAAAGCAACGCTCTTGCCGCCGTAGTTTATTTTCAACGTTTGTTCTTCGACCGATTTTTTATTGAAGGAAGAAACGTCTATCATTTTAAGCGTAACTTTTACTTCGGCTTTTTTGTCCTTGGAATACTTTACGGACAAAACCCCGTCGTCGGCGATTTTCAAATCCTCGCCGTATTCGCTCGTAACGGTCGGCGCATTCTTTAAAATAATGGCTTCCGCCGAAGGTTCTTTGCCGCACCCTACCGCAGCAAGGCAGGCAACAAAAAGTGATAAGGTTAAAATAATCGATATGATTTTTTTCATGAATATTGCTCCTTTTTGTCAAATAATCGACTTATAGCGCGACTTATGCGTTCTTCGTCCATTCAAGGAAGAGGTCTGTGAAGAACGTTATTTTGTCTAAGTTCGCTCCGCCCACAACTTCAAGCTCGATAACGTTTTCGCCTTTTACAAGGTCTATTTTTGTTTCGACTAAGTGCGCAAAGCAGTAATACGGGGTCAAGCCCGTCCAATAACCTACGGTTAAAGAGCCTATCGTTATCTGTTTTCCGTTTACGCGCAAAATAAACTTATCCTCGAACGTTAACGGGTCGGGTCTGTTCATGTCTATGCCGAGTATTGCTTTGCCCGCGTCGTCGGCATTTATGTTGAACACAACCTTGTCGCCCGCCTTGTTGAGCGCACCGACGGATTTTCCGCCGGAAGCCGGAGCGTAATTAAGCTCGCCAGCGGTCGGCGTTTCAATCATTACGCCTTCGGGCAAAACCGCGTCTTCCGCTTCGAAGTCGAAAACGGAGCCTTTCGCAAGTTTTACTTCGCTGTCCGTCGTCGTGATTTTGAAGCAGTCTAAGTTAGCTTCTTTCAGCCCCTTATCGACGAGCGTAAGAACTATAACGTTTTCGCCCGCTTTAAGATTGACGTTAACGTCGCAAGAACCGCCGAAGTTTGCGTAGGTGTTGCCGCCCCAACCGTTACCCTTTACAGCGCCCACGGTTACGGCTTCGCCGTTTACGCTAAGCGTAAAGACTTTTTCGAAAGTAAAATCGTCGGGCTTGTTGTTGACTATTCCGAGCGTCGCCGCCGTCGCCTTTTCGCTCGTCACTTTGAGCGTGACCGTCGCGCCGTTAGACATTTCCGCAAACGTCATATATCTGACTTTGCTTACGACCGAAGCGAATTTCGCCTCGGGATATTCGAATTTGACTTTTCCGCTTACATCTGCGTCCTCCGCTTCGAAAACGTAAGTTACTTTTGCGGATTGCGCCCATTTTGCGTAAAGCGTGACGTCTGCTTTGAGCGGCTTAGTCGCAAGAGAGTCTTTATCGAATGCCTTTGTCAAAGCTCTGTCATAATACCAACCGACGAAGGTAAAGTTTTCTCTTGTCGGCGCGGTCGGTAATTCAATCGTTTTGCCGTCGCTTTCAACGGGGCTTATCGCGTTTCCGCCCATCGCGTTGAAGCACACGTTGTAAACGGGCGTTTTTTTGACGGTAATCGTAAACTCCGCGCTCTTGCCCATATAAGTGACGGTCACCTTCTTTTCACCCTCGACGTTCATGTCGGGCGCGGATAATTCGCACTCGGCGATTTCGATTGTTTTCGTCGTGTTGTCGCTCATCTTTGCGGTGACGATAAGCCCTTCCGCGGTAAAAGTTTCGCCCGCTTCGTAAAAAATCTTAGCGGCGGATATGTCGAGCGTTATTTCCTTTAACGTCACTTCGACAGAAGAAGAATCGCCGCCGGTCGAGGACGAAGAGTCGCCGCCCGTGGAAGAAATCGGGGGATTAGCCGACGAAGAAGAATCGTCGCTGATTTTGATATCGCAAGCCGTAAAAAGCATTACGGACAAAGCCGTTACGACTGATAAAACGACCGCCAAAAATCTGTTTAATTTAGTTTTCATCGTTTTCTACCTCTGTTTTTATTTTTTTATTTTTACCGAACACGAAGCTCACGACAAGCATCGCCGCGGAAGCCGCCGTCAGTACGGCAAAAGTAATTATGAGTGCGGTTATAGTCGTTCTCCACCAAGGCGTGAGCGTAACTATTCTCGTAGATGCGGAAAGCCCGTTCATTGCGTTTGTCTTTGTGAGGACGTATAAAACCCTATGCGTGGATTCGCGTATAGCAAGCGTAATTGCGGGCGAATCTTTATACTTATCGAGGGCTTTTTTACCGCCGCCGCACATAAACAAGTCGTTGCCGGCGCGTATGCCGTCCACGTAGTTAGCCATAAGCGCGTAACCGTTTCCGTCCGACTGAACAAAGCCTATAAAGCCCCATTCGCCGCGTAAAACGTCCGTCATCATTCCTTTGTGCGCGCCCGACCAAAGCGTGCCAACGCGGTTAAACGAGGACATTACGGAAAGCATTTCGCCGCGACCCTTCGCCGAAGCAAACTCGAAAGCTTTAAGATAAATTTCCCTTATAGCCTGCTCGTTCGCCCACACGCTTACGCCGTTGCGGTTTACTTCCTGGTCGTTCAAAGCGTAATGCTTTGCTTGCGCGCCGCCGCCGTTGGACTGTATGCCCTTAACTTCCGCTTCGCACATAAGCCCCGAAAGAACGGCGTCTTCCGAATAATATTCGCCGTTTCTTCCTCCGAAAGCCGAACGATGAATGTTCGCGCCGGGCGCGTAAATGAAGGTGAAGCCGCAAGCGAGATTGTCCTCGCCTAAGCAAACGCCGATTTCGTAAGCTATTTCGGTATTGAAAGCCGAAGCTATTATGTTTTCGCTCGGATAACACATACCGAGCCCTATGACCTTGCCGTCCGGCAAATAATTAAGCCCGGCCGGTCCGTCGCGATTTTCCGTTCCCGGCGCGGCAACGCTTTCAAGACTTTGAGTAGCGCACCATGCGTTGCATATTAAGTACGCTTGCTCGGTAAAGCTCGTTTCGTCGAGAAGCGTATCCCAAAGCGCGTGGTCGTAAGGGAGTTCTTTCCCGTCCGTATCCTTCCACAAGCTGAAAAGCGTAAGCCCGTTTTTTTGTTCGTATGCGGGAACCTCGTCGAATTCGTCTTCCGTCCAACTCTTGCCGTAATCAAGCCCTTCGAGCAGTTTTTCGGTAAGGTTAAGCGTTACTTTTTTCGGGTAAGTGCCTTGCCAGTCGGAGCGTGAAAGATAAGTGACTTTTCCTATGCCGAGTTCGGCTTTGTTCACGTCCGCGTCGTCGAATTTGTTTGTTATTTCTTCGTCGGTATACTGAGATTTCGTGACGGAAAGGTCCTCTTTTACGTCGAATTCTTTAACGAATTCGGCATTCGCGCCGTCTACGGAATATCCCTTTTTAGAAAGTATGTTGTTCACCGCGGCGTGCGCGTTTTCGGCAACGGCGAGATAATACTTTCCGCCGTCCGTTATGTAGCTTTTAACGCCGTTCGCGTCGTAAGTTTTGAGTTCGGTTTTTTCAACGCTCACCTTAACCGTGTCCGATTCGCCCGGAGCAAGAATTTTCGTCTTATTAAACCCTACGAGGTTTACGGAAGCTTGTTCTATTCCGTTGTCCTTGTCATACTGCGTGTACGGTTTTTGCAAGTAAACCTGAACGACTTCCTTGCCGGAATATTTTGCGCCCGTGTTTTTAACGTTAACGCTCACTTCGTAAGTTTTCGCCGTTTCGCTCACCTTAAAATCGGAAAATGCAAACGTGGTGTACGAAAGCCCGTAACCGAACGAAAAAGCAACCTCGTCGTCATAATTCCAATTGCCTTTGCCGTTCTTCACGCCCGCCGAGGACGAAGCGTTGCCCTCATTAAGCACCGTGTCCTCGTACCTCGTTTCGTAATACTTGTAGCCGACGTATATGCCCTCGGCGTAAGCGACGTATTTTAAGTTCTTCTCGGTCGAGTCGGTGTTGCCTTGTCTTGATAAAAGTTTTTTGTAAACGGGGTTAGAAGCAAATTCGCTTGCGCCGGCGTAATCGTAGTTACCCGAGTTCTCGGTTGACGGCGCGGAAAAACTGTTGTACACGAACGTGTCGGATAGTTTTCCGCTCGGAGTAACCGCTCCGCTCACAAGGTCGGCAACCGAATCGGGACCGCTCGTTCCGCCTAAGCCCACCCACAAACATGCGTCGATATCCGACCTATAGGCGGATATTTTGTCAAACTGAACGCCCATCGACACGGTGTTGAGTATGAGAATTATCTTTGAAAGCTTGCCGGATTTTTTCATTGCGACAAGGTTTTCGAGATGATTTTTTTCGGCTTCCGAAAGAGCTGTTAAGTTGCCGTTTTCGCCGTCGCTGCCCGTCATGTAAAGGTCGCACCCTTCCGAGCCTTTGCGTGAAATAACGTACAAACCGTACCCCGAAGAAGTAAGAGTGTTTATCTCGTTACTCCATGGCGTTTCGTTTACGGCTCCAGTTCCGCCTCCGTAAGAGCGTGTGGAATAAAAATTCCAAAGCTCATTGTTGACCGTGTAGCCTTTTTGTTCGAACGCCGCTTTCAGTCTCGGCGTTTCACTCATTCTCACCCCGCCCGAACCGTCGGTCACGAACGCGTAATTATAGCTTCTTCCGCCGTAAAAGTTGATTGTTTTCGACTTGTCGGTCAAAGGCAAAGCGTTGCCGTCGTTCCATAAAAGCACGGAACCTTCGTTGTTTGCGTTCTTCGCTATCTGTTTGTCGTACGCATACAACGCTTCCTTGTCGGCAGTGCCGTCGGTCTTTGCAAACTTATACTTATAATAAGTTTTATCCTCGAAGTCGGTAAAATCATCCTCCACCAGCTCGAACGTTTTACAGTTGAAATATGAGTTTATAGCCGCCGCATAATAGTCCGCTATCGGGCTGCCCACGCAAAAAGCGATAAGCAACACCGCGAAAACGGCGGTTAAAACAGTCCATAAGGTTTTTTTGAACAAACCTTAAACCTCCTATATTATTTATTTTTCACGCTTCGCTGCAGTCGAAGCGATAAAATCTTAAATGTTTAGTATAATGTTAAAGTTTTCTCTATCTTTTTTTGACGAACGAAAGAGAAGCCGAAGTAGTAAAGCTTATTCCGTCAAAATTAGCAGGCATGTCCCAAAACGAAAATTCTATTTCGTTTTCGCCGTCTCTTAGCATAATCCAAACGCTTACAGGCTCGAAAAAGCAAGCTTCCGTATCGGAATCGCCCGTTGCCAAACCCTTAACGCCGCCGACGGTAATTTGTTCGCCGTTCACGGACAAAGTATATTTGTTTTCAAAGTTGAACGTATACGGGCGGTTCAGAAAGATATCCATCGGCAAGCAAATTTTACCCTTAGAGTTCACGGTAAATATTAGTTTTCCGGCATTTTCGTCGCTCGTTTTTATCAGTTCTCCGACGTATTTGCCGCCGTGCGCGTTTTTAGAATAAAACTCCGAAATTCTGCAAGACTCCGTTTTGGCGTCCTCGGCTTCGATAAAAATTTCTTTTCTTGCGGAAAACAAACGCGTGGCGCAAGTTATTTCTATTTTGTCGATATTGACGTTCAGCCCGTCGATTATCTGTATTTTGATTGAGTTTTTACCCTTTTTCAGTTCAATCGGCAGCGTGACGGCTTCGCCGAAGTTATAAAACTTTGTCTGTTCGTCGCCGTTCCAGCCAAGCCCCGGCACCGTTCCGACGCTTAATTTTTTATCGTTGACGTAAAGAATGAATTTATCCTCGAATTTAAACGAAAACGTACGCGTGAGCGATATTCCGAGAGTAGCTTTAACGCCGCGTTCGGCGCAAAATTTGAAGACAAGGCTTTCGCCCTCGCCGTGAAGCCATGCCGAAACGGCTTTTCCGCTCGCGTTTTCGGCTTTTTCGATTTTGAAACAATCCGTAAAAACGCTTTCTTCCGCTTCAAAGACGTAAGTTGCTTCTTCGTAGGTTTTGTTTAAATCGAAAAAAAGAAAACAAAACCCGACAATTGCGGCAAGCGCGCAAACGGCGGCGGAAATTATTATCGTTCGCCGATATTTTTTGCTTTTTAAGGGCTGCTCCGCGTTTTCGGCTACTTCCTCATTTTCGCCGGTATCGTTCCCGACAAGGCGGTCAATCGAAATATTAAGCATCGCGGCAATTCTCGGAAGCTCCTCTATGTCCGGTAGCCCCTTACCAAGCTCCCAACGGCTTATGGTTTTGTCCGACACGAACAATGAATCCGCAAGCTGTTGTTGCGTAAGCCCCTTTTCTTTCCTGAACTTTTTTATATGTTCGCCGATAATCTTTGCGTTCATTTTTTCCCTTCCGTTTCTTTCTGCTTACATTATAACAGATTGCGTTCACATTTTCAAGACCTTTTGCAAAATTTGTTTCTCTCGTTGCGTGAGATACGTTTTTTCTCCGCCGTGTTTTTTGAAAAGCAACTAAAAAAGTCCGTCTATAAGCCGATTATCGACATATAGACGGACTTCTATTTGATATTAAGAACTTTTCGATTTCCTTGCCGATAGCGGAAGAGCTTTTAAAATAATTTACGCATATCCGCAAATTTCAATTTTCAACTTGCGCAACGCGCGCATATTTCACCCGCAATTTTTGATTTATATATATATCGTTTTTAATCAATCCTCTTTCGCTCGCACTTTATGTGCGAATATCGATTGCCACTTGTGGCAAATATCGAGCCGCTTTTTAAGCGGCATATCGATTGCGCCCTCGGCGCAAATATCGAGCGCGCAACGCGCGCA
>ERZ808242.1230-NODE-1230-length-15131-cov-8.458278_pt1 | contig 15131 bp, 15 predicted proteins | sample MGYA00521244_ERZ808242 | MGnify/ENA primary metagenome ERZ808242 (study PRJEB31516, sample SAMN03275573) | gut metagenome | biome: mammalia-associated habitat; material: feces | host: Papio cynocephalus | place: Kenya | collected 2012-07-27 ... | reverse complement strand
TCTGAACTATTAGTAATTTTCTTACACCGATTAGTTGCAGGATTGCGGTAATAGCCCTCTTTGCAAGGCGTTAGCCCACTGGTGCTTGAACTGCTAGTTTTAATATCCAATAGTTCTTCTAGCCAACTGAGATCACTTGACTCCTTATCATCAGCTGATTTAACGCAGCGGTTAGTATCCGGATTACGTTCATATCCCTCTTCCTCGCAGGGCTTTAATTCTTCGATCACGTTAGGCTGATCAGGTGTAACATTGTAGGTCATATGCCACTCGTCGTCAGCTCCCAGTGCGTAGGAGGTGTCCTCGCTAGTTACCCGGTATTTAACGCTATCCACTAGTGTGCGCCGATCACCATCAATTAACGCCACCTCGCCACTCTTCTCGGTTAGCTTCAGCTCCACCGCATCCGAATCATTAAGTGGCTGCGTATATAGCTCACCCGAGGCCAGTTCTATGTTATCTAGCGCATAAGTTTTAGCGCCCTCGTCCTTGCTCTTGGCGATATAACAATTGCCTAGATTAATCGGCTGTAGCGTCGCATTATATAGCTCCACAAACTGTTCGTCATTTTCTTCGTATGACTCAATTTCGTTTAAGCGCAAACCCTGGCACACACCGGTTCGCTCCATCAAATTCGTCGGCCGAATTGAACTATCACTGCAATTAATTTCTTTGCCTTTGGTCTTCTTGCCGTAATAAAACTTGTTTGACATTAGTGGCTGACCATCCTGGTAGTATAGACACCGCTGGTACGAGTAGCCATCCTCTTCCTCTAAAGCGTCAGCGATTTCTGTAAAGGCATTGGCATCTAGACCATAAGTCTTTAACAGGTTAAAAGCTAGTGTAGAATACCAGCTATCACTCAAGTTCACCACACGAAAGGCGTGCTGCTTGATGTGTTGAAATCCAAACACTTCCATCAATTCAAGTAGCTTACTATCAACCGGCAAGTTCACGAAGTAGTCGCCCCAACCTAGGCCATCATTCGTGCTGTTATTGTAGAACTCGATATATTTATCGCCGCTATCCGACTCGGCCAGCTCGCTAATGACCCAGCGCTCATTGGTAATCGGCTGGTCATCGTCCACCGCCGCATGTGCCGGAACACCTATAGCCACACCAATCGCCAGCGCCATTGTCATTATCCCCAAGGTTTTTATAATGTTTGTCTTCATATTTATATTCAGTTTAACACAAGCATTGCCATAGCACAATCACAATCGTTATATAATAGCTATATGAGAGTATTAGGCATCGACCCTGGCACTGGCATTTTAGGCTTCGGAGTAATTGATTTCTTGCCTTACAAGAAGCCCAAGCTGATCGACGGCGGTGTAGTCGCCACCCCGGCTCACACACCACTACACGTCCGCTTGGTTGATATTTACGACTCGTTAACCGAGATTATTGAAAGCACTCATCCCGATTGCGTTTCTATTGAAGGGCTGTATTTTAACCGTAACATTACCACCGCAATTTCCGTGGCCGAAGCCCGTGGCGTGGTAATTCTGGTGGCTACTCAGCATAATCTAGAATGCTTCACTTACACACCCCTACAGATTAAGCAGACTATGACCGGCTATGGCCGTGCCGAGAAAAAGCAGGTGATGGAGATGACGCGTATACAGCTAGGCCTCAAGGAAACGCCCAAGCCCGATGACGCCGCCGATGCCATGGCTGCTGCCATCACCCACCACCTGATGACCCATCAGTCACAACTAGTAGACAAGCAGAATAAAGATTAGTCATCACCTCACCCGACGTTAACGCTCGCCTTCCACTAAGAGGAGAGACAAAATTTATAGTAAAATATTTATATGATTGCATACATCAAAGGAAACATTATTGAGAAAGATAACCAAACCGTGGTCGTGGATGTCAACGGTATCGGCTATGAAGTTTTCGTAACCAACAGTGAGCTCGAGCAGGTGGAGGTCGGTTCAGAGCAAAAATACTACACCTTCCACTCCGTAAAGGAAAACGCCGAGGAGTTATACGGCTTTAATTCACTAGCTAGCAAGCGACTGTTTGAGTTATTGATTTCCGTCCAGGGCGTCGGCCCCAAAGCTGCCTTGGCCATTCTATCGTTAGCCGACAGCGAAGCCGTGCGTAATGCCATCGCTAACTCTGATGCCGCTTTTATCAGTAAAGCTAGTGGTGTCGGCAAGAAAACCGCTGAGCGTGTAGCCGTGGACTTGCACGACAAAGTTGGACTAGCCACCAGCACTAGCAGCACCGCCATTAACGTAGCAGGCAATAGTGAGGCATTGGACGCCCTAATCGCCCTAGGATTCAATCTCAATGACGCCACTGCACTACTAAAAGATGTACCATCTGACCTACCTGTATCCGAACAAGTAAGATTAGCCCTGAAGCAGAGGTAGTATAATAGAGTCATGGGAATACAAAGGGTAGTCGAACCAACCACACCCGAGCCAGATACGCCGGCGGCGGCTGAGGAAGAGCGCACGGAAATTACACTGCGCCCGCAAACTTTTGCCGACTACATTGGTCAAGACCGCATGAAGCGCAACCTGCGCCTTGCTATTGACGCCGCCAAGAAGCGCGGTGAACCGATTGACCACGTGCTGCTGTATGGGCCGCCAGGACTCGGTAAAACTACCATGGCTGGTGTAATTGCTAATGAGATGGGGGCAGGATTGCGCGTCACCTCTGGACCCGCCATTGAGCGCGCTGGTGACCTGGCTAGCATTTTGACCAACTTGCAGGACGGCGACGTGCTATTTATTGACGAGATTCACCGCTTATCACGCGCCGTGGAAGAGATTTTGTACTCTGCCATGGAAGATTTTAAATTGGATATCGTGATTGGCAAGGGTCCCGCTGCCCGTTCCGTGCGCCTTGATCTGCCTCACTTTACCGTGATCGGCGCCACCACTCGCACTGGCTCACTGGCCGCACCCTTACGCGACCGCTTTGGCCACCTATTTCACTTAGAGTTCTATACTGCTAATGACATTGAGCGCATTATCAAGCGTAGTGCCAATATCTTAAACGCCGAGATTACCGACGAGGCCGCAAAATTGTTAGCTGCACGCTCTCGTCAGACTCCACGCATTGCCAACCGTCTATTAAAACGCGTACGCGACTTTGCCGAGGTGCATAACGATAGTAGAATCGACCAAACCTCCGCCGAAAAAGCCCTGCGACTGCTGGAAATCGATGAATTAGGACTAGATCCCGCCGACCGCCAGATGCTACGTGCCATGTATGATAATTATAAGAATCGCCCTGTTGGTCTAAATACCATCGCCGCTCTGACTGGTGACGAAGCTAGCACTATCGAGGATTTCTACGAGCCCTATCTATTGCAAATCGGCTTTATTGAGCGTACTCCGCGTGGCCGCATGATTACGCCGCGCGCCATTGAACACCTGAAGAAACTGCACGAAATCTAGCTGTGCTAAAATGATTACATGGATAAGTCACAGCAACCAAATAGTAACAGCACTCCACAGCAGATTACTTATAATGGCGTAGTCTATCAGGCTACGAATGCCCCAACCCAGCAACCCGCACCGGCACCTGCACCAGATGACGAACCGTCGTTATCTGCTAGTGAGCAAGCCGATCATGATCGTAGCGTTCATGATTACCCCGATATTAAGTTCGGCCCGCGTGAATATGTAGTCATCGATGTTCAACGTTCCTTCTTTGGCTTGGTTCGCATTTGGGGTATTGCCCTGCTAGTATTCTTTATTATGGTAGCAATGGTAGCCATCATGCACTCTATGTCGCCCGACGATATGAGCATGATGCTGACCATGTTACTATTAATAGCCGCCTTCCTGCTGCCATTAGTAGGCGGATTAGTGGCAACCCACGTCTATAATGGCAACCGTTTCGTAGTTACCAACGAGCGCGTATTTGCCCGTATCCAACTAACGCCTTTTGCCGTACGGTCGCAAAACGTGGAGCTAGAGCACGTCGAAGACTGTAGCGTCGTGCAAACCAATCCGTTGCAATTAATGTTTAACTATGGCTCGATCCGTCTCAGTACCGTAGGTGATGAGCAAACTTACCTATTTACCTATGTTGATAATCCTAAGGTGCAATTCGATGTAGTTAACCATGTCGTCCAACAGGTAGATGAAGGCGAGCCAACTCGCTATCATTACGGCAAAGGTAGCTTTCGCAAATAATACATAATCAAATCAGCCCCGACATGGGCTGATTTTTATTACAGGCTGATCCTCAGCTACTTAGCTTTGACTTCCTTAGTGTAGTCTGCCTCGGCTTCTAGATCGGCCGTTAGCTTAAAGGCTTGGCACTTGCCGTCATTATCGCATTTCGAAGCTGAATATTTGTAGTTACAATCGCCATTGGTTGCTTGCTTGCCATCTGAGTCAGTATAAGTGCACTGGTCACCGTGTAAGGTATAGCCATCAGGGTCGGTAAACACCGATGGATCGACCGTCTTTAAATTATCCCGACTAATAGTCTGCGGATAGTATTTATGTTCTTTATAATAACCTTCAGTTAACGCGTAGTACATTGAATTAATAGCCGCTTTACGCGTCTGGTCACGATTAGACGTTTCCAGCTCGTTTCGTTGCAGGAAGAAGAATACAGCTAGCACCACCATAATTACCAAAACTACAGCTAGCTCAATAATTGTAAATCCTCGCTCTGTTCGTTCCTTATCCATTACCGTATATTTTACCATATTATAATCAATGCTTGCCCATCAAGAAATCAATCCACTGGTCAATATTCGATTTCTCCCCAGTATTAGCCGTCGACTTCGTCTCGCTCGTCTCATCCACCTGTGTTCGCGGCAAGATAACCATATGCTCACCAGGATTAGCTCGCCCCAGTAGCGATCGTGCTGATAAGTCCAAATATTCATCGGTTTGGTAATACGTCTGTTCTAGCTTTAGATTCTCATTCTGCAGCTTCATAACTTGATTATCTAATCTTCCCTGGTCTACCTGGCGCTGCAAATCATAATTGTGGTTCATTACACCAATTGTCATAACCATCCAGAGAATGCCGAAAGCCGCCAACACCAATAGCACCACATTGGCTGGTGTTAAAAAATCCTTAAACCATTTCTTTATTTTGTTAGGCATTACCGTTATTATATCACGCAGTATGTTATAATTAACTATATTACGGGGCGTAGCTCAGTGGTTAGAGCAGTCGGCTCATAACCGATTGGTCACTGGTTCGAACCCAGTCGCCCCGACCAGATATTATTAAACCCTCCCTTTGCGGGAGGGTTTATTGTAACCTAGAGTTTAGCTCTAGCTAGAACTAAGCTTGCTTCTTTAGAGTTGGAAAGCCATTGCGTACATTCTCAGAAACCACGCGACCTTCTGGTAGAGTCTCTACTGGAGTCTCTTTACCGCTCTTGCCACCTTCTTTCTTAGCAAAGAAATAGATTGTCTGCTCGCGACCGCCGCGCAGAATAACATCCTTCTTGTGTAGGTAGTAGGTCACCCCCTTAGAGTTGGTATATGTATAAGCTGCCATTTTCCTCCTTTAACTTACATTTAACAGGGTATACTATCTGTTATACTACTGTCAACCCCTTATATACTGCTTATTTTTCAGCTTTCCAATTACCTGCCGAGCCAGCAAATAAATTAGCCTAATTATCAGCAGTAGCAAACAAAGCGCCGATAGAATCAAGCAGATTCCCGCTAGGTCAAAACTAAGGCGTGCTGGCACAAATTCTACATAGAACAAATCTGGATCTGGCAAGTCCTTTTGGTCGGGATAGATTGAATTAACGCTACTAAGTCCTACCTTTTCCGCTACACAATTCGCCCAAGCACGATATCCACTACGCCGAAGCGATGGCTTACACTCCTCAGTGGCCGACTGATAGCGACTACCGTCAACCTCTACTGGCTTATTCGCATTCATTACTTCCTGTGCCTTCTCGTCGTACAAAGTCTGCAAGGCAATGCGGCCAGTAGTCGTATTCATATGATGCGCCACGTAGTTCTGTAGATGCTTGGCCGCACGTCGTACCGCCGCTGCATCACCAGTTTGATCAGCCTCCACTAATTTATTGCGGTACTCAGCCATATTTAGATTGTTCTGCCTAAGAAAAATTGCCGTTAGTGGAAGAAGTACTATTAATAATATGATTAGTACAGTCGTAGGCGTCAAAAAAGCACTAGCCGCCGCCTTAACATGCAAATCCATACGCTTATAGCCATCCTTCTTGGTCTTTGACTCTCGTTTAGCGGTCGGCAATTTAATGGTTTCTATTTTTAACTTCATTTGCCTAAATTATAACACAAGCGCAAACTACTATTTAGCCACAGCTCTTAGGTAGTTAATAGTCTTGCCCTCGGACACATAGCGCGCCTCGTAAGTTGTCATAATCTTAGCATCGCTACTCGCCATATCGTCACCGTGTAGGTCATGGGTCAGATGTTCGACTCGCCATAGCTTAGAACCAAACTGCTCGACCGACCAATCAAATAGCAGGGTGTTATCGGTCTTGAATTCCAATACACCACCCGGTTTAAGCAGGCGATGATACTCCGCCAAAAACGCCTGATTAGTTAGCCGATGTTTAATATTAGACTCTTGCGGCCACGGGTCTGGAAATGTTATCCACAGGTTTTCCACAGTGCCAGCTGGTAATATTGTGCTTAAGTTGCGCGCTTCTGACCACAGATAACTAATGTTATTTACCTTCTGCTCGCTAGCCCACTTAGCACCCTTATACAAACGGTCCGACTTACGGTCGATTGCCAAATAAGTCCGATCAGGGTTAGCTGCCGCCAGCTTTGACAAAAATAAAGCTGTACCAGCTCCCACCTCTACTGTTAGACCGTGTGCATTATTTAGCACGTCCACCTTAGCATCTTGCCACTCCGATTCGTCGTAGCAATTAGGTAGCGTTCGGAAGGCGGCAAACTTGTATAGTTTGCGTTTGCGCGTAATAACATAGTCATCGGGATTGATCGACTGATTCATTACTGGATATTTTAGCATAAACTACCGGTTTCTCTGCTACAATAGAGTTATGAATTTTGATCACTTTCTAGCCAAGCTAACCAAATGGTTTACTAATATACCAGTATTTACTATCCTATTCATCGCCCTTACCGCCTATATTGCCTATAAAGTCAGTGGGCCAATTATTGAGTGGTTAACTAGGGTGCTAGCACCTAAACTAAAGAACCAGACGCGTGTCCAGAAATTAGAGCGGCAGAAGCGCCTAAAGACTCTATCTGACCTATTTACGGTTATCATACGAGTCATGATTATGGTTACAGCAGTCTACAGCATTCTAATTCGCATCGGCATCAACCTGACACCGCTACTAGCAGGTTCTGCGGTAGTTGCCGCTACCATCGGTTTCGGCGCACAGAACATTGTCAAAGATTGCTTAGCTGGATTCTTTATTATTCTAGAGAATCAGTACCGCGTCGGTGACTATGTCAGCATTTCCGGTGTGGGTATCGATGCTAACGATAGTGAAGGTACTATTACGGCTGTATCGCTAAGAAAGACTACCTTACGTGACCGCGCTGGCAACGTACACTTTATTCCCAATGGCAATATCTACGAAGTGACGAATCGCACCATGGGCTATTCCCAGTTCCGTTACACCTTCGCCGTCAGCTCTGATACTGATGTTGATGCTGTAGTTGCCATCGTAAATAACGTTGGCCAAGAGCTTGCTAAAGATCCTAAGTGGGAGAAAGAAATCGTCGATGCTCCACACTACGCCGAGTTTGGTAAAATCGGCAAGGCAGGTATGAATGTTACCACTAGCGGCACCACCCTACCTGGCAAGCAGTGGAAAGTAAGCGCCGAGTTCAAGAAGCGCCTAATCGTTGAGCTACAGAAATCCGATATCGAAGTCGCCGACGTCGAACAATAACAAAATATCACACTAAAAAATACCCCCGCTTAGGGGGTTATTTTATTGATTGCCATTAAGATGGATTGTTGTCAGTTCACTAGTCAATCGAACTGTCGCTCTCACCACTACCGAACACTATTACAAAGTCGGCCGTCGTAGTATAACCCGTTAGCTCGCCCTGCTTGACCTTTACTCCATAGCGCTTTGCTAGCGCCTTAGCGGTACCGGATTTATCGCTATTACGCTGGTATATTACAACCTCATCCGCAACCTCACTCGGTGCATTAGTAACCTGACCAATAGTATAATGTTCTTTCTTCAATGCCTCCGCCTTCTCGCTGGCTAGCCCCTGAACACTAGAGCCGTTTAGTACATCCACCGTCGCTTTTTCCTTAATCACTGGGTCAGAGCTCAGGTTTTCAGCCACATAGGCTTGGATTGCGCTATAGTCAAACGTCCCTGCCACTGGCGCTTCACCCTTATACGAGCCTCCCTCGGTATAGCTAGCAATCAAGTCAGGCTGGCCGTCAGATCGACCCACAAACGGTAACTGCTTAATCTGGTCAGCCTTCATCCCCTTAGTAATATCAATTAAGGTCTGAACATGCGACGATTCAAAGCTAGTCACCAAGTTATTGCCCATACTATCAATTAGTTTGTCTACCGCTGAAACATTCAACAGCGTGCCGGTCGACATTACTTTAGCCTGTAGTGCTGCTAGAATCTTCTGCTGATTCTTCTCGCGGTCGTAGTTGCCACCTGCCAAACCATAGTCACCCGCATTGTGATTGCGCGCCCGCGCTAGCGCCAAGGCTCGCTCGCCGTTTAGATGTACAGTTTCACCATTCTTGTAGCGAATCTTCGTGCCAGAATCATAGATACCGCGTGGATCACTACTCTCAATCGTTATATCTACTCCGCCAACCGCGTCAACCATCTGTAATAGGGCTGTCCAATCAGCATGCACGTAATACTGAATATCTAACCCTAAAATGGAACCGGCCTTGGCAGCCAACGCTTCTGCGCCACGCTTCTCGTCAGTATTCTGCGGATTATTCTGAGAATAAACTTCATTTAGTTTGCCCTTACGAGACACACCACTTGACGTCGTGTACTTAACGTACAGGTCACGCGGTAGCGACATCATATACGCACTATTATCGTCCTGATCGATCGACAGCACCATGATAGAGTCAGTTAACATTGCACCGTCCCATGCATCAGCATCCATCGAATAACCCGATGTGCCAAATATCAGTACGTTAGTGCGGCCATTAGAATCCTCGCTTAGACGAGTTTTGGTAGTTAGCATGCTTAGCGGATTCCCCTTGAACATCTTGCCACCCGCCGAATACAATTTATAGCCAAAATAACAGGCAACGCCTAAAATCACTGCAATCAAGACAATCAGAATGCGCTTGATTATTTTCTCACGACTAAGCTTCTTTTTAGCTGCGGCGCGACGGCGTGCCCGACGTGGAGCGGTAGCTTCCTGCTGATCGCCCAGGCTGTCAATTGAGCTATCGATGTCCTTTAATAAAGCTTTATTAAAATCATTATTGCGATAGCTACGCTTTGGCTGCGGACTAGTTTGGCCAATATCGACCGTCACATCCGCTTTTGGTTGCTGCACAACCCTGGTTAGGTCCGTATGGCGCTCGCGGTTCACGAACGCCCTCCCAGCATCATTAATGCTAGCATCACTATTTGGTTGCAGAATAAATCCATCTATCGACTTACGTGTTCTTGCCATTAGCATTCATATTTTAGCAAAAGCGCGCAAATACCACAAATGCCGAATCGCCAGCTTTTATAGTATAATGTATGGTATATGAAAGGCCGTATCTCCTTACGCTTTATTGTCTGCACAATCATTGGCGACGTTCTAGCAATCCTAGCCGCCTACTCGTTTGCCTATATTATCCGCATGAAGCTATCCAGTGATCCCGTGAAAGTTTTTGTCTCTGCGAAAGCTTTCTTCCAATCATTAATACTATTATTGCCATTTAATATCGCCATCTTCAGCATGCTCGGACTATATAGGCATCAGTCCTCTTTTGCGCAAATGATCGGGCGACTATTAATGGGTGCTTTTGCAGCCATGTTGTTCATGATCTCTGTCGACTATTTCCATGCTAGTACCATCTTTCCTGCTAAAAAGGTGCCCCTCTATGGCCTATTGATTTCAATCCTACTACTAGCATTAGAGCGTAGTGTGCTCTATCTAATTCGCTATTTGCGCCACCGCTTCTCAAGTGTTCTACCACGTGTAATAGTTATCGGCGACAATGCCATTGCACACACCTTAGTTAACGACATCAGAGAGCCTGGAAGTGGCTATACCCTACAGGGTGTTGTAGGCGATCGCCGCTTAAAGTGGGTCACACATAAGACTCTCAGTGACGCTGTCGACAACTTACCACCAGATATGATTATCCAAGTCACAACAAAAAGTGAGCCGAAGGTTAACCCAGAATATCTAGACTACGCACAGCGACACTATGCTGAATTTAAATTCGTTCCAAGCGACATCAACGATATATCGGATCGCCTAGAAATGGAGCTATTTATGGATGACGTGCCCGTAATGGCTGTTAAACCAACACGTCTAGTCGGCTGGGGACGTATCTGGAAACGCTTATTTGATATTATTTGCAGTTTATTAGGGCTGATCGTATTATCGCCAGTGTTTCTAATCGTATATATTGCCGAAAAAGTTGTTGACCCTGAAGGCAGCGCCCTATTTCACCAAACTCGCCTGACTCGTGGCGATCATCGTTTTCGGCTATACAAATTCCGTACTCAATATTCTAAATATGATGGCACAACGCCCGAGCAGGCTTTTGCCATGATGGGCAAACCACAACTAGCAAAGAAATACCGTCGCAATGGCGATTTTCTAGAAGACGATCCCCGTGTCACCAAGATCGGGCATTATTTGCGTAAATATTCTCTAGATGAGCTGCCACAACTATTCAATGTATTACGTGGCGATATCTCGCTAGTCGGACCACGCGCCTTGATTCCTGAGGAACTAGACAACTACGAACAAAAGCATAAAATTCTCAATGTTAAATCGGGCATTACTGGCCTAGCTCAGATATCTGGTCGGCGTGATTTGCCATGGGATCAGCGTCGCAAGCTAGACGTCTATTACGTACAGCACTGGTCGTTTGGACTTGATATCAAGATTCTATTTCAGACGTTTTGGCAAGTGATCGCTGGCAAGGGTGCAAAATAGCGCCATAACTACAAATACATGTAACGCATTCGGTAGCCCACTAAAGAAGCAGTACTGTGCTAAATACGCCACCAGTATAGCTAGTACCCATTTCGCGTCATTGCGCCACAGCCCATAAGCCACTACACCAATTAGCGACAATAGCAAGACAAGCCCAATTACACCCCGCTCCATCAGCACTTCCACGAATTCATTTTGAACAATCTCCTTTGACCAATCACTGTGTTCGTATTGCGCCATAGCAACGCCAGCACCTCCTACACCAACACCTAGAATCATGTTTCGTGGGCTCGATCGCCACACCGATAGCGCAACCTTGCTAAAATTAGTTCGCACATCAGTTGATTCGGCAACATAGCCGTCATAGCGCGGCTTTGCCTCGCTAGAGACTTTAGTCGCAACCGACTCCTCCACATTGGTATTAGTTTTTGGTTTGAATAGACCACCTAAGTTAATCATGCCTAAACTCAGTTGGCTCACTACCTTATCAATTGCCCCACCAAAGCTTTCTGCTAGATGTGGGTTCAAGGCGGCCGCCGAGCCCTGCATAGCCAATGTTATTACAAAGACCGCCGCCGTCAGGCCGACTCCAGACAATAACCGCTGCCACTTTTTGCGATAAATTATCGCTAAGACTATTGCGCCAACAATGAACGCATAAATAGCACCACGCGACATGGTTAAGAATAGCCCACCTAACGCTACCGCAAACATCAAAACATCTTGCCTTGACCAGCGCTTAATTATCAATCGTCTGGTCAGAATTAGTGTCGGTAACAGTAGCATATTACCTAAAAATTGTGGCTCGATCGCAAAGACATTGGGGCGCACAAAACCGAACTGCACCGCCGAACAGCCTAAGCATAGTAGCAGCGGCCCACGCCGATTCAGCCAAATTCCACCGATAAATTGCACAAGCTCCAGTGCGCAAATAACCATGGTAGATAGCAGTAGCAGATTCGTTAATGCTGGTAGCAGCTTCTTTATGCGCTTAATGTCAGCCAATGTAGCTAACAAAATTAGCCACAGCACGCCCGCAATTCCCACCGACAGCACGCCCCTTAGTGGGTTGTCTGACCAGATAATACTTAGGGCGCTCCATAGCACAAATAGCCCCGATAGCCATACCAACTTGTTACGAACCAGTTTGCGCCACGCCAGCCGAACAACCGGCAGGCCTGCTAGTGCCAACACCACACAGTAAATCAACGCCAACGATAATTCGAAATTCATTGTCGCATTACCGCCCAGTCGAATTACTGGCTGATACGCAAACCACAGTAAAATCGGCGCTAGTAGTAGCACATAATCAAACAGCCGTAGCTTCTGGCTGCTTAGCCCCAACCATGTCATTAGCCTATTTCGCATGACGCCTTAATTCCATATCTATTACGTTCTTAAACTGCCGCTTAAACTGTTTAACATCAAACTTTTCCACCGACTTCTCCACAGCCTTTCCGCTAAACCACATCTGCTCAAACTGCTCTAGCCCCTTGATCAATGAATCAACAGTCTGAGATTCAAAGAACGCCCCATTCACACCGTTTTCAATAATGTCTAGTGACCCACCTGATTTCAGTGCTAGCACTGGACAACCGCAGGCTAGCGCTTCTACTGGTGCAATACCAAACGGCTCGAGGCTACTGAAAATAAAGCCCCTCGCCGCCAGCAGGTATTGCTTTATTTCCGCCGGTCCGTCATAGCGTGGCAGGAATTTAATATTCTGGTGCCCAGCCGCCCGTGCTACCAAATCCGCATGTTCCGCGCCATCACCAATTACCAACAAATTGCGACCAGTCCTAATACAAGCATCCACCGCCAAATCCACGCGCTTCCAGTTCACCTGGCGACCCGTAACAACATAGAAATCCGCCTTACCAAACGGATTCATCGGCTTAGCTTTAACATTCTGCAAAGAGTCCACGTCCACTGGCGGACAAACCACTAACGAGTCACGCTTGTAATACTTCTCAATTTCGCTCGCTACATAATTAGAATTAGCAATCAGCAAGCTAGGTAGTTTAGCTGCCTCTAGGTCCAACCGGCGCATAGGCTTAATCAGTACCTTTAATCCAAAACGAGCCAAGAAGTTCAACTTTCCAAAGCCGGGATTTCTTAGATACTCTTTATATTGTCCCCAATAATACTGTGTCGGCGGCCCCTGCAAATAAGCCACATGCACTGCACTTGACGCCGTCCTAATGCCCTTTGCCTCAGCATTGACGACGGATATCACTAGGTCGTACTCAGTCAAATCCAGATGATTGAAATATAGTACACGTAGCGGCGCCATAAACTTGCGCAGTCGTCTAGGAAATACATTTAACCATCCCGTTTTGACCGTCGCATCTTTGAACCAATCAATACGCTGCGGTCGGTACTGCGACGTATAGATCGGCGCATTGGGATACAACTGATGAATCGCCAGCAGCACACGCTCAGCACCGCCTACCTCTGTTAGCCAATCCACCACTATCGCCACTTTCATTAACTATATTCTACCATAACTATTGCACGCTAACCTGAAACCGTATATACTTAGAACATAATTATTAGGAGTTAGACATGAAAATCCAAGAAAAGAAAAATAAAGGTATATTAATTGGTGTAATTATCTTTATCGTTGTTATTGCGCTTGGTCTAACCGCTGCTGCTCTATATCTAAACAGTAGTAGTAATAATAGTACCGAGACAGCTAGGACAGAAAAGTCTAAGAAGTCAGACGACGATAAGCCAAGTAGCAATTCCGAGGACAATAAATCTGACAGCACCAAATCCGACGATAGTTCTACTGATAGCAAAACAGACAGCAACAGCAGCACAGATAGCAGTGACACTGGCGGCAAAACACCAGCTCAGTACGAAGGCACCGACGTCAACAAGAGTTCTACCTTAACTGGCGTGATTAACTATAAATCCGTCGTCAACAATACATTACAAATTCGTACCACTATTAATCAGTACCTTGACGAGGGCTCCTGCATACTAACTCTAAATGGGCCTAACGGACAAACCTACACAAACAGCGTTAATATCATCGCTAACCCATCATCATCAACCTGCTATGGCTTTGATATTCCACTAAATCTCATACAGACTGACCAAGACAAGCGTCGTGGCGAATGGACCATTAATATCCACTTAACTAGTGGTACTCGTGCGGGCGACCTACAAGACAAGATCTCGCTATAATTGTGTTATAATATATAGCATAAGCTATACCTAAGGAGATAGAATGAAGATTCAAACAAAAGTCAAGAAACGATACACCTTTATAGCGGCCATTGCAGTCATATTTACCGCCGTAGCTACAGCGGCTGGTTATGTAATCTATAACTACACCAATGAGACCAAGGCCTACTTAAACGGCTTTGACGCCGGTAACATCATGAGTGACTTCGTCATGAGTAACAAAAACGCCATGAATGAGCGCCAGATTAACGACTTTCTACACAGTAAAAACCCATGCAATGATCGTAATCTTAGCAAGAAGCGGGGCTATGAACACCTTGGCTATACCATTCGCGATGGTCATTTCGTCTGTATGGCCGATGACACTTTTGGCGGTGAATCAGCTGCTCACATCATCTATCGCGCCGCCCAAGACTACAATATTAATCCACAGGTCTTGATCGTTACACTGCAGAAAGAGCAGAGATTAGTAACTGATACTTACCCCAACCACGCTCAATACGCCAAGGCCATGGGTTTTAATTGTCCAGATAGCGGAAGCGGTTGTAACTCTAAGGACGCCGGATTTAAAAATCAAATCCGCAAAGCTGCCAAATTGTTCCATGATGTACTATCTGGCGGATGGAGTAACTACCCTGCATATACAACACAGTTTGTTCAGTACAGTCCAGATAGGGCATGTGGCGGTACAAACATCTATATCCAAAACCGCGCTACCTCCGCCCTATACCGCTACACACCATATCAACCAAGCCAAAGTGCTCTAAATGCTGGTTGGGGTAAAGTCTCCTGTGGCGCCTTTGGCAACCGTAACTTCTACAACTACTTTACTGATTGGTTTGG
>ERZ808242.1225-NODE-1225-length-15206-cov-12.977229_pt1 | contig 15206 bp, 12 predicted proteins | sample MGYA00521244_ERZ808242 | MGnify/ENA primary metagenome ERZ808242 (study PRJEB31516, sample SAMN03275573) | gut metagenome | biome: mammalia-associated habitat; material: feces | host: Papio cynocephalus | place: Kenya | collected 2012-07-27 ... | reverse complement strand
CACTGACAGAGTTCTCGATGGCAGTCTCAGTAGCCACACGCTGGATAGTCTGGATGACGATCTTCTTAGCCTGCTGGTTGGCATTGAGCTTGGCATCGTCCATAATCTCATTGATGTAGCTGGCAGCATCCAATCGAGCCTGATCCTTCAAGCTCTCCACCAAGCGACTCTTAGCTTCCTCGGCACTCAAACCAGAAAGTTCCTCCAACTTAGCCTGCTCTTGCTTTTGCATTTTGTCGAGTTCCTGCTGCTTGACAGCCAAGAGTTTCTTCTCATTGTCAACACGCTGCTGATACTGCTCAACCTCCTGCTTGCGACGACCGAGGTCTTCCTGACGCTGGTTGAGCGAAATCTCACGCTGCTTAAGTTTGTTCTCACTCTGCTGAATGCGAGAATTGCGCTGCTGCACCTCTTTCTCCAATTCAGCTTTCTTATTGAGGAACTTCTCCTTGACTTCGAGAAGTTTTTTCTCCTTTACAACTTCTGCCTCTTTATTGGCAGCTTCAATCATTTCATTATATTTTCCCTTGATGACATATCGGAAAATGAAATACCCCGCTGCGCCTCCCACAATGAGAGCCACGAGGGCTGCTATAATTGTTACTATCATTATTATATATATATTTATAAATATCTAACACGCCAACTACCACAAGTGACAATCAGAACAAATTAGAACTACTTGTATTATGTTGGTAGAGAAAGTATCCATCCTATTTCTTCAAAGAATTCAATCTATTTCTTCAAAGTATCCTCTATCTCTGCTGTCAGTTTTTCTAAGATGTCATTATATGGGTCGGTATCATTACGATCCACCTCTTTCTCGTATCTCAAGGCTACATCGATAAGAGCCATATACAAAATCTCCTTGTCGCTCTTACGTCCCTTAAAGATTTTGGTGTATGAATTCACTATTTCGTCTATCAGTTTACCAGACTTACGGTAATACTCCTCATCCTCTCGCGGTATTCTTACCGTAAGGTCTGTATCATATACATGCAATCTGATTTGCAACTTATCTTCTGCTTGTTCTGCCATCGCTCCGATTTTAATTATTTGTCACTCAGTAGCGTTATACACTTATTGACATCCCTAATGAGCTTGGAGATGCGCTTTTGGGTCGTCTCCATATCGGAGTCCGAAATCGTCATCATCTTAGCCATTTTAAGGCTGTCGTAATCATGCTTAGCTTGAGTCAACTTTTCCTCCAAATCCTTTATCTTGGCATCGCGCTCATCCACCATGGCATAAAGCTCCGAATTCTCCTGCTTGATGTCTTCAAACTTGAGAATCATCTGCCTTACCCTTGTGGCAAACGTATTGATTGTTTTCTCACTAGCACTCATGATAATTTATTTTTGGCTACAAAATTAAGAGAATAATTTGAATAAAACAAATATTCTACAAAGTTTTTTATGTTTTTAGGGGAAATAATCGTTACTTGCCCATTTTTTGCTTAGCCTTTTCCACGTCTTCATCTGATGGACGTGGCTCTTTCTTTGCCAACATCAATACTTGGAATGCGAAATCTGTGACCCATTGCTGACTAAACTTCAAGCGATTGTCCAACTGACGCAAGGTAACCACAGTTTTTAGCACACTGGCATCAGAGAAATCATTTTTATTGAAGATGTCATCCACAGTCTGAGCCGTCAACTTATACAGCGTCTTCTTCATAAAGCTAGGCAGACGGAGCTTAAACTTCATCAAATTACCCATCAGCATCATCAAATCCTGGGTAAAGTTTTGGAACTGGATGAGATAAACATTCACTTCCTGCAGTTTCTGACAGTTTTTTCTGATACTAGCGTCAATCTCCTTAAAGAAATTATCATCTGTCTCATAGAGATTCTTCATCATCTTCTTGACCTGAGCCTTCTCTCCAATTCCCAGGCGATTGTTTACCGTAGGCACATGAAGACTGGTTTTGAACACACGTAAGTCTGGCAACATCGCCAAATTAGTGATTCCCAATTGTGAAGCCAAGGCAGCCTGGAAATATACACGAACCAATGTCATGTAATCTTCCATTCCGCCTACTTTCTTATCTTCGTCTTTACGACCGAATAGTTTTGAAAATATACCCATTCTTTTTATTCTTATTTCATTAATGTTTTCAATTATTTTGCAAAAATACAATAAATTCACAAAATACCCAAAAGATAAGTTCGTTTTTTTATGGTAAATGACATTTTTTACCCATTCTACAAATATTTAACGATTTTAGTTTCCCCATTTCAATATTTTTTAGTAACTTTGCCCCGATTTAGTAATTGTTATTGAGGATGAGCTAAACCTGCATAAAATCTAACATGGAGGAGAGCCATGCCCAAATGACTTTATTTTAAATAAAAAAAGAGAAATAATCAATAAAACGAGAAGATATGAAAGGAATCGTATTAGCTGGTGGATCGGGTACAAGACTGTATCCTATTACCAAAGGAATCAGCAAGCAGCTGATCCCTATCTTCGACAAACCCATGATATACTATCCAGTATCTGTACTAATGCTGGCTGGCATCAAGGACATTCTTATTATTTCCACCCCTTTCGACTTGCCGGGATTCAAGCGCCTTTTAGGAGATGGTAAGGAATTAGGAGTACACTTCGAGTATGCAGAGCAGCCATCACCTGACGGATTAGCGCAAGCTTTCATCATTGGAGAAAAGTTTATCGGGAATGATAATGTATGCCTTGTTTTAGGAGACAACATTTTCTATGGCGCCGGTTTCACTGGCTTATTGAAAGAAAGCGTCAAAGCCGCCCAAGAAGGTTTGGCAAGTGTGTTCGGCTATTACGTAAACGACCCAGAACGATATGGAGTAGCTGAATTCGACCCTAATGGCAACTGTCTCAGTATAGAAGAGAAGCCTACCAAACCCAAGAGCAACTATGCTGTGGTTGGTCTCTATTTCTATCCGAACAGCGTTGTCGAAGTGGCAAAGCACATCAAGCCAAGCGCTAGAGGCGAGCTAGAAATCACAACTGTCAACCAGCACTACCTTGCAGAAAAGAGTCTGAAGGTAAGAACACTCCAACGAGGATTCGCATGGCTTGACACGGGTACCCACGACAGCCTGTCGGAAGCTAGCACATTCATAGAAGTAATCGAGAAAAGACAAGGACTCAAAGTTGCCTGTTTGGAAGAAATCGCATATAAACAAGGTTGGATTGACAAAGAACAGCTTTTAGATTTGGCGAAACCGATGCTTAAGAATGGATATGGACAATACCTCAAAGAACTTGCTGAAAGCAAAGATTAAAAGAGAATCTATCACTTAAGAATAAAGGTAATAAAAGTGCAAATAAAAACAACATTATAAGAATGGAAGAAAACAAGAACTTAGAATTGGACAGTGCGCAGACGCAACAAGAAGAGAAGTCATCCATTGACTTCCAACTCATTTACTCTACACTCGTCCTTAATTGGAAATGGTTCGTTTTATCAATCATTGTCTGTATGGGATTGGGGTACTTATATCTAAAAGGCACAAGACCTGTGTTCCAAACCACAACGAAAGTCCTTATTAAAGATGACGACAATAAGGGCAGTAAGGGTGGTATTAATAGCAGCATGATTCAGAGTGCAGCTAATTTGGGCTTCATGTCAAACTCAAATGGTATAGACAATGAGATTGAAATTTTGTCAGCCCACGACTTGGCTCAAAGTACAATTTACAATATGAAAGCCTACGTTAACTATTACCACAAGGGGCTTTTTAGAAATGAGCTGATTTACAAGGAACAAGAGATTAATGTAGATATGAGCCTCAAGAGTCTCAAGAAAATCAATGCTCCGATCAAGCTTTCCATTCAGAAGGAGGGCAACAAGTATCAGGTTGAAGGTTCATACTACATCCCTATCGATGCTTTTACATGCGAAAAGGAACCTGTGAAATTTGAAAAGACATTGACAGGTCTCCCTGCTACCATCAATACTCGTATTGGAGCCATTAACTTGACTCCGAACAAGGGGTACCAAATGAAAGATGGCGACGAGTTGAAAGCTGTGATTGTATCTCCGGAAATGGCTGCAAAAGACTTTGTCAAAGCCACAACCGTAAGCCAAACATCAAAGACTACAACTATCGCCGAAATTGTGTTCAATGACGAAAGTCCAGAACGTGCAATTGATTACTTGCGTACATTAATTAAAGTATATAATCAGCAGGCCAACGATGATAAAAATGAGATTGCATATCGTACAGAGCAATTCATCAACAAACGACTGGAGAAGATCAATACTGAATTAGGCAACACAGAAGGTGAGCTGGAAAGTTACAAGAAGCGCAACCGCGTGGTAGAGATGAAAATCAACGCCACAGCAGCTGTAGCAAACGCAGACGAATATACACAAAAGTTGAACGAGGCTAATACCCAGGTGGAATTGCTCAAGGAACTTGGCAAGTATATGAATGAGCCTGGCAACCGTTACCAACCTATCCCATCCAATGTAGGTTTGACCGACGAAAGTTCTACCGCCCTCATCAATGAATACAACAAGATTGCCTTGCAGCGCAACCAGTTGTTACATAGTGCCAGCGAAAGTTCTCCTACTGTTACTCCATTGTCAGCACAGTTGGATGACCTCACTGCATCCATCAAGCGTGCCATGCGCCAGGCCAAACTTGGCATGGAAATCCAACGCAACAGCATCGCAGCACAGGCAGGTCAATATGCCAACCAGATTGGCAGTTCACCAGAGCAAGAGCGCGTGTTAACACAGATTGGAAGACAGCAGGAAGTAAAATCAGGCCTCTACTTGATGCTCCTCCAAAAGCGTGAAGAGAACTCTATCTCATTGGCAGCAACTGCCGACAAGGGTAAGATTATCGATGCCCCTTCATTCGTAGGCAAGGTTAGTCCTAAAACTCCTATCATCTTATTGATAGCCTTGGTTTTGGGCTTGGCCATTCCTGCAGGTATCCTCTTCCTCATCGAGTTCTTCAAATATAAGATTGAGGGTCACGAAGATGTTGTGAAGTTGACAAGTGTACCTGTTATCTCAGATATTCCTGTTGCCAGCGACGTTTCCAAGGGTCGCGCCGACATCGTAGTTCATCAGAATGTCAACAACCTGATGGAAGAAATCTTCCGAGGATTACGTACCAACATTCAGTTTATGATGAAACCGGGACAGAAAGTGATGATGTTTACCTCTTCTACTTCCGGTGAGGGTAAGACATTCGTAGCTTCAAACGTAGCCATCTCATTGGCTCTGCTCGGCAAGAAAGTAATTGTTGTAGGTCTTGACATTCGTAAGCCTCGCTTGGCAGAGTTGTTTGAGATTGATAACCACCACAATGGTATCACCAACTTGATGGTTCACGAACATAACACATGGGAAGACATACAGAAGCAAATCTTACCATCAGGCGTTAACGGCAACCTTGATCTGTTGATGGCTGGTCCAGTACCACCTAACCCAGGAGAGTTGATTACACGTCCTAGCCTCGATGACATCATCGCCCAATTAAAGGAGCACTACGACTACGTCGTACTCGACACCGCTCCTGTAGGTTTGGTTAACGATAGCTTGCAGCTGGGTAGAGTAGCAGATATCTGTATCTACGTTTGTCGTGCCGACTACACTCAAAAGGCAATGTTCGGCATGATAAATGGCTTGAACAACGAGAAGAAGTTGCCTAATATGTGCTTAGTATTGAATGGCGTTGACCTTTCAAAGAAGAAGCACAGCTACTACTATGGTGTTGGCAAGTATGGTAAGTATGGCAAGTATGGCAACTATGGCAATTACGGTAATTATGGCAAATATGGCTCATACGGACAGTATGGTAGCTATGGTAATTATAGCAATAGCCACTATGGCAATGCAAATGATACTAGTATCAAAAAATAAAATACATCAACAGATATGGCAACAATAGCAGTAGATTTTGATGGTACAATCGTTACCCATGAGTACCCAAAGATAGGCACCGAACTGCCATTCGCAACAGAGACATTGAAAATGTTGATTAAAGACGGTCATCGTCTTATCCTGTGGAGTGTGCGTGAAGGCAAGCTCCTACAGGAAGCAGTTGACTGGTGCAAGGAACGTGGAGTTGAATTTTGGGCTGTCAACAAGGATTATCCGGAGGAAAGCCTTGACAACAACAACCACTTCTCACGTAAGTTGAAAGCAGACTACTTTATTGATGATCGCGGAATCGGCGGGTTGCCTGATTGGGGTGAGATTTACCAAATTATAAGTAAGCACACCAGCTATCGCAGAATTCTCAAACACAAATATTGTGTTCAACAAGAACCACCAAAGAAGAAACACTGGTGGAAACGTGGATAAACCACATCCCATACTTTTAAATTCAAAAAAGGTGAATTGATAAGTTTTCAATTCACCTTTTTTATTATGTTGACTTCCAAAACTAATAAGTTTCAAGAACACAGAGAACTTCAAATAACACAGAAACCTCTATGCTGAAAAGCTCTAATAGAACAGAACCTCTAATAGCATATATACATATATAGAAAAAGAGCGTGCTCGAAATTAACAACAAGCACACTCTTTTTTAATGTCTTTGAAATCTATAGAAACTAGAAGAACAAGTAGCGATTATCGACTACATGAGCCTTCAAATAAAGTTCATTCATAAAGTTACCAGCATACTGCATAGCCTTCTGGCGGCATTTCTGCTCGTATGCTTTCTCGTCGAACTTAACAGGACGGTTTGTCTTATTAGTAACCTGGAAGAGATAAACACCTGCATTACCCTTAACTGCGTGGGCTACAAAAGCACCCTTCTTGGTTGCCGCAACTGCACCTGACAAAGCAGGTTCGCTAGCACCTGTAGCTGCAACGAATGTAGGAGCAGCAAAGGTAATTTGATTAACTGAAGAAACCTTGGCACCCTTAGCCTTGGCAGCAGCGATATTCTTCACACCAGCAACCTTAGCCATAATTTGCTCAGCCTTCTTGTCCTTGATAACTTCAGCCTTTATCATCTCATTTACCTGAGGATCGCTCAAGTCGCGATAACCAACACGATGAATTTTATCAAGAACTACAACCAACAAGTGATTGTTATCACCACATTCATACATAGGAGAAACTGCCCCCTCCTTGGTATCACCATCAAAAATCCACTTCAAAGCCTCACGAGTGGCATGGATGTTAGCTACATAATGAGTAGCTGTTGTTACATCTTTCAAACTCTGTACGTTGTAACCATTCTTAGATGCATTCTTCAGCAAATCTTCTGACTTTGGATTGGCACTAACGAAGCTTGAGAACTTATTATAAGCTGTACGATAGGTACCATTAGAGAACTGGATTTCCTTCTTGATGACAGCGGCGACATATTTGTCAACCATAGCCTTACGATCACAAACCTGAAGGATTACATATCCCTGACCTAGCTGAATCTCATTCAAAGCATTTACAGCCGCAGTATTCAAAGTGTTGATAAAGGTCTTGTTGTCCTTATCCATAGTCTGTGCATATTCATACTGCTTAGTAGTCATCCAAGCCTTTTCTCCTGTCTGACCATATTTCTTAGCGATAGCTTCGAAATCAGCACCTGCTGCAAGAGCACCATGAATGGAATCAGCTTTGGTCTTAGCCTCATCCAGGGAAGCGGCAGCTACCTGAATAACACGATACTGGATAGAATCAGGCAACTGCTGCTTGCTCATCAATCTCACAATATTCAAAGTATTGTCAGCAGTATTTACCTTTACGGCAGAAGTTGCGCCAACAGCCATGGAATCAATATCAGCTGCAATATCTTGAGGGAAAGCTTCCTTGCTTACAGGAATGCCCAAGTATGCAACTGAAGATGCAGACTTACGAACGATTTCTGTAGGGTCAGCAGCTGCAGCAAGAGCTGTCTTATAACCAGCAAATTCCTTATTCAAAGCAGCACGATCTGCCTGAGAAGCTTGTACCAGTACATCAACAAACTTGATGTCACGGCTTTCAACTGGCTGTTTGAAACGAGCCTTCAACTCATCGTACTTAGCCTTCAAGTCACTTTCTTCAACTTTCACCTTATCGTCCTGAATATCAGAGTATGGGAAAGCAGCCAATTGGATTTGACTCTCCTCATTTTCCTCCTTGAAAGCCATCTTAGCCTCTACAGGATTAGACAAGAAGCAATGAGCCAAAAGTGCCTGATACTTCTGAGCCAAAGTCTGCTGACGGAGTGTTTTCTCGATAAAAGACCAATAATTATAAATCTTGGTATATTGATCCATCATCTGAGCGTTGGCAGAAGGGTTAGCTTTTTGAGCCTTGTAGTCTGCCAAGAATTTCTGAAGAGCAGAAGCATCAAAACGACCAGTTTGCTGGTTTACGAAAGGAGTCTGCTGAAGCATAGGATTCGTACCTGTCTTCAAAATATCCTGAAGCTCGGCGTCAGTAACAGTAAGCCCCAACTTTCCTGCCTCCTCTGCAACAATCTGATTTTGCACGTATGTATTCCATACCATGTCCTTCACCTGATTCATTTGTTCCTCAGGAAGGTTCTCCTGTCCTTGTTGCATTTTAATAACCTCTGTGTACTCATCAACGAGCTTTTGGAAATCTTGCACGCTGATTTTTTCGCCATAGACCTCACCTACTTGCTGTCGCTCATTATTTTTTGCGGAATCGCATGAGCGGAAAGCTTCTTCGGCAATGAAGGCGAAAAGACCGAAACTGATAATACATACCAGTATCACGCCTCTTTTTCTAATTGTTCCTAATGCTGCCATTACGTTTTAATTATTATTATTATTTATTTTTCCATTGATAGCAGGAAGTTCACAGAACATTACCTACTGCGTACTAACATCAAGCGAAAGAAAGAAAAGTGTATCCATTTCTATTTTTGCAAAATGCAGCCAATTGTTTGCAAAATTACAAAAATTATACGAGAAAAGGGAATTTTTCGATGTCTTTTTTGGCAAGAAGCACAAAAAAAGCGAAAAATCCCCTTTTTCAATCCAACTACTTGATGATGTGGAGTTTTACTAGCTCTATCTTTCTTGAAGTTGACTTGATGATTTTAAACTCATAATTATCAAACTTGATGACCTCGTTCAATTTAGGAAAGCTCTGATATTCATGGAGTATCAATCCGCCGACCGTCATATACTCGTCACTCTCCGGCAATTCCAAATCAAACATATCATTCACTTTGTCTATTTCCAATCTAGCAGACAACAGATAATCACCATCGTCAAGTTTCTTAGCCACATACTTGGTGGAATCATGCTCATCTTCTATATCTCCAAAGATTTCCTCTACAATGTCTTCCAAACTGACCAATCCACTCGTACCGCCGAACTCATCTACTACGACACCAAGCGTCTTTTTCTGCTGCAAAAAGGTCTGCATGAGTTTCTGAGCTTGCATCGTTTCTGGGACAAAAGGCATCGTACGAATATGGTCTTGCCAACGTTGAGGATTATGAAAGAGCTCTGAGCTATGGATATAGCCCACCACATGATCAATATCCGTCTCATAGACAATAATCTTAGAGTTGCCACTTTCTATAAACTTTTGGCGAAGTTCTTCCAATGAAGTGTTGACATCCACAGCCTGTATCTCGGTACGAGGCACCATGCAATCTCGCACCTTCGTGTCAGAAAAATCCAAAGCATTTTGGAATATCTTAACTTCATCATTAATTTCATCCTCATTGGTGGCATTATCAATGCTCGACTGAACAAGATAGTCCAAATCTACCTTAGAGAAGCCCTCATCACCTTCCTCTGCCTCCATCTTCATTCCCAAGAGACGAAGGAGACATTTGCTCAAGAATGTACTAAACTTACTGATAGGCCACAAGATAACGTAGCACAAATAAGCAAAAGGACTAAAAACTGCCAGCAGTTTATTAGGGCTAGACTTAAAAAGTGTCTTTGGTAAAAACTCTCCTGTAAAGAGCACGATGAGTGTTGATAAAATGGTATCTGCTGTTACCTTGAAGCCATCGTCAAAACCTGCAAATATAGTATTGTCGAAGAGACGTGCTATCAAGATACCATATACTACCAAGGCAATGTTGTTGCCCACCAGCATCGTGCTAACGAAGCCATTGGGATGATTATAAAAGAGCGACAGCAACCGCTGGGTAAGTCCATTCTTTTCCTTATCCATTTCTGCCAACATGCGGTTTGAAGACACAAAGGCTATCTCCATTCCACTAAAGAATGCAGAAAACACCATAGTGACAACTATGCCAACAATTAGACTCACATCAACTTCTTCCATCATTTTTCAAAAACATAAATAAACCAGCAATCTAAGAGTTCTATTAACTTTCTACCATTAATGCATGATTGGGATAGTAGTAGTTGCTCTTTGCGGAGTAGCAGGCTGGCGCATTGGCGAAGCCGACGAGTCTGACGGAGCTGTAGCAGCAGAACTATTACCGCCGCCAAAGTCATCTCTCTCGAAACTACCCTTGGAATTGCTTACAAAATATCGAGTCATTCGCTCATCGCTCCAGAAATGAGATCCCTGAAGGGTTCGTTCCGGAGTAACCAGTTTACTAAACACATTACTAGACAGTTCATGCTTATTCTCATCCCAAGTGAGTTGTTCGCTCGTGAAGCGCAATCCATCCTTGGTCAAGATTCTAACACGCCCATATAGTTTCCAAATTCGCTCCTGATCAAAGTAATAGGCAGTATCACACTGAATATAACTATTGATATGGAACTTCTCATCAAACTGTTCAAGCAACATACCTTTATCGAATATCCATCGCGAAGGATGACGATTGGTATTCACTTCCCATCGCTCCGTCACAATGCGATACTTGATGACACCAGAATCACTGATAAGCGTGTTGACACCATAAGAAGTCATCATCGCCACAGAGTCTCTATCATGGATAGCAGGCGCAGTATGCTCTACTTGATCCTGACAAGCCGTCAAGACCAAGGACATACAAAAGACTGTCACTAAAAAATATTTTATCTTATACATTATTATATATAGAAGAGAAGTGTTAGAAAATCTCAGAGAGTATGAGACTAAAGGCTGGATTTACTGCATCTTCCACTTCTTGAACCAATCTTCATTGAACGTAAAGCCAATATTCAAGCGAAAAATATTCTCTTTGATGAGTCCTGTGGCGGAGTTTCTAACCCACTGTCCACTGATATTAAGCTGCGAACGGTTATTATAAGAATTAATGATTGGAATGCCAAAGCCTGCACTCACAGAGAACTCCTTGGGACCATCCACACCATTCACTTTATAATATGGAGAAGCATAGCTAACACCAGCACGATAAGCCACGCGCTTGAAGAAAGCACGATTACGTTCGCCATAGCAATACTGGAATCCAAGGTTTATCTTGCTTCGATCCTTATATATTCCACTGCGCAAAGCCCAAGGTTCGCTGGCATCAGCCTCATAAGTAGGATAACCTAAGCTTCCCCATTTCTGCAAAGTGTAATCCAAGCCCACTTTCCATTGGTTGTTATGGTTCCACATCAAACCTGCGCCATACATATCAGGCAACTTATAGGCATTGGCAATGCTGAAAGAAAGCGTGTCGGCTGTACCAGACTGAGCATTGTAGGAAACCATATTCATATCTGCATCCGCATGAAGATTATGCCCCATAGTATAGGTCAAACCCAATGTCAGCTCATCCTTCTTGGAAACCTTGTAAGTATATTGCAAGCCCAAGTCCAACTTATAGTTCTTTACACTAGTGCCATATATGCGAGACAATGTCTTATAGTAACTATTACTGTAAGCATTCTGCACAGTTCTATCAATCGAGCCCCAAAGATAAGACAAATTAGCACCAATCGAGAAACCCTTGAAAGGTGCCCAGCCTGCACCCAAATAAACTTGATGCAAACCACCATCGCCAGAATAACTGTTGGTATAAGTTACATCTTTATCATCCTGGTTTACCCAACCACTAGAAGAATAATTATAACCCACATTGGTGAAAGGCAATATACCAAAGCTCATTCCGATATGAGGAAACAAGCGGAAGCCTCCTACAACATAATCGATATTTGAATTATTGGCATTCTTCTTGACACCATTTTCATTAAAATTGGTAACTTGTCCAGAAATGCCGGCATCCAAGATGAAAGTCATAGAGTCGATGGATGCATACGAGGCAGGGTTCAAATAGTTGATTTGGTTATGCTCATGAAAACCAAGACCGACACCATTCATACCTCGATTGAAGCCAGAAGTTTGGTCAGACAAAACGCCTAGACCATACTGGCTGTATGGAGAATTAGTACCACTTTGGGCATTCGCAAAAAGAGCCGAACCCAACATAAGGGTTGCTAAAAAAAACTTTCTCATTTATAATAAATCAGTAAAAATTACATTCAGAGTGCAAAAGTATTAAAAAAAATCTAGAAAAAAGAAGGTTATTCCAAAATAATAAGTTATTTTTGCATCGTGAAACGATTTAAGCATACATTTAGCGTCATTTTAGCAGTTATTTTAATCAATTTAACTACTATTGTGACTGCGCAGGATTTCTCAGGCAACAACACTCCTGACATTTCTGTGCAGAATAGTCGTGTCAACCAAGCTGCCACAGCTTGGCTCGACTCTGTGGATATCTCTCTCCTAACTTGCGGACCTGGCCAAGAAGTATGGTCATATTATGGTCATTCAGCCCTTCGCATCCAAGATAAAGCCCACGGCACAGACGTAGCAGTAAACTGGGGAATGTTTAGTTTTAAGCAAGACTACTTTATCCTCAGGTTTGTATTCGGACTCACAGACTACCAGATAGGAATATATCCTATGACAGATTTTCTTTCCGAATATGCATCAGAAGGCAGATGGGTTCGCCAACAACGCATCCATCTTTCCAGAGAAGAAAAGCTTAAGATTCTGCACGCCATCGAAGAAAATGCCAAACCAGAAAACCGCGTTTACCGCTACAATTTCTTCTTTGACAACTGTACGACCAGGGCCAGAGAGATGATTCTCACGAACATCGGCTATAGCAACACCAACTTCGACGACACTAGCGCCAACTCTACCTATCGAGAAGAAATACACAAGCTCAACGAGGATCACCGTTGGGCTAGATTTGGCAATGACTTATTAATCGGGCATCTTGCCGACATTCCTATCTCTAGGAGAGAGTGGGAGTTCCTGCCTGACAACTTAAGCCAAGATTTCGCAACTGAAGGTAGAAAAGACAACATCAATGATGAGAACGTATTAGGCGATGGGAATTATCCCAATGCGAGAAACGAATATATCACATTGGTAGATAGCACATTCTATTTGATTGCCCCACAAAGCTCTCAAGCGACAACGAAAAAAGAACTGATCACCCCATTCAAAGTAGGTGTCGCCATAGCTCTGCTCATATTGGGAGTCAGTATCATAGAATGGCACAGAAAGAAGAATTACTGGATGTTCGATACTTGCCTATTCATTCTAACGGGGTTGCCAGGACTCATTCTCTTTGCAATGATATTCTCGCAGCACCCTACTGTGCAAGTGAACTTTCAGATATTTTTACTTAATCCAGCCAACCTTATCTTTGTGTGGAAAACCACCAAGAAGATGCGACAAGGCAAAAGCTATTGGTATTACGACATTTGGGGATTATGCCTATTAGTGTCATTACTTCTGGAGGTTTGGCAAGACTACGCAGAAGGAATGGGATGTTTGGCATTATCTTTGTTGATAAGATATGCAATCAAGTCAAGCTTATTGGATTTAAGTGAAAACAAACTGAATATACAAAAGCGTATTACGAAGCAATTCAGAAGAAAAAAGTTAAAATACAAGCCGCTAGAAGAGTCAAAGTAGGCAAATCGCTCAAACTGATACTGAAAGCGGGACTAAATAATATTTTAAAAGTATGGTAAACAGATATATCACAGCCCTTCTTGTTGTCCTTGCGGCAACAGGCTTAGAAGCTCAAACTTATCAGCAGGCGCTGAAGTTTGCGCTCAACGATATATCCTACGATGAATTCATCCAGCAACCGGAGGCGAAGGCATTGGAGGACGACATCCTCTGTGTGCTCAAGGCTATCAAGCAAGCCTCCGAGGATGAAAGCATCGCAGAGCACCACCATTTTCTTTCGGCTACACTACCTGCCGAAAGCACTGACATTCTGACAGAGAATCATTTACATATTTGTTTTTACCCCGCTGAGGAGCATAAGTACAAGGCTCCATACGGGAGCATTGTTATTCGAGGTCCCGATATTTTTTAGGCAAAAAGTAACAGAAATCGAGGAATATAGCCCCCAAATGGGCATTTCTTGATGAATTATTGCTGATTTACAGATATTTTTTGTATTTTTGCAGAATCTTTAGCTGCACTCGGCAATAAGAAAGCGCACTTTCATTGCGCTCATTTGCAAAAGATTTGCATCCTAATAAACATCACATCGAATAATAATAAAAATAAATATATAAAATGAACTTTAACAAAATCCTACAGTCATTGTTCGGCAACAAGTCAACTCGCGATATGAAGTTGATTCAGCCTATCGTAGAGAAGATCAAGGCTGAGTATCCTAAGATGAACGCTTTGAGCAATGACGAACTTCGTGCGAAGACGAAGGAACTCCAGAAGTATGTACAAGAGTATGCCAAGGACGAGAAGGCTAAGATTGCTGACTTGAAGGCTAAGATCGAGGACACTCCTATCGACGAGCGTGAAGGTATCTTCAACCAGATTGATAAGTTGGAGAAGGAAGCACTCGACAAGTACGAGGTTGCCCTCAACGAGGTATTGCCTCAGGTATTCGCCATCGTGAAGGATACCGCTCGCCGTTTCGCAGAGAACGAGGAGACTGTGGTTACAGCCACTGACTTCGACCGTGAGTTGGCAGCCAACCCTGCCAACGACTTCGTTACCATCGAAGGTGACAAGGCTATCTATCACAACCATTGGACTGCCGGCGGCAACGATATGAAGTGGGAAATGATCCACTACGACGTTCAGCTCTTCGGTGGTGTCGTTCTCCATCAGGGTAAGATTGCCGAGATGGCTACTGGTGAGGGTAAGACCCTCGTAGGTACTACCCCTATCTTCTTGAATGCCTTGACAGGCAATGGCGTTCACGTCGTAACCGTCAACGACTACTTGGCAAAGCGTGACTCTGAGTGGATGGGACCTCTCTATATGTTCCATGGTCTCTCCGTGGATTGCATCGACAAGCACCGTCCTAACTCCGATGAGCGTCGCAAGGCATACATGGCAGACATCACCTTCGGTACCAACAACGAGTTTG
>ERZ808242.1223-NODE-1223-length-15233-cov-8.239030_pt1 | contig 15233 bp, 19 predicted proteins | sample MGYA00521244_ERZ808242 | MGnify/ENA primary metagenome ERZ808242 (study PRJEB31516, sample SAMN03275573) | gut metagenome | biome: mammalia-associated habitat; material: feces | host: Papio cynocephalus | place: Kenya | collected 2012-07-27 ... | reverse complement strand
AGTAGTCTTTGATAGAGGCGGCTTTATATACCAGGGTAAAATCGCAGCATTAGCTGAAGCAGCCAGAGAAGCTGGCTTACAATTCTAGGAAAGGGAGAAGACATATGAAACAGACAATCGTAGATGCAAGTCAGCTTGAATTAATGGATAAGGTCGTTGTTATTAAGCGTGTATCCAAGACTGTAAAGGGTGGACGTACCATGCGTTTTACCGCTTTAGTAGTAGTTGGTGACGGCAACGGTCATGTAGGCGCAGGACTTGGCAAGGCTGTAGAAATTCCCGAAGCAATCCGCAAGGGTAAAGAAGATGCCATGAAGCACATCGTAAATGTTGCTATGGATGAAAACAACAGTATTACACACGACTTCATTGGTACTTATGGCTCCGCTAATGTTCTTTTGAAGAAAGCTCCCGATGGTACCGGTATCATCGCTGGTGGTCCTGCTCGTATCGTTTGCGAACTTGCAGGTATCAAGAATATCCGTACCAAATCTCTGGGCTCCAACAATAAGCAGAACGTAGTTCTGGCAACCATTGCAGGTTTAAGCAAGCTGAAGTCCCCGGAAGAAGTAGCTAAAAACCGTGACAAATCAGTAAACGAAATCCTCGCTTAATCGGACAACCGGTTAAACAACCGGTTTGAAAGGAGAAAAAAGACAATGGCAGAGAATAAAATGTTAAAAATCACATTAGTTAAGTCCACCATTGGAGCTGTTCCCAAGAACAAGGCAACAGCACTTTCCATGGGACTGAGAAAACTGAACAAGTCTGTTATCCTTCCGGATAATGCAGCTACAAGAGGACAGATTCAGCAGATTAGTCATTTAATTAAAGTAGAAGAAGTATAAACGGATAGGAGGTGTCAGAATGGAATTATCAAATTTAAGACCCGCAGAGGGTTCCAAGCACAGTGATAATTTTAGAAGAGGCCGTGGACATGGTTCAGGTAATGGCAAGACCGCCGGTAAGGGACATAAGGGACAGAAAGCACGTTCCGGAGCACCCAGAATCGGTTTTGAAGGTGGTCAGATGCCTTTATACAGACGTATTCCTAAGAGAGGCTTCACCAACAGAAATACAAAGGATATCGTTGCAATCAACTTAAGCGCTCTTGAAGTTTTCGATAACGGCAGCACCGTAGATGTAAATGCACTTATGGAAGCAGGCATTATCAAGAACCCCAGAGATGGCGTAAAGATCCTTGGAAATGGAGAGTTAACTAAGAAGCTTACGGTTAAGGCTGATGCGTTCAGCGCTTCCGCTAAAGAAAAAATCGAAGCTCTTGGTGGAAGTGCAGAGGTGATGTAATATGCTTACAACACTGAAAAATGCATTCAAAATCAAGGACATCAGAAAAAAAATCTTTTATACCTTCGTAATGCTCGTTATTATCCGTATCGGCTCTACACTGCCGGTACCGGGCATTAACGGAGAAACCTTCCGTACCTGGTTTGCTCAGCAGACCAGCGGAATGGGAGGCGCTTTAAGCTTCTTTGATGCCATTACAGGTGGTTCCTTTACCAATATGTCCATCCTGTCATTGAACATCAACCCATACATCACATCCTCCATTATCATTCAGCTTCTTACCATTGCAATTCCGAAGCTGGAAGAAATGCAGAAGGACGGCGAGGACGGCAGAAAGAAGTTAGCATCCATTACCCGTTACGTTACCGTTGCACTGGCACTGATTCAGGCGTCTGCAATGGCAATCGCATTCTCTAATCAGGGTATCATGGAGCGCAATGCCATCAACATCATTACCGCTATCGTAACCATGACGGCAGGTAGTGCATTCCTTATGTGGGTCGGCGAAAGAATTACCGAAAACGGCGTTGGAAACGGTATTTCCATTGTCTTGGTAATCAATATCATTTCCCGACTGCCGCAGGATTTTTACAATCTGTATCAGCAGTTCGTGAAGGACAGGCCTTTCGCAAGCGCCGCTCTTGCAGCCGTAATCATTCTGGCAATCATCGTCCTGATGGTTGTACTGGTTATCATCTTAAACGACGGTACACGTAAGATTCCCGTGCAGTATGCACAGAAAGTACAGGGCAGACGACTTGTAGGCGGACAGTCCTCCAGTATTCCTTTAAAGGTAAATACCGCAGGCGTTATCCCCATCATCTTCGCACAGTCCTTACTTCAATTCCCGCTGATTATCAGCTCCTTTGTAAAATACAACACCGCAGGTGTGTGGGCAGAAATCTTAAAGTACTTAAACTCCGGTAACTGGTGCAGCTTACAGCAGCCCAAGTATACGATTGGTATGTTGGTATACATCACACTGGTCATCTTCTTTGCTTACTTCTATACTTCCATTACCTTCAATCCTTTGATGGTAGCGGACAACATGAAGAAGCAGGGCGGATTTATTCCCGGTATCAGACCCGGCAAGCCGACAAGTGATTACCTGACCAAGGTTCTTAACTATATCATCTTTATCGGTGCGGTCGGTCTTACCATTATCGGTATTTTGCCGTATATCTTCAACGGTATTTTCAAAGCAAGCGTTTCCTTCGGTGGAACCAGCCTTATCATTATCGTAAGTGTTATTCTGGAGACCATGAAACAGATTGAGTCCCAGATGCTTGTCAGAAATTACAAAGGTTTTTTGAATGATTAAAACCACAGTATCCGGAGGAAAACTCCGGATACTTTTTTCATTTCCGTATTGTTTTTTCATTATCATGTTGCAAACATCGCAAATACACTGTAAAATAAGTAATGTTAGGCTTATAAAGCACAGAAAGGCATGGTGAATATATGAAGATAATTATGTTGGGCGCTCCGGGCGCAGGCAAAGGTACACAGGCCAAGATGATTGCTGACAAATATCAGATTCCTCACATTTCCACAGGAGATATTTTCCGCGCAAACATCAAGAACGGCACAGAACTTGGTAAAGAAGCAAAGAAGTATATGGATCAGGGACTTTTGGTACCCGATGAACTGACTGTAAAAATTCTTTTGGACAGAGTGGCACAGCCTGACTGTGCAAACGGTTACGTGCTGGACGGTTTCCCCAGAACCATTCCCCAGGCAGAAGTACTGGACAAAGCACTTACCGAATTAAACGATAAAATCGACTATGCAATCAACGTAGATGTTCCCGATGAAAACATCGTAAAGAGAATGTCCGGCAGACGCGCATGCGTAGCCTGCGGTGCAACCTACCACATCGAGCACATTCCTCCCAAGAAGGAAGGCGTATGCGACAAATGCGGCGAGACCCTTATTCTTCGTGACGATGACAAGCCGGAAACCGTCTTAAACCGTCTGAAAGTTTACCATGACCAGACACAACCCCTGATTGATTTCTATACCAAGAAGGGCGTATTAAAGAGCGTAGACGGCACTGTGGATATGCAGGATGTCTTTGCATCCATCGTTGCCATCTTAGGTTAAGAAAGGCAAAAGAAATGGCAATAACAGTAAAATCTGCAAGAGAAATTGAACTCATGCGGGAATCCTGCAAGCTGCTTGCAGATGTATTCCAGAACATGGAGGGAGCGGTAAAGCCGGGAATGTCCACCATGGACATCAACATTCTCGGAGACAAACTTATCAGAGGTCACGGATGTATTCCCAACTTCTTACATTACAACGGATATCCGGCATCCATCTGCGTATCCGTGAATGACGAAGTCGTACACGGCATCCCCATGAAGCATCATATTTTACAGGAAGGTGATATCGTCAGCCTGGATGCGGGCCTGATTTACAAAGGATATCACTCCGATATGGCAAGAACCATTGCAGTAGGTGAAGTCAGTGAAGAAGCAAAGCTTTTAATGGAAAGAACCAAACAGAGCTTTTTTGAAGGCATTAAGTATGCCAAAGACGGCAACCATCTTCATGACATTTCCAATGCGATTGATGCTTACATTTCACAGTTTGGCTATGGTATCGTAAGAGACCTTGTGGGTCACGGTATCGGTACCGCACTGCATGAGGATCCCCAGATTCCCAACTTCGCACAGAAGAGAAAGGGACCCAGACTGCAGGCAGGTATGACACTGGCAATCGAACCCATGATTAACATCGGAAGACCCGATGTCGTATGGCTGGATGATGACTGGACGGTTGTTACGGAAGACGGTTCTCTTTCCGCACATTATGAGAATACCATTCTTATAACAGACGGCGAACCCGAAATCCTGACCCTCTATTAATCCCGTTAATAAAGGAGAAGTCCATGGAGACATTAACAGGTATGTATGCCTATTCCAAGGCCGGTCACGATAAAGGAACACTGTACCTTATTATAAAAGAGGACAAAGAGTCTGTCACGCTTTGTGACGGACTCCTTAAAACCATAGAGCATCCCAAGAAAAAGAATAAAAAACATATTCAGCCGGTAAAAAGAAGCGATGACGCACTGCGGGCAAAGCTCCTGGCAGGGGATGCCATCCGAAATGAGGAAATCAAAAGAAGCATCAAAATCAAGGAAAGCGAGGAGGTAAAAAATGTCTAAGGCAGATGTAATCGAAATTGAGGGAACCGTTATTGAAAAGCTTCCCAACACCATGTTCCAGGTAGAACTGGAAAATGGACACAAAGTTCTGGCACACATCAGCGGCAAGCTGAGACAGAATTTTATTCGTATTCTTCCGGGCGATAAGGTAACTTTGGAATTATCCCCCTACGATTTGTCAAAAGGAAGAATTATCTGGAGAGATAAATAAATTTTTATCTCTGCAAATTTTCTAAAAAATACTTGTAAACCAAGCAACTACATGCTATAATGTAAAACGGTCTTTTTTGAAAGGAGGGTTTAACGTGAAGGTTAGATCATCAGTAAAACCGATTTGCGAAAAGTGCAAAATCATCAAAAGAAAAGGACGTATCAGAGTAATCTGCGAAAATCCGAAACACAAACAGAGACAGGGATAATCACCAACTTGGTTTTATAAATCAAGTATGTGAGTTCTTGTCCCATTATTGTATGCGGCTGAAAATACCCGTGTAATAAAAACACGGGCTTTTTATAGATAATGGCGGAGCTTACGGGAGATTACTTGTTGATACCGGTTCGGTATGTCCGTTCCGGAAAGATCGGATTGAACGATTGACGTCCGGTTGGGTGAAAGCCCCAATCAACTTAGTAACTATTGAATGGAGGAAAACGTAAATGGCTCGTATTGCAGGTGTTGACTTACCTAGAGAAAAACGTGTGGAGATTGGTTTGACTTATGTCTACGGAATTGGCAGAGTAACAGCAAACAAAATCCTCGCAGAAGCAGGTGTAAATCCTGATACCCGTGTCAGAGAGCTGACAGATGACGAAGTAAAGAAAATCAGTGAAGCTATGGAAAAGTTAGACGTAACTGTAGAAGGTGATTTAAAGAGAGAAATAGCTTTAAACATCAAGAGATTACAGGAAATCGGCTGCTATCGTGGCGTTCGTCATCGTAAAGGTCTGCCCGTTCGTGGTCAGAAAACAAAGACCAATGCAAGAACACGTAAGGGTCCTAAGCGTACAGTAGCAAACAAGAAGAAATAATTGACTTCTTGACTGTACCAACCAGACAAATATTTTCGTAACTGTAGACAAAATTGAGAAAGTAGGTTAGTTTATCATGGCTAAGAAAGCAACAGTAGCTAATAAGAAAGTCGCTAAGAAGCGCGTAAAGAAAAACGTTGAACGTGGACAGGCACATATTCAGTCTTCTTTTAACAATACCATTGTTACTCTGACTGATAGCGAAGGCAATGCATTAAGCTGGGCAAGTGCCGGTGGTCTTGGATTTAGAGGTTCAAAGAAATCTACTCCGTATGCAGCTCAGATGGCAGCAGAAACCGCTACCAAAGCTGCTTTAATTCATGGATTAAAGACAGTAGATGTATTTGTAAAGGGACCTGGTTCAGGACGTGAAGCAGCAATCCGTGCTCTTTCAGCATGTGGTCTGGAAGTAACAAGCATTCGTGACGTAACACCCGTTCCTCACAACGGATGCCGTCCGCCTAAGAGACGTCGTGTGTAGTACTTTGTACTGACATGGCATCAAACATGAGTTGGAAGAAAGTAGCGTGAATTACGCACTGTAAACAATAGTAAGAGGCTCGACCTCACAGAAAGGAATTAAAACAATGGCAGTTAATAAAGTACCTGTACTGAAAAGATGTAGAAGCTTAGGTCTTGAACCCGCATACCTGGGTTATGACAAGAAATCCAACAGAACCTCTGCAAGAGCAGGAAAGAAGATGAGCGAGTATGGTCTTCAGTTAAGAGAGAAGCAGAAAGCAAAATTCATCTACGGCGTTCTGGAAAAGCCTTTCAGAAACTACTATGAAAAGGCCGACAGAATGAAAGGCATGACCGGTGAAAACCTCATGACTCTTCTGGAAAGCAGACTTGACAGCATCATTTTCAGAATGGGATTTGCAAGAACAAGAAGAGAAGCAAGACAGATCGTTGGACATAAGCATGTATTAGTAAACGGCAAGTGCATCAACGTACCTTCCTATTTAGTTAAAGCTGGGGATGTAATCGAAATCAGAGAAAAATCCAAATCTTTACAGAGATACAAAGACATCGTAGAAGTTACCGGCGGAAGATTAATTCCCGAGTGGCTGGATGTTGATATCGAGGCATTAAAAGGAACTGTAAAGGCACTCCCTACCAGAGAACAGATCGATGTTCCCGTAGACGAGATGCTTATTGTCGAATTATATTCTAAATAAGCCTTAATTAAAATTGTTCGTAAAGGAGGGTATTTGCAGTGTTTGATTTTGAAAGACCTAATATTGAGGTTGCTGAGATTTCCGAAGACAAAAAGTATGGCAGATTCGTGGTTGAACCTTTGGAAAGAGGTTACGGCATTACACTCGGTAATTCTTTAAGAAGAATTATGCTTTCTTCCCTGCCCGGCGCAGCAGTCAGCCAGGTGAAGATTGAAGGTGTGTTACACGAATTCAGTTCCATTTCCGGAGTAAAAGAAGATGTAACCGAGATTATCATGAATATCAAGAGTCTTGCAATCAGAGACAACAGCGAAACCAACGAGCCTAAGACCGCTTATATCGAGTTTGAAGGCGAAGGCGTGGTACACGCTTCTGATATCCAGGCAGACCAGGATATTGAAATCATGAATCCGGATTTGGTTATTGCTACCTTAAGCGGCGGCAAGGACACCAAGTTATACATGGAACTTACCATTACGAGAGGCAGAGGATATGTCAGTGCCGATAAGAACAAAACGGATGATCTGCCGATTGGTGTAATCGCTATTGATTCCATTTATACACCGGTTGAAAGAGTCAATGTGACAGTAGAAAATACCCGTGTAGGTCAGATTACAGACTTTGATAAGCTTACATTGGATGTATATACCAATGGTACCTTAGAGCCCGATGAAGCTGTCAGCCTGGCTGCAAAAGTACTCAGCGAACATTTAAGCCTTTTCATTGATTTATCTGAAAATGCCAAGACTGCAGAAGTCATGATTGAAAAAGAAGATGATGAAAAAGAAAAGGTAATGGAAATGAGTATTGACGAACTGGAATTATCCGTTCGTTCCTACAACTGCTTGAAGAGAGCAGGTATCAATACTGTAGAAGAACTTACCAATAAGACTTCTGAAGATATGATGAAGGTTCGTAACCTCGGACGTAAATCTCTGGAAGAAGTTTTAGCTAAGTTAAAAGAACTGGGATTACAGTTAAAACCCAGTGACGAATAAAAAGAACTCACTGCAGTAAATCCGACAGGTATGCAGTAAGTTTCCCTAAGTGGCAAAGAAACCGCATTCGGTATGTAAGTCCAATGTGCGAAGCCGGATGTACCATGAAAGAGAGGAAATAAAAATGGCAAAGTATAGAAAGCTTGGCAGAACAAGCAGCCAGAGAAAAGCATTATTAAGAAACCAGGTAACCGCACTGTTAAACAACGGTAAAATCGTTACCACCGAAGCAAAAGCAAAAGAAGTTCAGAAAATCGCTGAAGGCATCATTGCTTTAGCTGTAAAAGAAAAAGACAACTTTGAAGAAGTTACCGTAAAAGCTAAGGTTGCCCGCAAGGACAAAGACGGCAAGAGAGTAAAGCAGATCGTTGATAAGGAAACCGGCAAGGTTCTTTCCGAAACACATCGCGACAAAGACGGTAAGATTATGAGAGTTGAAAACGGTGTTACCGTTACCGTTTACGACGAAGTAGAAAAGAAGATTAAGAAGGATATGCCTTCCAGACTTCATGCTCGCCGTCAGATGTTAAAGGTATTAAATCCTGTAGTGGAAGTTCCTACCGCAGCAGCAGGTAAAAAGAAAAACACCAAGGAAGTTGACCTTGTAGCAAAGCTTTTCGATGAAGTAGCTCCTAAGTATGCAGACCGTAAGGGTGGTTACACCAGAATTACCAAGATTGGCCAGCGTAAGGGCGATGCAGCTATGGAAGTAGTTCTTGAGTTAGTTTAATAGCTGATTTCATAACGCAAACATAAAAGGATTGATGGAAACATCAATCCTTTTTATATTATAGGAAAATCTTGTCACGCAGATGTGTGAAGTGCTTTAATACAATACAGATGATTTGTGAAGTTCGTACAAAATTCACATAAATATTATCTTATTATAGAAAAAATTGTGGATTTATGATATAATGGAGCAAAATGAAAACAAGCGACACCGCAGGTGGCATTTGTTTTCATTGCGACATTAACGAGAGAATGTCCTGCGGAGCAGGACGGGAAGCGCGACAGCGCTTATTCACGAGTCTATGGGATTTTACAAGCAATATAGCTATTCTTATAAAACAGCAATATGAGGGACAGGGGAGGATATTCCATATGAAAATGCAGTCAAAATTACTCTTGGTTTCTTTAACACCACTGCTGACAATCGGCGTTCTGGTGTGTATACTCAGCGGTATTAAAATCAATACGGTTGTCACAGGCACCATTGAGAACGGCTTAAAAGGTGTAGCCACTGCAGTAAGAGATACTTTGTGGAATACGGATAAAAACTCCGATTACCGGCTCACAGAGGACGGAGAACTGTATAAAGGTGATTTCTATGTTTCCGGTGGTATTACCATTGTAGATAATATCAAAAGAGCTACCGGCATGGAAGTCATTATTTTTTATAAGGATACCTGTATTCTGACTTCCGTTGTGGACGCAAACGGAAAGCGAATTGTAGGCACCCAGGCTGCCGACAATATCGTATTGGAAGTATTAAGGAAAAAAGGAGATTATTTCTCCACCAAAGATGAAATTTTAGGACAGAAATATTTTGGTTATTATATTCCCTTGAATGACCGTAATATGAACCCCATCGGTATGGTATTTGCCGGTGTGCCCCAGGCGGACGCCAAGGCACAGATTATGAAGATTGTGGGCGTTATCCTTGCCATTATTATCAGCATGACCATCCTGGCAGCTATTCTGCTGTTCTTTATTGTAAGAAGGCTGGTACGTGCCCTGCACAAGGGAACAAACGCGCTGGAAGAGGTTTCCCAGGGCAATCTGAATATCTCCCTGGATGAGAATACCTTAAAGCGAAAAGATGAGGTCGGAAAGATTTCCAGAGCCATTATAAAGTTACGGGAAGAGCTGGTATCCATTATCGGCACCATGAAGCAGCACAGTGATGAACTGGCGGCTTCTGCGGAATATCTGGACCAGAAGATGGCAGAGACAACAGATACCCTGTCTCAGGTGGAAAAAGCCGTCAGTGAGGTATCAGACAGCGCCACAAGCCAGGCATCCGAAACACAGAATGCAACCAGAAACGTTATTGAAATCGGCGATATGGTGGCAGATACGGCAAAAGAAGCCGAAACCATGTATGCGAATGCGCAGAACATGAGTAAGCTGGGCAACGAAGCCTTTGAAACCCTGCATGAGCTGCAGGACATCAATGCACATGCCAAGGAGTCCATTGATGCCATTTATGAACAGACCAACAATACGAACGATTCCGTACATAAAATCAGAGAAGCAACCAGTCTGATTACTTCTATTGCAGAGGAAACCAACCTGTTGTCCTTAAATGCATCCATTGAAGCGGCAAGAGCCGGTGCACAGGGCAGGGGCTTTGCGGTAGTAGCAGCCCAGATACAGAAGCTGGCAGAGCAGACCAACGAGTCAGCCAGACATATTGAAGACATTATCGCTTCCCTGCTTGCCGATTCCGAAAGCGCCGTACAGACCATGGATGTGGTTAAAGAAAACATGGAAAAGCAGACGGAAAACGTAATCAGAACGGACGAAAGATTTGAAGAAGTATTAAAAGGTATTGCCGAGTCCCTGCAGGCAATTAACCGTATTACGGTAAAGACGGAAGAAATGGACAAAGCAAGAGTCAGCGTGGTTGATACCGTGCAGAGCCTGTCCGCCATTGCAGAAGAAAATGCGGCAAGTACGCAGGAAAGCTCTGCATCCATTACGGAAATCAGCGCTTCTATTTCCAACATCGCCGAAAAGGCAGGCGAGCTGAAAGATATCGCAAACCAGATGGAAGAAAGAATGCAGGTATTCAAGCTGAACGGTGACGAAGAGGAAGCAGCGGACACTGCAGCAGAGGATGAAACAGTGAAAGAAACCGATGCAGGCAGTGATACGGCAGAAAACGACGGCTGCGACGAATAAAAAGCACCACCGGTTAAGGCAGTGCTTTCTGGAAATGCTGGTAATCCTTGCTGGAGTTCCAGTTGCCGCCCCATGTGAAGCCGTGTTCCGTAAACAGCCGGTAACACAGGTCATCCGGGTCAATTTTATAAGGAAAAGAAACCGTGCGGTCAGCATAGGCTTCTCCTTCTTCGGGAGAAACTGTCTGACCGCCTTTTTTGTCGTAACGGATGTACGGATTGTAAAGCGGATTGATATCAATCGCAAGACCTAAGGCGTGCCTGGAGAGGGATTTTGTGCCGTCTACCACGCGGTAATTAAAGCAGGAAGTATTGTTATCCGCCATGGAAGCGGTATCATCGCCGTTGTAGTTCTCAATCAGGGTGACTTTTTCTATCTGGTATTCCGATGCATATAAATCATAAAAGATTTCCACCAGGTCTTCCGCAATGGAATTGTGGCAAATCAGTTCTCCTTCTGCAAGATTTCCGTCAAAATCGTAGTGAATAATGTGAACATATCTCAAATCTGCATAAGAAATGTCATTTTGTTCCTCTACATTCAGAGTATCTTCGGATGATTCCGAAGGCAGTGCCGGGTAAGAAACACCGGTAATATAGGAAATCAGGTCGCTTGAGAGCGGTTCGTAGTAAAATCCTTCCTTATAAGAAACACGTTCCGGGGAAGGAGAGCCGTTATAATGCAGGGACGAAGCTGTCTGCTCATCGGTGGGAGATACAGTCTCCTCCGGAATAATTTCGTTTTCCCCCGTCTGTGTACCGTTATCGGACAAATCATCCGCTGTATCCTCACGGGAAGCGCTGCCGTCTGCTGAGTCTTTTTCCGCAGAAGGTGTTTCCGCAAAAAGCGTTTCTGCGGCGCTTAAGCTTTCCTGCCTTGCCTGTTCATAGTCGAGCAGGGTGTCGTTTCTGCCGCCCCATTTTCGGGACAGAACGGAAAAGACCGCAATCACAAGCAGCAGAATAAGGGAATATTTTAGAATTTCTTTTATGGGTAAAGGAGTTTTTTTCATATGATAAAATGCCTTTTCTGTATTTTGAAAATTATTATAGCCTTTTTTTACAAGAAAGACAAATTTTAGAAAGATTTTACGGAATTATACTTTGAATACATTTTTCTATGGTTGTATTTCGGGGATTTTCATAGTAAAATGTAAGCTACGAATGTGCAGATTTGCGAAAATGCGGCAAAGAAGCACAGGAAGTTTTGGAAAGGCAATCATATAAAATATGGGTATCATTAAAACAGAAGATCTCGTATATGAATATATTCGGCGTGATGAGGATGGAAATGTAGAAGGAATTAACCGGGCGGTGGATGATGTTTCCCTGGATATTAAGCAGGGGGATTTTATCGCCATTCTGGGACACAACGGTTCCGGCAAGTCTACGCTTGCCAAGCACATGAATGCCATTCTCTGTCCTACGGAGGGAACGGTTTTTGTAGACGGCATGGATACGAAAAACGAGGATGATGTCTGGAATATTCGTCAGACGGCGGGCATGGTGTTCCAGAACCCGGACAACCAGATTATCGGTCAGGTTGTGGAAGAGGACGTAGGATTCGGACCGGAGAACATGGGTGTGCCCACGAAAGAAATCTGGGAGCGCGTGGAGGAAAGTCTGAAGGCGGTGGGCATGTATGAATTCCGCAAGTATTCCCCCAATAAGCTTTCCGGCGGACAGAAGCAGCGTATTTCCATTGCGGGTGTGCTTGCCATGCATCCCAAGTGTATTGTATTGGACGAGCCTACCGCCATGCTGGATCCCAACGGCCGCAAGGACATTATCCGGGCAGTGCGGGCACTCAATGACGTGGAAGGCATCACCATTATTCTGATTACACATTATATGGAAGAAATTATTCATGCGGATAAGGTATTTGTCATGGATGGCGGCAAAATTGCCATGCAGGGAACACCGAGAGAAATTTTTTCACAGGTGGAAAGACTGCAGGAACTTCGTCTGGGTGTACCGCAGGCAACACTTCTTGCCTATGAGCTGCAGAAAAAAAACGTACCACTGCCGGACGGCATTTTAAGCAGGGAAGAATTTGTGGAAGAAATTAAGAAACTGAGGGAACAAAAATGTCATTGATACTGGATCATGTAAGTCATGTATACGGAGACGATACCGCGCTTGCCGTAAAGGCGCTGGACGATGTCTGTCTGGAAATTCCCGACGGACAGTTTATCGGTCTGATCGGACATACCGGCTCCGGCAAATCCACGCTGGTGCAGCATCTGAACGGTTTAATCAAGGCAACTTCCGGTCATATTTATTTTAACGGAAAAGATATAGACGATGATGATTTTCAGAAAAAAGAGCTGCGGAGTAAGGTGGGACTGGTATTCCAGTACCCGGAGCACCAGCTTTTTGAGGCGGATGTTTTTTCGGATGTCTGCTTTGGACCGAAAAATCTGGGGCTGACAAAAAAAGAAGTGGAGCTGCGTGCTTATGAGGCGCTGAAAAAAGTAGGTCTGCCGGACGATTTATTTTATCAGTCACCGTTTGAACTTTCCGGCGGTCAGAAAAGAAGAGTTGCCATAGCGGGTGTGCTTGCCATGAAGCCGGAGGTACTGATTTTGGACGAGCCAACGGCGGGACTGGACCCCAAGGGCAGGACGGAAATTCTGGAACAGATTTCCGAACTCCGCAGGGAAAGTGGTATTACCATCCTGCTGGTATCACACAGTATGGAAGATGTGGCGGAATATGTAGAACGGATTTTAGTCATGAACAAGGGAAAACTGGTCTATGATGATAAGCCGAGAGAAGTTTTCAAACATTATAAAGAGCTCGAGCAGATAGGGCTTGCGGCACCGCAGGTTACTTACATCATGCATGAGCTGAAAGAAATCGGAATGGACGTGGACGTAGATGCCACTACCATAGAGGAAGCGGCAGAGTCGATAAAAAAGGCTCTGTAGAGAAAGGCATTGTATCCTATGTTAAGAGATATTACGCTGGGACAATATTACCAGACAGATTCCTGTATACACAGACTGGACCCGCGTGTAAAGCTGGCCGGTACTGTACTGTTTATCATATCCCTGTTTTTCTTTGACAATATCTGGGGATATGCATGCGCCGCTATTTTTCTGGCGGTTGTTATCAAATTATCCAAAGTACCTTTTAAATTTATGATAAAGGGTATGAAATCCATTATTTTCCTACTGATGCTTACCGTGGTGTTCAACCTGTTTTTAACACCCGGCGAGGTGGTATTTTCCGTATGGAAAATTTCCGTTACAAAAGAAGGTATCCGTATTGCGGTCTTTATGGCAATCCGTCTTACCATGCTGATTATCGGTTCGTCCATTATGACGCTGACGACCACACCAAACAACCTGACGGACGGTATGGAAAAATCCCTGGGATTTTTAAAAGTCATCAAACTGCCGGTGCATGAGGTGGCGATGATGATGTCCATTGCCCTGCGGTTTATCCCCATATTATTGGAAGAAACAGATAAAATCATGAAGGCGCAGATTGCCCGCGGCGCGGATTTTGAAAGCGGCAATCCGATAAAACGTGCCAAAGCCATGGTTCCTCTTTTAGTGCCCCTTTTTATTTCCGCATTCCGCCGTGCCAACGACCTGGCAATGGCAATGGAAGCAAGGTGCTACCGGGGCGGGGAAGGCCGTACCAAGATGAAGCCCCTTATTTATAAGAAGAGAGACGCTATCGGTTATACGGTTCTGCTGGCGTACTTTGCTATAAGTATTGCAGTTGGGAAGTTCTTGTTTTAAGGATGGACACAAAATACATTTTGCAGAAAATCTTAAATGAGCCGAATTTGAAAAAACAGAATGGAATTGCAGGAAAAAATTTCATGAAAAAAAGAATTATGCTGACGGTGGCATATGACGGCACAAATTACTGCGGATTTCAGGTGCAGCCGAATTGTCCCACCATTGAGGGAGAATTGAATAAACATTTGTCGGCGCTACTTGGGACGGACATTCAGGTAATCGGAGCCAGCCGGACGGACGCGGGCGTGCATGCGCTCTGCAATGCGGCGGTGTTTGATGCCGATACCGGAATACCGGCAGAAAAGTTTGCCTATGCCCTGAATCAGAGACTGCCGGAGGATATCCGCATCCAGGCGTCAAGAGAAGTGCCGGCGGATTTTCATCCCCGTCACACGGACACACGGAAAACCTATGAATACCGCATTGTAAGCAGGGAGTTTCCACTGCCCACAAAACGGCTCTATTCATATTTTACCTATCATAAATTAGATGTGAAAAAAATGCAGCAGGCAGCAGCGTACCTTGTAGGGGAGCATGATTTTAAGAGCTTCTGTGCGGTGGCAGCCGTTGTGGAAACCACAGTCAGAACCGTTTACGACGTGACGGTGGAAGAGCAGGGAGAAGAAATCGTAATCCGTGTCTGCGGAAACGGCTTCCTTTATAATATGGTGCGCATTATAGCCGGTACCCTGATGGAAGTCGGAAAGGGAAAATGGGAACCCGAAAAGATAAAGGAAATCCTTGCGGCATGCGACCGGAAGGCAGCAGGTCCGACAGCCCCCGCATGCGGGCTCCTGCTTACAAAATATGAATTTTTGGAACTCAAAAATATATCTTTTAAAGCTTGACAGTGAACGGCAGATAGCATATAATATATCACTGTGGCA
>ERZ808242.1220-NODE-1220-length-15251-cov-3.227231_pt1 | contig 15251 bp, 19 predicted proteins | sample MGYA00521244_ERZ808242 | MGnify/ENA primary metagenome ERZ808242 (study PRJEB31516, sample SAMN03275573) | gut metagenome | biome: mammalia-associated habitat; material: feces | host: Papio cynocephalus | place: Kenya | collected 2012-07-27 ... | reverse complement strand
TGCTTCGCCGCTACAGGATGATGTCCGACATGGGCGTCCGGGACTTAGAATCCTACAACAGCATCGTGCTATCCGAGGAAGACGGCCAGAAGCTCCCTCAGGTGGTCATTATCATCGACGAGCTGGCGGATCTGATGATGGTCGCCGCCAAGGAGGTGGAGGACTCCATCTGCCGCATTGCGCAGATGGGTCGTGCCGCCGGTATGCACCTGATCATCGCCACCCAGCGTCCCTCCGCCAACGTCATCACCGGCCTGATGAAGGCGAATATTCCGTCCCGAATTGCGTTCTCCGTGGCCTCCGCCATGGAATCGCGCATCATTCTGGACACCATGGGCGCGGAAAAGCTGGTGGGCAAGGGCGATATGCTGTACGCCCCCATCGGCTGCGGCAAGCCGCTGCGGGTACAGGGCTGCTTTGTAACCGACACCGAGGTCGAGGCCGTGGCCGGGTATGTCAAGGACAACTACACGGCGGACTACAGCCAGCAGGTGTTGGACGAGATCGAGAAAAAAGCCCAGCAGACCGGCAAAAAGCCGGCAAGCGTCTCCGACCCCGACCCCACCGACGAGGAGCTGGAGGGCGACGAAATGCTCCCCGCCGCCGTGGATGTGATTCTGGAGACCGGACAGGCTTCCGTCTCCATGCTCCAGCGCCGCCTGAAGCTGGGCTATGCCCGCGCGGCGCGGATCGTGGACGAGATGGAGGAAAAGGGCATTGTCGGCCCCTTCCAGGGCTCCAAGCCGAGAGCCATCCTGATCACGAAGGAGCAATGGGCGTCCATGAAGGGCGGTCAGACGGAACAGATGGGCTTTGACGATCTGGATTCCGTGCCGGATGAACTGATGTAATGCGTTTAAGCGCCCGGACATTGTCCGGGCGCTTGACTATTGTACGAAAAAGCATCCATACCAAAATGGTACGGATGCAAAATTTTTACGGAGCCAGCCGGACGGCTGCGTCCAGAATGGCGTTTGCGGCGCTTTCTTTGGATTGCAGCGGAAGCTCGGTGGTTTCGCTCCGGGTGATGATCGTGATCACATTCGTGTCGACCCCGAAGCCCGCGCCGGACTGCTTGAGATTGTTGGCGCAGATCATGTCCACGTTCTTTTTTACGAGCTTTTCCCGGCTGTTTTCCACCATGCTCTGGGTCTCCATGGAAAAACCGCAGATGACCTGCCCCGGTACGCGGTTTTCTCCGAGATATTTCAGAATGTCCCGGGTGCGCTTCAGAGGGATGGACATGCTGTCATCGGATTTTTTGACCTTGTTGTCGCTGTAATTTGCTGGGGTGTAGTCCGCCACCGCCGCCGCTTTGAAAATGAAGTCGGATTTTGGAGCGTTGGCAGCCACGGCTTCAAACATGTCCTGAGCGGAAACGACAGGAACCACGGTCACAAAGGGCGGGGGCGCAATGGCCGTGGGGCCGGAAACCAGGGTCACGTCCGCGCCCCGGAGCATGGCCATTCTGGCGATGGCATAGCCCATTTTCCCGGTGGAATGGTTGGTCAGATACCGGACGGGGTCGATGGCCTCCTGGGTCGGCCCGGCGGTGACAAGCACTTTTTTTCCGGCAAAATCGTGGGGGAAGGCCAGCCGGCGCAGGATATATTGCAGAATTTCCTCCGGCTCCGGCAGCTTGCCCTTGCCAACGGCACCGCAGGCAAGACGCCCGCTGGCAGGCTCGATGACCTCCCAGCCATAACGGCGCAGAAGCGTCAGATTGTCCTGGGTCACGGGATTTTCATACATGTTGGTATTCATGGCGGGGGCGATGAGTTTGGGGCAGCGGCAGGCGAGGATGGTGGTGGTGAGCATATCGTCCGCCAGCCCGTGGGCGAGCTTTGCGCACACATTGGCCGTGGCCGGGGCGACGATCACTAAGTCAGTCCGTTCCGCCAGAGCGATATGCTCCACCTGATGGGAGAAATTCCGGTCGAAGGTGTTCACCATCGTCCGGCGGCCGGTGAGCTGCTCGAAGGTCAGGGGCGTGACAAATTGGGCGGCGTTTTCGGTCATGACGACCTCCACCGCGGCGTGCTGCTTGACAAGGGCGGAGGCCAGCGCGGCGGCCTTATAGGCGGCAATTCCGCCGGTAACGCCCAGAAGGACGGTTTTTCCTTTCAGCATAGGGAACCCTCCAGAATAGAAAATTGCTTACCCTCATTATATCCCGATTTTGAAGCCCTGTAAAGATGATTTTTTTCTTGTATTTTCCGCCGCACCCTGCTATAATACCCCCGGAGTGAAAGCTCCCAAATTTGCGCTGTATCTTCATAAGAAGAACGGCAGCAGGAGGTAATTTCATATGGAAAAAGGAAAAATGAGCACCCGGTACATGGCGACCCTCGCTATGTTCTGCGGTGTTCTGCTGGTCATGGGCATTACCGGAATCGGTTTTGTTCCGTTTCCGGTCATCAAGGCGACCACCATGCACATCCCGGTCATTCTGGGCGCGGTTTTGCTTGGCCCCGGGGCGGGGGCTGCCCTTGGCGGACTGTTCGGCCTGTGCTCCATCTGGGTCAATACCACCAGTCCCGGACTGCTTGCTTTTGCGTTTTCGCCCTTTATGACCACGGAGGGACTGCCCGGCGTGCTGAAAAGTCTGTGGATTGGTCTTGGTTGCCGGATTCTGTTCGGCGCGATTGCGGGATGGCTGTGGAAGCTCTTTAAGAAGCTTACGAAGCAGGATTTTGCGGCGCTGCCCCTGACGGCTGTGATTTCCACGCTGTGCCACACCATTCTCGTCATGGGAAGCATTTATGTGCTGCTTGCCCAGCAGTATGCCCAGGCGAAAAACGTGGCCATTACCGCCGTGTTTGGGTTGGTGATGGGGACGGTCACGGCGTCCGGAATCCCTGAGGCAATTATTGCCGCCATTCTGGTGACCGTCATCGGAAAGGCGCTGCTGCACCTTTCGGAGCGGATGAAAAAACGTTAAGGAGAGATCGTTATGCTGCTTGCCATTGACATCGGCAATACCAATCTGGTCATCGGCTGTATTGAAAATGACAAAATTCTGTTCAAGGCTCGTATTGCCACCGACGCCACCCGCACCTCCGACCAGTATGGTGTGGAGATCAAAAACATGATGGAAGCCTTCGGCGTGCAGGTGAAGGATATCGACGACTGCATCATTTCCTCCGTCGTGCCGCCGGTGTTCAATTCCGTGAAAACCGGCGTTATCAAGGTCATCCGGAAGCAGCCCATGGTGGTCGGCCCCGGGCTGAAAACCGGGCTGAACATTCACATGGACGTTCCCAGCCAGGTGGGCAGCGACCGTATTGTCATCGCCGTGGCCGCGCTTGCGGAGTACGAAGCGCCCATGATTCTGATGGATCTGGGTACGGCCACCACCATCGAGGTGGTGGAGCCGAACAATATGTACTTAGGCGGCATCATTTTCCCGGGCGTCCGCATCTCGCTGGACGCGCTGACCAGCCGCACCGCTCAGCTTCCCGGCATCAGCCTGGACAAGCCGAAGCATGTTATCGGCAAGAACACCGTGGACTGTATGCGAAGCGGCATGATGTACGGCACCGCCGCCATGCTGGACGGGCTGGTGGAACGAATTGAGGAGGAGCTGGGACATAAGTCCACCATCATTGCCACCGGCGGCCTTGCCCAGTTTATCACACCGCTCTGTAAGCGGGAGATCATTCTGGAGAAAGACCTGCTTTTGAAGGGTCTGAACGTCATTTACAAGAAGAATAAGCGGTAACGGAAAGCCGGCAGCCCTGTGCTGCCGGCTTTTGCGCGGCAAAATCATGATGCGGCGGGGTGCTATTATTGCGCCCCGCCGCATAGTCTTTGGCAGGAGTGATGCAAATGATGTGCGCATGGAAACAGCTGCTGTCCGTCCTGCCGCCAAGACTTCGGCCGGAGGTGGACAGGTTGGGAAAAACCGCTTTGCAGGAGCTGCGGCTTCGGCTGGGGATGCCGCCGGAGCTGGTGTTGAGCGGGGAAAGCCGCTGGCTCGGGTGCTGTGTCAGCCGGGAAGACCTGAATTACTGCATCAACGCCGCCAGCCGCTATTCTCCCTGGGCGGCGGCGACGACCGCGCAGGGGTATCTTACCGCCCCCGGCGGACACCGCATTGGGCTGTGCGGCGAGGTGGTCTGCAAGGATGGCGTCGTAACGGGCATTCGGGAAATAAGCTCCCTGTGCATCCGTGTCGCGAGAGATTTTCCGGGAATCGCCAAGCGGGCTACGGACGCTCCCGGCTCCATTCTGATTCTGGGCGCACCCGGTTGGGGAAAGACCACCCTTCTGCGGGATCTGATCCGGCAGATCGGAGAAAAGCAGTGCGTCAGCGTGGTGGACGAGCGGGGCGAGCTGTTCCCGGAGGGGCTGGAACGGGGGAAGAAGACGGACATCCTCACCGGCTGCCCCAAGTCACCGGGAATCGACATGGTGCTCAGAACCATGGGGCCGGACTGCATCGCCGTGGACGAGATCACGGCGGAGGCGGACGCCCGGGCGCTTCTCCGGGCGGCGAACTGCGGCGTGCGGCTGCTGGCGACTGCCCACGGCATATCGGCGGCGGATTTGCGGCGCAGGTCGGTTTACCGGCCGCTGGCGGAAAGCGGCGTTTTTCAGACGCTTCTGATTTTACGGCAGGACAAGTCCTTCCGGGCGGAGAGGGCGGGGCTATGAGCTATAAGTGGTTTGGCGCGGCGCTGGTTATTGCGGGCTGCGGCGGATTCGGGTTTTCCATCGCCTCCGGGTACAAGCGGGAGGAAGGAATCCTGCGGCAGCTGCTCATGGCGCTGAATTACATGGAGTGGGAGCTTCAGTACCGCCTGACGCCCCTGCCGGAGCTTTGCCGTCAGGCTGGGAAGGAGACGAGAGGGACGCTCCGGGAAGTGTTTTTCAACCTCGCGCGGGAGCTGGAGTGGCAGACCGCCCCGGACGCGTCCGGCTGTATGACCGCCGCACTGAAACGCAGTCACGAGCTGCCCCGGCGGATACGGGGAATCATGAAGCAGCTGGGGCATACCCTCGGCCGGTTCGATCTTCCGGGACAGAAGCAGGGGCTGGAGGAAGTAAAGGAAGCCTGCAGCATGGAGCTGGAAGCTCTGGGAAAGAACCGGGAGACACGTCTTCGCAGCTACGGGACGCTGGGATTGTGCGCCGGTGCGGCGCTGGCCATTTTGTTTCTATGAGTATGGACATTGACCTGATTTTCAAAATTGCCGCCATTGGCATCATCGTATCCATCCTCAATCAGGTGCTTTCCCGTTCCGGCCGGGAGGAGCAGGCCACCATGACCAGTCTTGCGGGGCTGGTGGTCGTGCTGATGATGCTGGCGCAGAAGATCGCCGATCTTTTCGATCTGGTGAAGACCCTGTTTGAATTCTGATGAGCCTGTTCTGGAAGGCCGCGGCGGCGGTGCTGCTGGCGGTGGTGCTGGGGCTTTCTCTGGGAAAGCAGAAGGATATCGGGGTTCTTCTGACCATGGCGGTGTGCTGCATGGTCGCCATGATCGCCATTTCCTACTTAGAGCCGGTGCTGGACTTCCTGCGTGAGCTGGAAACGCTGGGAGATTTGCAGGGGGATATGCTGGGCATTCTCTTAAAAGCGGTGGGCATCGGTCTGGTGTCGGAAATTGCCGGACTGGTCTGCACCGACGCAGGGAACGGTTCCCTGGGAAAAACGCTGCAAATGCTTGGCTCGGCGGTGATTTTATACCTGTCTCTTCCCGTTTTCACCGCCATGCTGGAGCTGATACGGGAGATTTTACAAGAGTTATGAGCAAATTGATTTTGGCGGTGGCGCTGATATTTGCGCTGGCGATACCTGCCTCGGCAGTAGAGTTTACGGCTCCACAGGTGCCGGAGGGAGGGGCGGAGCTGATGCCGGAGGACACCGGCTCCTTCGCCGCCGGACTGACGGAGCTGCTTCGGGACGCGATTCTGGGACTTCGTCCCGATTTGAAGGAAGCCTCCAAGGTCAGCCTTGGGGTAATCGCGGCGGTGATGATGGTGTCGGTGCTTCAATCCTTTTCCGGAAGCGTAAAGACCGTCGCAAACCTGGCGGGAGCGACCGCTATCGCGGCGGGGCTGCTGCTGAGTGCCAACTCCCTGATTCGTCTCGGGTCACAGACCGTGACGGAAATCAGCGAGTACGGAAAGCTGCTGCTTCCCGTCATGACGGCGGCCATGGCGGCGCAGGGCGGGGCGGCGTCCTCCACGGCGCTGTACGCCGGGACGGCGGTGTTCGACGCGGTGCTGAGCACCCTGATCTCCCGGCTGTTAAACCCCATGGTGTACCTGTTCCTGGCGCTGTCGGCGGCAAACGGCGCAATCGGGGAGAATATTTTGGGGAAATTGCGGGACTTGGTCAAATGCGTCGTCAGCTGGAGCCTGAAAACCATTCTGACGGTGTTCACGACCTACATGACGGTCACCGGCGTGGTCAGCGGCACCACCGACGCGGCGGCGCTGAAGGCAACCAAGGTCACCATTTCCTCCGTGGTTCCCGTTGTGGGCGGGATATTGTCCGACGCTTCGGAAGCGGTGCTGGTCAGCGCGGGACTGATGAAAAACGCGGCGGGAATCTACGGGATTCTGGCGGTGCTGGCGGTGTTTCTAAGCCCGTTTCTGAAAATCGGCGTCCACTATCTGATACTGAAACTGACCGCCGCCGTGTGCGGCATCTTCGGAGAAAAGGGACTGACGGAGCTGATCGGGGATTTTTCCACCGCCATGGGGCTGCTGCTCGCCATGACCGGTTCGGAGTGTCTGCTGCTGCTCATCAGCACGGTGTGTTTTCTGAAAGGAGTGGGATAATGGAGGCGCTTCGGCAATATGTTATTTCTGTGGTAGCCGCCGCCATGCTCTGCGGCATTGTGGTCAGGGTGTTCCCCAACGGAAGCGGCAAGCAGGTGGGGAAGCTGATCTGCGGGCTGTTTCTGGCGTACACCGTCCTGAGTCCCATTTCCCGGGTGGATTTTTCCAAATTGCCGGACTTTTCCCTACAGTGCATGGACGATGCGGAGGACGCCGCAGCCATGGGCGAAAATCTGGCGCGGGATTCCATGGCGGATATCATAAAGGAAGAAACGGAAGCATATATCTTGGACAAAGCCGCTGACCTCCATGCGAACCTGCATGTTGAGGTCACCGTCGGCGAAGACAATCTCCCGGCGGCGGTCACAATTTCCGGGGAGGCGTCCCCTTACGCCCGGCGGCAGCTACAGGCTGTGATCCAAAATGATCTTGGCATTTCAAAGGAGAATCAGAAATGGATTGGGTAACGCTGAGAAGCAGGGGAAAGGAGCTGGTCAAAAAATACCGTTATGTCCTTTTGGTGGTGCTGGCTGGGCTTTTTCTCATGGCGCTGCCCGACGGAAAGAACGCAAAAGCAGCCCCGGAACCCGCCGCAGAAACGGAACCCAGTCAAAACCTGCAAACCGATCTGGAAGAAATTCTCAGCCAGATACAGGGCGCGGGCAGGGTACGGGTGCTTCTGACCCAGCGGGAAGGGGAGCAGACGGTATACCAGACGGACGAGGATTCCACGTCCTCCGGCGTCCGGTCGGACACGGTTTTGCTCAGCGGCGCTGACCGTTCCCAGACCGGGCTTGTGCAGCAGGTCAATCCCCCTACTTATCTCGGCGCGGTCATCGTATGCCAGGGAGCGGACAGCGCATCCGTCCGGCTTGCCATCGTATCAGCGGTGGGCAGCGTCACCGGGCTGTCCACCGACAAAATAACCGTTTTGAAACTGAAGGAACCTCTGAATTAATCGCCTTCGGCTGAGCAGCGGATATTTTTCCCCAGCTGTGCAGTTCCAAAAGTGGGAAATACATAGAGTATTTCTCCACTTTCGGAACTTTCATCTGGTGAAAAACCTCTCGCTGTCAGCTCTCGTCGATTAAATCAGAGGATCCTGAAATGAATGGGAGGCATTTTTATGAAGGTATGGAAGAAGAATCTGGTTGCGGCGGCGATTTTGGTGACGGTATGCGCGGGCATCTACGTCAACTGGCGCTACACCGAAGATCAGGCGGCGGCAAATCTCACGGATACCCTGGACACGGAGAAGGTCATGTCCGACGACAGTCTGGTGCTCAGCGAGGATATGGCGGCCATCTCCGCCGGGGAAGACGTGGCGACCACCTCCACCGACTACTTTGCCGCCGTCCGGCTGTCCCGGCAGCAGGCGAGGGACAACGCCGTGAATCTGCTCCAAGAGGCCATGTCCTACAGCGAAAGCTCCAAGGAGGCGGAGTCTGCGGTGGAGCTGGAGCAGATCGTGCAGACGGCGCTGAGCGAAGCCCAGATCGAAAGCCTGGTCATTGCCAAGGGCTATGCCGACTGCGTGGCCTACATGTCCGGCGAGGGCATTTCCATTGCGGTGGCCTCTCCCGAGGGCGGCTTGCAGCGGGAGGACGTGGCCGTCATCGCGGACATCGTCATGGCGCAGTCCGACTATTCTATGAACGATATCCGTGTTGTGGAAGTGCAATAATTCGAGGAAGCTCTGATTCAATCGGCGAGAGCTGACAGCGAGAGATTTTTCGCCAGGTGAAGGTTTCAAAAGTGGAGGAATACTGTCTATGTATTTCCCACTTTTGAAACCGCACAGCTGGTGGAAAAGACCCGCTGTCCAGCCGAAGACGATTGATTCAGAGCTTCCTCAGGCTCCGGATGACCGTCATCCGGGGCAATTTTGCAAATCCATGCTTTGCTTGCAGAAAATGGTTGTATTTTTCCGGATTTGTGGTACAATAAACAAAAGTATGTCAAGCCCACGGGCGGGACAAACATTTAGGAGGTAAAACCTTATGGCTGAATATAAGCAGTACATCACCCAGATTCAGGAAAACGGCAGCGTCATGATCTCCGAGGACGTGGTTGCGACCATCGTAGCCCATGCTCTTTCTGAGGTGGAGGGCGTCGGCTCTCTGGGCATCAAGCCCGGCGTCAGCATCGCGGACTTTACCAATAAGAAAAATTGGGCCAAGGGCCTGAAGATCCTGATCGCGGAGGACAATACCCTTACCATCGAGTGCGGCATTATGGTCTGCTACGGCTACAGCGTCGTGGACGTGGCGAAGGACGTGCAGGCGGCAGTGACCGCCAGCGTGGAGTCCATCACCGGCACGAAGGTCGAGAGCGTCTGCGTCAACGTCTGCGGCATCGTCCACAAGTAAGGCCGGGCGGTATGAAAAGAGGCGACGCCAGAGAACTGGCAGTACATCTGATTTACGGCCGGGCGTTCACCGGCGAGGAGCCGGAGCAGGTGGTTTCCACCCGCCTGGACAAGGAATATTACGGGAAACTGGCTGAAGAAAATGAGGTATATGCCCAGCGCCCCGACCGGTTCCAGCTGCGCTATATCGACTCGGTGGTCACCGGCGTTGCCAACCGGGAGGACGAGCTGGACGATGTGATCCGGCAATTTTCCATCGGCTGGGACATCAGCCGCATTTCCAGGCTCGCCCGGTGCATTCTGCGGCTGGCGATCTACGAAATTCTCTACGTGGACGACGTTCCCACCGGCGTTGCGGTTGCCGAAGCGGTGCGCATTGCGAAAAAATACGACGGCGACGATACCGGCGCATTTGTCAACGGCATTTTGGGCAGCTTTGTCCGCAGCCGGAACACGGAGACGGAAGCCCCTCAAGAGGAAGCCAAATGAGCGTCATCGGCATCGACACCAGCAATTACACCACCTCCATCGCTTTTTTTGACGGCGAGGGAGGCGAAAATTGCTCCCGCCTTCTGCCCGTCAGGCAGGGGGAGCTGGGTCTGCGCCAGTCCGACGCGGTATTTGCCCATATCAAAAGCCTGCCGGAGCTTTCCGGCAGGCTGTTTTCCCATATTCAGAAGGAGGACACCATTACGGCGGTGGGCGTCAGCACCCGTCCCCGGGCGGTGGATGGGAGCTATATGCCCTGTTTTATGGTGGGCTACTCCCACGCGAAGCTGCTTGCGGACGCGCTGGGCGTGCCGCTGGTGGAGGTTTCTCACCAGCAGGGACACGTGGCCGCGTCATTGTGGAGCGCGGGACGGCTGGACTTGATGGAAGAAACCCACCTTGCATGGCACTTGTCCGGCGGCACCACGGAGCTGCTTCTGGTAGAGCCGGAGGGAAGGAACGTGAAGTGTACCCGCATTGGCGGCACCACGGACATTTCCGCCGGGCAGCTGATCGACCGGACGGGGCAGCTTTTGGATTTGCCGTTCCCCTCCGGGAAGCATCTGGACAGTCTCAGCCGGGAAGCGACGGGGAAGGACGTGTTCCGGGTCAAATGCCGGAACAGCGAATTTTCCCTTTCCGGCGTGCAGAACAAGGTGCAGCAGTTCCATGCCGCCTGCGCTGACCCTGCCGAGACGGCGGCCTACGCCCTGCGGTGCGTCGCGGGGGCGGTGTATCAGGCGACGGTTCAGGCGCTGGAAGCCTATCCGGGGCTGAGCGTGGTATTTTCCGGGGGCGTCGCGTCCAATTCCATGCTCCGGGAACTGACGGCGCCCCTCCATCCCGTTTTTGCACAGCCGCAGTTTTCCACGGACAACGCCATGGGCGTCGCCGTGCTGACAAAACGACTGACGGAGGAATAACATGGCTCAGAACGTTCTGTCCATTACCCAATTAACCGAATACATCCGCGGACGGCTGGACGACGACCCCTTTCTGGGGCAGGTGGCCGTCCGGGGCGAGATCAGCAATTATAAGGTCTACCCATCGGGGCACCACTATTTTACGCTGAAGGACGAAGGGGCGGCGCTGAAGTGCGTCATGTTCAAGAGCTATGCCATGCGTCTGCGCTTCCGGCCGGACAACGGCATGAAGGTCATCGCCATGGGCAAGGTCACGGTCTACCCCAGAGACGGGGCGTATCAGCTGTACTGCGCCGCCATGGCCATGGACGGCGTGGGCGACCTGTACGCCGCCTTTGAGCAGTTGAAGAAAAAGCTGGCGGCGCAGGGGTTATTCGACCCCGCCCACAAGAAGCCGCTGCCCAAATGCCCCGGCACCATCGGTATCGTCACCAGCTCCGCCGGTGCGGCAGTGCACGATATGCTCCGCATTCTCAGAAAGCGATATCCGCTGACGAAGGTGCGGCTGCTGCCCGTGCGGGTGCAGGGGGCGGAAGCGCCGGGGGAGATCGCCGCGGCCATCCGGTATGCCAACCGTTACAAGCTGGCCGACCTGCTGATCGTGGGTCGGGGCGGCGGCTCCATCGAGGATTTGTGGGCGTTCAACGACGAACTGGTCGCCCATGCCATTTATGAATCGAAAATTCCCGTGATCTCCGCCGTGGGACACGAGCCGGATGTGACCATTTCCGACTATGTGGCCGATCTTCGGGCGGCGACGCCCTCCAACGCGGCGGAGCTTGCCGTGCCGGATCAGGACGCTCTTCGGCAGAATCTGGACGCCATGTCCAGCGCCATGGCGTCCGCCCTGAGCCGCCAGTTGAAGGCAGCACGGCAGCATCTGAACGTGCTGTCCCAGTCCCCCGCGCTGCGCAGCCCCACGGGGTACATCGAGCAGCGGGAGAAAAATCTGGAGCTGCTGAAAAACCGTCTGATCGCGGCGCAGAACCAGAGCATCACCCGGAAAAATCAACGCTACATTGCCGCCGTTTCCAAGCTGGACGCCATGAGTCCCCTGAAGGTGCTCACCCGGGGTTACTCCATGGCGCAGACGGAAGCGGGGGAGGTGCTCCGCTCCGTCCGGCAGGTGGAGCTGGGGGAGCGCATCAGCGTTTTGCTGAGCGACGGAAAACTGTCCGCAACCGTAATGGATAAAAAGGAGGAAGCGCGATGAATCCGCAGAACAAAACCTTTGAAGAGTCCATGGCACGTCTGGAGCAGATCGTTCGGGCCATGGAACGGGGAGACGTGGCTCTGGAGGAGTCTCTGAAGCTCTTTCAGGAGGGCACCGAGCTGGTGCGAAGCTGCCAGAAGCTGCTGGACGACGCCCAGCTTCAGGTGAAGAAGATCATGACTGCCCCGGACGGCAGCCCCGTGGAGGAGGACTTCCAGGATGAGCAGTAGAAGCCGGGAATACCGGGAGTATGTGGAAAGCTATCTGAAGGATTTCTATGCCCAGTTCCACGACGCGCCCCAGAAGGATCTCTACAAGGCCATGGAATACAGCCTGCTTGGGGGCGGCAAGCGCCTGCGGCCGATTTTCACCTTTGAGTTCTGCCGCCTGTGCGGCCGGGACTGGAAGGACGCCGCGCCCTTTGCCGCCGCCGTGGAAATGATCCATACATACAGCCTGATCCACGACGATCTGCCCTGCATGGACAACGATGACTACCGCCGGGGGCGGCTGACAAACCACAAGGTTTTCGGCGAGGGAATGGCCGTTCTGGCGGGGGACGCCCTGCTGACAGACGCCTTTATGGTCGCGTCCAAGGCCAGACTCGCAAAGCCGGAGGACATGGCTACGGCTGTCGGGCTGCTGGCAGAGTGCGCCGGTTCCCCCGGCATGGTGGGCGGTCAGGTGCTGGACATCATGAGTCAGGAGCGGGAGCTGAGCGAACAGGAGGTTCTGGACATTCAGTCCCGGAAGACCGGCGCGCTGATCAACGCCGCCTGTGCCCTGGGCGCGATTGCCGGCGGTGCGTCGGACGAGCAGTTCAATGCCGCCTGCCAGTTTGCGGCGGGGCTGGGGCTTGCGTTCCAGGTTCGGGACGATATGCTGGACGTCATCGGCACCCAGTCGGAGCTGGGAAAAGCCACCGGCATGGACGGGGAGAAGAACACCTTCGTCCGCCTGTATGGCCTGGAAAAGTGCGAAGAACTGGTGAAAAAATACACGGATTTCGCCATTTCCGCACTCTCCGCGTTTGAAGATACGGAATATATTATCGCCCTTGCCCACAGTTTGACCACCCGGCGGGTATGAAAAAATAGGATAAAGTTTGCCCCCGGCCATTGGCCGGGGGCAACTGTGTGCTATTCCAGCTTTTCGGTGATCTCCGCCATCCGCTCGATGGGGAAGGGCGGATGGCCGATGGGCATCATGGCGATGGACATGAGCTTGACGGGGTTATCGTCCGCCGCGACCCGGTTGGAGCTGAGCGCGCCGCACCGGCGGCAGCGATGGATGATCGCCCATTCGCCGTTTTTCCGAACCCACACCGCCACCGGCTCCATCAGCCCGCCGCAGTCCGATTCCCGGTCGCCCGGATCAATGTCCAAATGCACGGAACACAGACAGTTGGGACAATGGTTCCGATGGTCGCTCCCCGCGCCTGCCGGGACGACGGGATAGCCGCAGTTCCGGCAGGTGAAGCTTTCGTCACAGGGGTGAGTTTTATAATAGCCTTTTTCGTACTGTTTTCTTTTGTTTTCCCGGTTCATTGGGGAAATTCCTCCTAAAAGTATTTGCTGAAAATCCTTTTGGGAGGTTCGCGGAATTGTGACTGCCAACCTCCCGGTCAGATCACAATATCCGTTTGATTACGATTCAGCAAACAATTACCTCGTTATTTTATAATTTTGATTGCGCATTCCGCGCGGGATGATGAATTATCGGATGTCCTCGTCGTCGAACCTGTCGCCGCACTCAGGGCAGAATTTGGGCGGATGCTTGGGGTCTTCCGGCTCCCAGCCGCACTTGTCGCAGCGGTACAGCGGCTCGGAAGCGGGCTTCTTCGCGCCGCATTCGGAGCAGAACCTGCCCTTGTTGACCGCACCGCAGGAGCAGACCCAGCCGTCGGCGGGCTTGGAAGCGCCGCACTCTGCGCAGAATTTGCCGGTATTTACCGCGCCGCAGGAGCACTTCCAGGTGTTTGCACCGGCTGCGGGTACAGCGGGGACGGCAGGAGCGGAAGCAGTGGGCTGCTGCTGACCCATCTGGAACAGAGAATTGGCATTGAAACCACCGGCGGACTGCGCCATATTCATGCCCATGAAGCCCATCATCGCGCCGTTCTTGTTCCCGGCGGCGGTCTTCATCGCTTCGGCCTGCGCCTGCACCATGTGCGCCGCCGCCATATTGGTGTTGCGGAAAACGGCAGATTTTTGCAGCTCCTTGATGGTGGCCTCGTCCTCGGCGGAGGCGGTCACGGAATTAATGCCCACAGAGACGATAGCCAGTCCACGAATCGCACCCCACTTGCTGGACAGAACCTCGTTCATGGCCTGCGCCAGCTCCATGGTGTGGCCGGGCAGAGCGGAATACCGGATGCCCAGCGCGGAGATACGGGCGAACGCGGGCTGTAAGGCGGTGAGGAACTCGGATTTCAGCTGGCTGTCCAGTTGGTCGCGGGTGTAGTCCTGAGATACGTTGCCGCATACGTTTTTATAGAACAGCATGGGGTCGGCGATTCTGTAGGAATACTCACCGTTGCAGCGGATGGAAACGTCCATGTCGAGGCCGATGTTGTTGTCCACGACCCGGAAGGGAATGGGGGCGGGAGTGCCGTACTTGTTGCCCACCAGCTCCTTCAGGTTGAAGAAATACACCCGCTGATCCTTGGCGGTGTCTCCGCCGAAGGTGAAGCGGCGCTTGAGGGTTTCCCAGCTGCTCTCCAGACCCTCCAGACCGCCCCGAAAAATGGTAGGCTCGCTGGAGGCATTCCAGGTGTATTCGCCGGCCTCGGCGGCGAATTCCACGATCCTGCCCTGCTCCACGATCATCATGCACTGCCCCTCGTTGACGGCGATGACAGAGCCGTCGGAAATGATATTGTCAGAGCCTTTGGTGTTGCCGCTGCGGGAGGAGGTGCGCTTTTTGCCCTTGGTGACAAGGACGTTGGACGCCATGCTGTCACAGTAAAAATACTCCTTCCACTGATCGGCCAGGACGCCGCCCACCGATCCCAATGCTGCTTTGATCAGACCCATAATGCTTTCTCCTTATGTGAAAAAATTTTTGATATCAAAACTTTCCGCCGCCGCCGCCGTGGCTGCTACCGCTTGAGGACGTGTGGACGGAGCTGCCGCCACCGCCGGAGCTGCTGCTTTCCTGCTGGATGCGGGTTTTGGTGACGTTGCTGTACAGGAACAGATCCTGATCGGTGCGCAGGTGGTAGGAGCTGTCGTCCAGGTAGCTGCCCGCGCTGCGCTGGGGGCGCTTGGTGTTCATGCAGGCGCGCATGATGAGGACGGTGATCCCGCCAATGACCGCGCCGATGGCAATGGAAATTAAAATATTGACGCGCCGGGGCTGGTCTTCATAATAAACGACGTCTTCCTGATCGCCGTGGTAATAATCGCCTGAGGTATCCGCATAACCGTCAATGGGTGCCCCATCACTGTAAGCGGAAAAATAGGTGG
>ERZ808242.1219-NODE-1219-length-15289-cov-4.267559_pt1 | contig 15289 bp, 10 predicted proteins | sample MGYA00521244_ERZ808242 | MGnify/ENA primary metagenome ERZ808242 (study PRJEB31516, sample SAMN03275573) | gut metagenome | biome: mammalia-associated habitat; material: feces | host: Papio cynocephalus | place: Kenya | collected 2012-07-27 ... | reverse complement strand
TATCTGTTGGTACCGGACCAGTGCACTTACACCGCCGAATACCAGCTGGCCCAAGCCTTTCCGGGCGAAGGGTTTGTGGATGTGACAGTATCCGGTTTTTCCCGGCTGGCCTATCGGGTATTTCAAGAACTCCATTCCCCGGTCAGCGATGCCCTGTCGCCGTTGGGGCAGCAGATCATCATTCGTCGCCTCTTGGAAGAACACAAAGACAAGCTGCAGATGATTGTGAAAGTGGCGTCCCAACCCCATTTCTCCGAAGAATTGACCAATTTCTTTCATCAGCTGGATATGTTCTGTATCAGCGAAGAAGAACTGGCCGGTGCCGCCGAAGCAGAAGGCGACACGCCGCTGGGAAAGAAACTGTGCGACCTGTCCCTGCTCTACCAGGCCTACCACCAGTATCTGAAAGACCATTTCTCCTACCAGGGCAGTCTCTTTGACCTGCTGGCCCGGGAAATCCCGAAATCAGAAAAACTCCGTCACTCCCGCATTTGGATTGATGGATTCAACGGCATGGCACCGCAAAAAATCAATATCGTTTCCGCTCTGATTCACACCGCCGAAGAAGTGACCGTGACGCTCCAGATGGATACGCCGGAAGAAGCCGCCGGAAATACCAATTTCTCCCGTCCCTTCCATTTGTACACCTTGCTGCAGGAAAAAGAACGCCGTTCTTCCTCGCTGCACCTCACCAATGACAAGCGGTTCCACAATGACCGCATTCTCTCTATGGCCCGCTGCTTCTTTACGCCGCGGCCGGAGCGTTGCCCCCTTTCTGAAGAAACGGATCCACAGGTGCAAAAAGGCTTGCATCTTCTCACAGCCTCCAATAAAGAAGAAGAAGTGGACGCCATTGCCCGCACCATTATGACTCTCGTTCGCGACCAAGGTCTTCGGTATCGGGATGTGCTGGTACTGCTCCGCACGCCGGACAATTACAACGACCTCTTTGAACGGGCCTTTCAGAAGTATGACATCCCCGGCTTCATCGATAAAAAGCATCCCATGAACAACCATCCCTTGGTGATGCTTCTGGATTTCCTTCTTCGGTTTCTCACGAAAGAAGCGAAACGGACCCACGGGGGCTGGCAGCTGGAATCTCTATTTCGTCTTTTGAAAACCGGCCTTCTCCCCGAATTTACCCAAGAAGAAATCGACCAGCTGGAAAACTATGCCCTCACCCATCGCATCCGTTCCTGGCAGTGGCATGAACCCTGGTCGTTCCGGTCCTATCGCGATTTGGACAAAGAACCACCGCCTATGACCGAAGCAGAACAGGCAGAGCTTAGAGAAGCCAATGGATGGCGCGAAACTTTGACTTCTCTCTTAGACCCAATGGCCGAGGCGTGGAAACAGGCAGTGACAGGAAAAGACCGCTGCACCTTGCTGTACCAGTGGTTGGTGCAGGAAAAAATCCCCGACACCTTATCCGCCATGGATGAAAAAGAATGGCAGGACACCCATCTGCGCCCCCATTTGCAGGTGTGGAAAAAAGTATTGTCTCTCTTGGAAGAAGTGGTCCACGTAGCCGGAAATGACCCATTGGACGTAGACCAATTCCTTTCCATTTTTGAAGATGGTCTGTCGGCTCTCACCTATTCCACCATTCCACCCTCTTTGGACCACGTGACCGTTACTGGCATGGATCGCGGCTACGCCATGGAAGCCAAAGTAGTTTTCGTCCCCGGTGCGTTGGAAGGCGAATTTCCGAAACGCATCGAAGAAGGCGGCTTTTTCACCGAGCTGGAAAAGCAGCAGATTTACAAAAATAGCCAACTGCTTTTCGGCAATTGGCTCATGGACATGGTGCACCAAGAACAGTTCTATGCCTATTTGGCCCTGACCCGCGGTTCCGACGGCTTGTATCTATCTTACCCAGCCCTCACCAGCGATGGACAGGAAACCTCGCCGTCTTACCTGGTAAGCCAGCTTGCTCATTTGGGCTATTTCTCAGAAAAAAAAGAAGTCCACAATGCGTCTCTCCAAGGCGCCGACCGGTCCTTCTTTTCCAATCCGAAACAAGCCCTCTCCCTGCTGCCATCGGTCATCCGAGACACGTTGCCGCCTGCCCATTCTCCCTGGACGGCCCTGGCCTCTTGGGCTTGGACTGAACCCACAGAAAAGCCCCAGCTCTTAAAGAAACTCGCCAGCTTGGATTACACCAACGAAGCGGTCATGCTGCCAAAAGACCTGGCAGCCCAGCTCTTTAAGCCCGGCGGCCGATTCTTCAGCTCTGTCACCAAGTTGGAAAATTATAGAAATTGTCCTTACCAATACTACCTGCAATACGGCCTGGGGCTTTCCGAACGAGACGACGGGAAGCTCAACGTGATGGACATGGGCAATTACCTCCACGCCGGGCTCCACCAATTCGGCAGTGCATTGAAGCGGCATGCCAAAGACTGGAAAGACGCCACCGACGAAGACATCACCCAGATTTCCGATACCATTGCGTCCCACTTGGCGCCAAAAATTAAATTTGGCATTCTCTCTTCCGATGGGGCCTCTCGCTATACCGAAAGAAATCTGAAAAATACCTTCCGCCAAACCTTGACAGACCTGCGCAGCTGGAGCCAACGAAGCCATTTCCACACCGACGCGTTGGAAAAAGAATTTCTTCTCCATATCAGCGATGGAAATACCGATTCTTTCACACTGAAAGGAAAAATCGATCGCATCGACCGGTGCGGCGAAGCGGCGGCCATTTTCGATTACAAAACAGGCCGCACCAGAGCCTCGCTCCAAGAAATCGTCAGCGGTCTCAAACTGCAGCTCCTGACTTACCTCCTGGCCCTTTCGGAAAACAATGACCATCCCGGTCTGCTCCCGGCAGCTTTGATGTACATTTACCTCTCCGGCGATGTGAAAAGCACCGCCTCGGTGCCGCCCGGCGGCGAACCGGCTATTTCAAAAAAGGACATGACCTCTGGCTTCCTGCTGCAAGATACCACGGTGTTAAAAGACTTGGACAGTGCCCTGGGAGAAGATGATTCCTACCTGTCGGTGCGTCTCAAAAAAGACGGCGGCCTCTACAGCAACACCAGCCTGCTCACTGAAGAGGACTTCCAATTCCTCCTGACCATCGTAAAGAAAAAACTCCTCTCCCTGTACACCGAAATGAGCCAAGGCCAGATCCCCATCCGTCCCGTCCGCTACAAAGGCGCCTCCCCCTGCACCTACTGCCCCTACCACCCCATCTGCCGCTTCGACCCGAACCTGGCCGGCGAAGGCTATGAATACATTCATATGCCAAGTGATTCGGAGCTCAAGAAGCAGTTGAAGGAATTAGCGGAGAAAGAGGACTCGTGACTCGTGACTAGTGACTGGTGACTAGTGACTGGTGGCTAGGCCCTAGGGATTAGGAAAAGCAGTTAGGAGTGAAAGTAGCGGTGCACAACTTATAAAGCGCCGCAAAATTATATAAGGTTATTATTCTGCTGATTTGTTCTATTTCATACTAAAAAAATACCGCTTGTCAAAAGGTTAAAAGGGGTATAAAAGGTTATGATACTAACGAAATCACATAACCCTATATAACCTTTATAACCCTGACTGTATCGGTACATACATTTTGTTTGATAGAGGAAGTGGCAGAACAATAACCTTTAAAAGTATTGCGGCGCTTTATAAGTTGTGCGCCGCACCACCATTACGCACTGCGCACTACGCATTACGCATTTGAACTCTCTATCCGAAAAGGAGTAGTTATGCCTTGGACCAAACAGCAGGAAGAAGCCCTGCAGATACGAAATAAAAATCTTCTTCTCTCGGCAGCCGCCGGAAGCGGAAAGACAGCGGTACTGACGGAACGAATCATCCGACTGGTGAAAGACCCGGTGCATCCTGTCCATATCAATGAACTCCTGGTTTTGACATTCACCAAAGCGGCGGCCAATGAAATGAAATCCCGTGTGGCCCAGTCGCTCACCAAGGAGCTAGAGCAGGCGGACAAGGAAAACAACGGCCCGCTGATGCATCACCTGGAGAAACAAATTTCCCTGATGGGCAGTGCCCAGATTTCCACGTTGGATTCGTTCTTCCAGTCCATTCTGCGCCAATATTTCTACCTTCTGGACTTGGACCCGAAGACCCAGATGCTGACCGACGAGAACGAAGCGTACCTGCTCAAAGACCAGGTCTTATCGGACGTGCTGGAATCTTGGTACGAAAAAAATGATCCGGATTTCTTAGACACCGCAGACCTCTTTGCCAGTCGCTACCAGGACAGCGCCCTGAAGCAGACCATTTTGAAAATCCACCAATTCGCCTGCTCCATGGCCTTCCCAGAAGTTTGGATTTCCCATTTGCCCGACAGCTACCATTTCACCAAAGACGCATCCATGGATGATTTCCCCTGGACAAAGCCCATTTTGGACGAACTCATCGCCCGGGCCGAAAAGGCAGCGGATCTGTATCGCCAGGCCTTTTCCATCATGGAAGGAAATAAACTTTGTGAAATCGTCTACGGGGAGCAGCTCAGCAGCGAATACAGTTTCTTTTCTGCCTTTGCCCAAGTGAAATCCTGGAAAGAGCTCTACAGCCTGCCGTCCTTCCAATACGCCACATTGAAATCTGCCAAAGCGGCCCAGACGAACCCCTTCCATATCACTGCCAAAGATTTCAACAACGGCGAAGAAGCACTATCCATTAAAGCTCTCCGGAACGAAGCCAAAGACACCTACACCAAGCAGTTGGTACCATTTCTTTCCATCCACGAAGACCAGTGGCTTTCTGAAACGGCATCCATGTACCCCATCGTGAAAGTGCTATCCGACTTGGCCCTGGATTTCACCAAAGCCTACCAGGCCCAAAAGCGGCAAGAATGTCTCATGGATTTCAACGACTTGGAGCACTACGTTTTGGACATCCTGCTGGATAAAGACAATCCCCAATTCACCCCAAAGCACGCCTTAGACTTTCCTTCTGCGGCAGCCCTTTCGATTCGCCAGAAATACAAGGAAGTCATGATCGATGAATACCAGGACACCAACGGCGTGCAGGAACTGATCACCGCCTTGATTTCCAGCGGCACCAACCGATTCATGGTGGGGGATATCAAGCAGAGCATTTACCGGTTCCGTCAGGCAGACCCTACAATTTTTCTGGAGAAATACAATTCCTTCTCCACTGACAAAGAGTCCACCAACTACCGCATCGATTTGAACAAAAACTTCCGCAGCGATGCCACCATTTTGTCGTCCATCAATTTCCTGTTCCGTCAAATCATGACCGAAAAGAATCTGGAACTGGCCTATGGCGACGCCGAAGCCCTCTACGCGGGCCGCCACGAAGAACCCCGTCCGGATAACTACGTGGGCGGCTTTGTCTCTATGGAACTCATCGATACCAGCAACATTCAAGAAGACGATACGGAACCAGCGCTCAAAGAATTGGAAAATATCCAGTGGGAAGGTCGCCTCATCGCCCGGAAGATTCACGAACTGGTGGACAACCAGCAGCAAGTGATGAACAAAGACGGCACCTTCCGTCCCATCACCTATAGCGATATGGTCATTCTGCTCCGGTCCGTAGCCACCAAAGGACCGGCCTTGCTGAAAGTCTTGGAAGAAGCCCACATTCCCGCGTTGTCCGATCGAGAAGATGATTTCGTGCGAAACAGCGAAGTGGAAATGCTTTGGGCACTTCTGAAAATTTTGGATAACCCCTTGCAGGACCTGGCTATGACGGCGATTTTGCGTTCCTATTTCATTGGCCTTGATGAAACCGACATGGCCCGCCTGTCGCTCAAGAAAAAAGAGATGGGAAAATCCCACCTCTTCTCCATTCTTTCGGACCCCCAGGACATTCTCTCTCCAGAGAAACAAGCCCAACTGTCTGATTTCCTGTCCCATTTCCAGTCCTGGCGCCAGGCCTCCGTCCAGGATGGTATCGCCCCGCTGCTGCAGCAAATTCTGGAAGACACGGACTACCTCACCTATATTTCCGGTCTCCCCAACGGCACCTTCCGCCGGGCCCACGTGCTGTCCTTCTATGAGCTGGCCAAAGAACGAGACGCCACCTCCCACAATGGCCTCTATCCGTTCCTAAACTATCTCTCCCGGCTCACCGAAGAAAAGCAAAATTTCAAATCCACCACTTCCAGCGGCACTTCTTCCGATGCAGTGCGCATCATGACCATCCATCGAAGCAAAGGGCTGGAATTTCCCGTGGTCTTCCTTGCCGATATGGGAAAACGGTTCAATCTGCAGGACACCCGGGCCGCTACCATTTGTCACAAAAACCTGGGTATCGGCATCCAGCACTACGACAAAGCCCACCGCCTCCGCTGGCCGTCCCTCTATTGGTACGCCGTGAAAGCCGCCGCGGAACGGGAAAACCACGCCGAAGAAGCCCGTCTGCTCTACGTCGCCATGACCCGTGCCCGAGACAAACTGTACCTCACCGCCACTTGCAAGGATATAGAAAAAATGATAAAAACCTATAGTCTCCCTCTGGCTGGCACAGGAAATAAGACCGTCTCCCCCCTTCCTTCCCACCTCATTTCCAACGGCACGTCCTACCTGGACTGGATTTTCCCCGCTATGCTCCACCACAGAAGCTTCCAGAAAGCCTGGGACCTGGTGGAACGAATCCCCATCTACCAGAACGATGCCCCTAGCGATCATTCGTCTTTTACGCTCACCATCACCAAAGAAAGCGACCTCTTCACCAAAGAAGAAAACGCCCTGTGGGAGAAAGAAGAATCGGTAGCGCCTGACATTTCAGAAAAGCTCTCTTCTACCTCCAAAGAAGCGTTTCTCTCCTTACTGCCCCAGCCCGTTCCGGACTGGATGCGCCGCCAGCTCACCTGGACCTACAGCCACAACGGCGCGGTTCATACACCGGCCAAACTGACCGCCACCTCAGCAGTGAAACTTCGGGAAGAAGCCGAATACGCCGCCAGTGACGAACCGCCCTATCCGTCTGTCACCTTGACCGAAGAAGCCACAACAGTAGAGAAGGAAGAAGAAAACACCCTTCCTGCCGACTACAGCGAACCACCGTCGTTCCTGCAAGACGACACCCCCACCTACAGCGGCACCACCTTCGGCACCTTGATGCACAAAGCCATGGAAATGATTGACTTCACCACCTTAGAACCCACCGAAGCCGCCATCCGCGACCGCATCCAGGAACTTGCCGCCAAGAACGTCTTCACCGAAGAAGAAACCAAAACCCTTCTTTCCCATCGAAAAAATAGAAATCCCGTCCAGGGAATTCGTACCTTCATGGAAAGCCCTCTTTGTCAGGCCATGAAAGAATCCACAGTGATTCGCAAAGAAATGCCCTTCTCCATCCTCCTTCCAGCCCACTCCTTCTATCCGGACTGTGAAGCGGGAGAAAAAATCTTCCTCCAAGGCGTCATGGACTGCATGCTGGAAAACCAAGAAGGCATCCTCATCATCGATTACAAAACCGACCGCTTCATGAGCGAAGAAGAACTGCGCAATCACTACAAAGTGCAGCTCCAAGTCTACGGCGAAGCCGCCGAAAAACTGCTGGGCAAACCGGTTCTTCACCTCTACCTTTGGTCCTTTACATTTGGGAAGATGATTGAAGTGCCGAAGTTGGTAACTGGTGACTAGTGACTAGTGACTGGTAGCTGGGGATTAGTAGCTAGGCCCTAGGGACTAGGAAAGTGAGGAGTTAGGAATGAGCAGTAGTGGACGGGGTGCACAAATTATTAAGCGCCGTGTAGTATAAAGAAGGTTATTATTCTACTCATCGCTATTTTCTAACATATAAACTTTATCGTTTGCAACAAGGTTAAAAGGGGTATATAAGGTTATGTGCTTATCGCAAGTTTCATAACCTTATATACCCCTTTTTAACCCTGCATCTAGCCATTACTCATGATATATTTGAAAGGAGAAATCAGCAGAATCATAACCTTTTTATATTTTTGAGGCGCTATATGAATTGTGCGCCCCTTCCACCACTCCTCACTCCTAACTCCTCACTCCTAACTATAAAAAGGACATAGCCGAACAGTTCCTTCGACCATGTCCTTTTAATTTGCTTGGCTATATGAATTGTGCCAGGCCACCTTCATTTCTCACTTCTCACTTCTAACTTCTCACTGCATTTGAAGTGCTTCTTCGCAAGTAGCAGGCATCTTCGGCAGTGGGGTCTTGAACCACTTTTCGTGCAGTTCATTGAGAGTCCCATTTTCTGTCAGTGTCTTAATGGCGCCATTGACTTCTTCCTGCAGGGCTTTGTTGTCCTTATTGAATCCAAAGGCAAAGTACTGTACCTTGGAATCCGGCACATCGACCACGCGGAAGTTGTCTTTCCCATCGGTGGCTACGAAATAATCAGCCGCCGGTTTATCCAAAATGCCAGACTTAGCCCCGCCGGCTTTCAGTTCCATTACGATATCGGAAGAATGATCGAAGCCGCGAATCTTCATGCCTTTATCCTGGGCATAGTATGCGGCGGTGGTGCCCACCTGGACAGCCACTTCTTCCCCATTGGTCATATCCGCTACGGAATGAATGGGGCTATCTTTCGGGGTTACTACAGCCAATTTCGTTTCGTAGAAAGGCGCCGCAAAGAGAATTTTTCCTGCTCTTTCCTTGGTGGCAGTCATGCCAGAAGCAGTCATATCCACTTCATGGGACTGCAAAGAGGGAATGAGTCCGTCAAAAGCAATATTTTTAAATTCCACTTCTCGGTTCATCTGCTTGGCTACCGCACGAACCACATCGATTTCGTAGCCCGTATAATCTTTCCCATCGGCCGATTTGAATTCAAACGGCACGTAAGTCGCATTGGTTGCTACCTTCAGCGGGGTCTTCCCTGCTACATCATTCCCCTTCTTGTCATCGCTGCAACCGCTGATGAGCCCCACAGTCATCAAAGCCGCTGCCGCCAGAAGCATTCCTTTTTTCCAAGTTTTCATGTTGTCACCTCATAAAATATCAACTAACTCGTATTATTATACATAGATATATAGAAGATGTCTATATATAAGTGACTGGTGACTGGTGACTCGTGACTGGGAGGTGGAATTGTTGTTGGTTGTTGGGTATTAGTTGTTTGGGGCCAGACAACTAACAACCAACAACTAACAACAAGTATAATAGCTAGGCCCTAGGGATTAGGGAAATAAAGGGTATTATGAGGCTTCATTCTCTGTCTAACATGTAGAATCCACCGCCTGTCACAAGGTTAAAAAAGGTTATAAAGGGGTATGGTATTTCGTATTTCCCATACCCCTTTATAACCTTTTTAACCCTTTGCCAATTCCTATCTTGCTATGATAGCAAACGAAATCAGCAGAATAATACCCCAGTCACGAGTCACCAGTCACCAATTACTTAATCGTCACACCCTTAGTGTCTTTGATGAACAGCAATACGTTCACTGCGGCAGCCAGATAGACACCAGAGAGGAGAACGAAGGCAGCGGAGAAGCCCTGGTTCTGTGCGATAGCACCGATGATGGCCGGAGCGAAACCGCCTACGGCACGACCGGTATTGAAGATGAAGTTCTGTGCGGTAGAACGAGCATCGGTGGTGTAGTTTTCAGAAAGCAATGTGCCGTAGCCAGCCATCATGCCGTTGCAGAAGAAGCCCAGCATGGCACTGCCGAAAAGCAGAGCCATTGGAGTTCCCAAGTTGACATAGATGTAAACCATGGCAGCAGCGCAAACGTAGAAGAGCAGGTACGGTTTTTTACGTCCGAAACGGTCGGAGAGGTAACCGAATACATAAATACCAGCAATCATGCCCACCACAGTGACAACCATCCAGCCAGACATGGATTTGGTGGAAAGACCGTGTTCCTTCAGAAGAATCATTGGCAGCCACACCATGATGCCGTAGTAACCAAAGTTCTGTACACTGGTCATGATGGTCAAGGAAATGGTAGTCAGCGTCTTAGATGGGCTGGAAAACAGATGAGCCAGCGGGAATTTCTTTGCTTCTGCCAGTTCTTCCTCTTCTTCTGCGGTCAGCGCTTCGCCTCTGGCTTTTCTTTCCTGCAGCTGCTTCTTCATTTCCTTACGTTTCAGCCACATCGGTGGTTCCTTCAGGCCATGACGAGCCCAAGCAGCCAAAAGCGCCGGGATGACCCCCACCAGGAACAGTCCTCTCCAACCATAATCAGGGAGAACAACAGCAGCCAAAACAGCTGCCAGCACTGCACCGGCCTGCCAGCCCATAGCGACACCAGCGGTGGCACGAGCACGTTTCGCAGCCGGCCAAGTTTCGGTGACCAAAGTCATGCCGATCCCATATTCACCGCCAAGCCCAAGACCTGCCAGGAAACGAAGAATATTGAGATGCATCACGTTGTCTGCAAACGCACAAGCACCGGTGAAAATAGAGAAAATGATAATGGTCAGTGCAAACGTATGGACACGACCGAAGTAATCCGCGAAAATACCAAACAGATACCCGCCAAGTACGGTACCAATCAAAGTGTAAGTGGCAATCAGACCGCCTTCCCCTAAAGTCAGTCCAAATTCACTCACAATGGCCGCCATAGCAAAGGACAGGATGAGCACATCCAAGCCATCCATCGCATAGCCCACGATAGAAGCCCACATGACCTTCCATCGTTCCTGGCGAGAGACCCCAGTTTCTTCCAGTTCCAATTCTTCTAAAGATTTTTCTGACATAATTCCTCCCCATGTCACTTAAGAAAAAAGAAATAATAGTATGCATCGAAAAATGCACAAATTGTCTTATTATACAACGGCGTTTCAAGAAATGCAATAAACACGAAGAAAATCGGCTATGAACTATCAAATTTTCCTCTACTACATCAGTTTTTACATCAGATAAAAAAGCACTCAAAAACGGAGCTATAGAAGCCCCGTTTTTTTATTTGTATTCATCATTTAAATATTCTTCTTTTAAAAATTCTTTCATTGTCACTTGCGGCAACCTATCAAGATAATTTGCTAATAATTGATTTGCGTTTTTTGTCATCGCCCCGTTTTGAAAGCCAAGACCAAACCCATGAAAACCTAGTTCAGACCAACTTTCATTTAAAAGTAGTTCAAACCCATCACAAAATGGTGCATTAGGTTCGATTAAATCTCCTATCTTTTCTACTTCTACAACTTTAGACAGTTGTTCAATAAAATCTATGATAGCCGTACTTAATACATCATATTGTAAATAAAAGGTTCGAGGGTTCATGTATTTATTCCAAGGTAACCGCTTTGCAATTTCCCAAGTACATTTCTCATTTTGTTCTTTTTGTGCCCGTTCCCACATCGCTTTAACTTCAAAAATTAGTGGAAAGATCTGATTGACTTCTAATTCATGAAATACAATCATAACGGTTCTTGTACCGTTTTTAGTTCTTGAAAGACTTATATCAGCATGAAAATAAAAAACTAAAGCCACTATCATTTTGCCAATATCTTGTATTGTATAGGAAAGTGTATTCTTTTCCTCGTTGTTCTTATTGTTAAGAATTGCGGGCGGTTCGCCTTTTCCAAAAACAAGCCAATCGAGAGTAGTATTCGCTAATTTAGCTATGCTTGCTAATTTATCTACCGATATATGTGTATCTTGTGCCCCATTTTCCCATTTTGAAAGTGTGCTATTGTCAATTATTTTTTCTTTTGTCCTAATTGCTTGTATAAATTCCATTTGCGTCATTTTCAATTTAAGACGAATTATTTTAATTCGTTGTCCAATTTCTTTATAGTTGATTTCATAATCTTGATTATCTTTCATTTTATTTTCCCCCGCCAGCTAGATAATTGAATATGGTTCAACATCTATCAAATAGAATGAATTTATCGCAAATTTTCCTTGAATATCTAACATTTGATACCGTCGTAACTATTGGCTATCATCATTATAGCACGTGCGAATGAATACCTAACAATACATTTTACAGTAAAACAAGGAGTAATTAGCATGGACAGCACAAAAGATTTCAAAGATAAACGGTTATTGAATGTGCATGAATTGCGGTTCTATTTAGGCATGGGCGAATGCAACGCCGTGAAATGGGCGAAAGGTATCGGAGCAGAAAGAAGAATCGGGCGGCGTCTCCTCTTTGACAAATGGGTGATTGATAAAGCCATCAGCAAACAAGCCGACAATGAAAGCGAATCATGAAACGAGGTGATCAGAATGATTCATGAATTTCTTGAAGAGAATCACGCCATCGGAGCGGATAACGCCATACTAACAGAAGAAATTAGGCAAGCGTTGAACATCCCCAAAAGAACCATTACACGGAAGGTATTGGAAGAGCGTTCCGGCGGAGCGTTGATTTGTGCAAAGACCACGGGAAACGGCGGGTATTATATGCCCGCTACCATCGAAGAAATTGAACATCAAAAGAACGCACTGGAAAGAAGAATCAGAAAACACGCCCTAGCCTTGAGACCATTCCGGGCAAAGCTGAAAGAATATAAGACAAAAGGCGGCGGACAAATTGAATGAGTAGAAAACTTGAATCATGGAAAGCCCGTAAACCCAAAGAGTCCTATTTTCAGTTATCGGAATCACTAAGAACGTCACCCGCCTTTAGGGCACTAACCAAGCTACAAACTGATCTATATTTCTTTTGCACCGAATGGACATACAAAGCAGGAAAGCGGGCGGCAAGTTATGCAGATCCGAAAAAATACCCCCGTGACAGATGGACAGAGGGCGGAGATATACGGGGGAATGATTTCTATATCAACATAGATAAAGCCATCAAATGCAATTTGATAGAAAAAAAGAAAAATAAAAATACCCTATATCGGGCTATCAACGCATTAGTTGAGTATGGACTTATTGACCGTGTATTTTCTAATAAAGGGCGGGACATGTCCGTCTATAGAATGTCTGAACGCTGGAAAGGTATCACGGACGAAAAAGCGGAACAAATTCAAAAAGTGCTAAAAGAGCGTAATAAATGAGATATGTTTTATAAAACCCGTACACCAAAATGGGGAATGACTAGCACACCGAAATGGGGAACAAAGCCCCCAAAACGCCAAATCAGCACACCGAAACGGGGAAGCTAAAAATAGTAATTTTTCTTGATTGTCTCGAGGGCGAAAGCCTTTTAAGCAAACAACTATTTCCTATACACCGAAATGGGGAACTTATATTTATATATATACCATGGGATAGTAGGACGCACTAGAAAGCGAGATGAAAAAAATGATACGAAATGAAAGGCAATTAATCGAAGAAACGAAGAAAAGGCGAAAAGCTGGAACGCTAACACGAGGGCGGGCGATTCATCTTTATTGTATTGAATGTTCCGGTTTCAATTTGTCAGAGGTGACACACTGCCAACATAAAAATTGTCCATTATGGGAATTTAGAAAAGGCAATAGGACACCCCCACCCATGGATGAATGAATTATGTGTGATAGTCCGGCGGAGTATGTGGACATTCTCACGGTGCAAAATGCCCCTGTAAAACTCATGGGTTTTCTATGGTGGTTCATTCTGAATGATAAATCATACCTGTACACGCTCACACGCCCCTAAAAACGGCGTGTAGGTGATGTATTGGCTATTCTTTCATCAAGATAGCAACCACGAAGAACCGAGAACGGGAACAACGAGCCACGAAAAGAAAACAACAACGCACGGATCAGCACACACGGGAGCAATGAATCATGGTTGATAGTCCGGCGGAGTGCGTGACATTCTCGCAGGACAAAAATGTCCCCCGTAAAACTCATGATTTTTCCGTGGTGGTTATGTCTGAATGATAAATCATACCTGTACACATGCCCACGCCCCTAAAAACGGCGTGTAGGCGTGGTATTGGCTATCTATTCATCAAGATAGCAACCACGAAGAACCGGAAAACGGGAGCGACGAGCCCCAAGAGAAAACCAAACCGCACGGATCAGCACACACGAGAGCAATGAAACCGTGTGTAATAGTCTACCGGAACATGAACGGCGTTCCCAATGGTCAAAATGACGCTCGCAAAACTCATGGTTTTTCCATGGTGGTTATGTCTGAATGACAAATCATACCTGTAGACACACCCACGCCCCTAAAAACGGCGTGTAGGTGGTCTATGAGCTATCCTTGCACCGATATAACAACCACGGAGAACCGAGAGCAGGAGACAACGAGTAAAAGAAAAAGCCGTCACTGGGAAGAGTGGCGACTTCTAAACGGTGGCAACCTATCCAGCGGGAACTAAGAGGGCTATCACCTACCAACATTATACACAAGGCAAGAGGTAAAAGCTAGGAGAAGCGGGAGCGATACCGGGCGGGCATTGGTGGCACGTGTGCGAGAAGTTCCAACTATTTTTCTATAGGTACTACCCCATAGGGGGTACTTACAATGGTCGCCATCCCCGCCCCGTGCCCGCATTTAGGAAATTTTAAATACAGGTTACGTATTATCAAGTCGTATTTTTCTATTCTTCTAAAAGCGTTGTATTTCCTAGTTCTTTTCTAGCAAAATCAAACGCCGTTTTATTTTCAAATGGGGCGATTTTTGTAAACCGCCCTATTTCATTGGTGGTTTTTCAAGATTCCAAGAGCGTTATAAGTGGCATATAAGAATTAAACAAAAATATTTCTATAGCCACCCATTAGCACCTACTGATAAAAGCAGATAGGAAAAGAGATGGAAGTCAATTTTCTAAAATCATAAAAATGTACGGTTCTAAGTGCCTAAAATATGCCCTTTTCCCTGTTTGAATCGAGGTAAATTTAGCACCTACTACCATAGAATTGTATGTTTCTTTTCTCTATGATGGTTGTAGTCAATAATTTGCAGAAAGGAGACAAGCAACATGATAGGAACGATTGACGAGAATACCCGCAAAGTACGGGAAATCATGCCCTATAAGTACATGCTGACATGGGAGCGGAAAGAATGCCCCCAACTCATGGAACATTGCAAGTATTACGGGCATTATGAATTTGATAGTATCGCCGACGCCCTACAAATGGCGTATTGTTGTGGCTATGTAAACGGACATATTGCAACCATGAACGGCGAATACAAGGAAGAAAGCAAAGATACCGAGGAATAGACACGCCCACGGCGGGCACGTACTGGAACAAAGGAGCAAAGACCATGAACAAGGAAAAGACCTATAGTATCATCATGGAAGATGAAAGCATGAAAGATATAGCAAGATGGGATATAAGCAAGGGCGATACCTTGATTATTGAACCACCAAAAGAAATGCCAATTATCAATGGGGAAGAAATCGAAGATAATAGGACATATGTTTCTATTGTCGGATCTGACACCATCATTTCACGAATCACGAAAACCGAAAGCGGAATTATTTTATCTTTCCATAATTGGGACTATCCCCCACGATATTTTAGTTA
>ERZ808242.1217-NODE-1217-length-15290-cov-11.789760_pt1 | contig 15290 bp, 18 predicted proteins | sample MGYA00521244_ERZ808242 | MGnify/ENA primary metagenome ERZ808242 (study PRJEB31516, sample SAMN03275573) | gut metagenome | biome: mammalia-associated habitat; material: feces | host: Papio cynocephalus | place: Kenya | collected 2012-07-27 ... | reverse complement strand
TGGTGTTGACTTGTTATTGTACTTTTGATATAATTACAGTGTAATAAGTTTGAAGGGTTTGATGTAAATGAGTCTAAAATATTTTAATCAATTAAATTATAGTAATATTGCGTACAATAGACCTAATGGTGAGCCTAAAAGTATTGCAACGTCTGGTTGTGGTGTTGTGTGTGCTACAATGGCAGTTGACACGCTTTACAATGGTAATTTATATTCCGTGAATAGTATGCGTAATTTGGCGGTAAAATCTGGTGCTCGTATTTATGACGGAACAGATGTTGAGAAGTTGCTAAAGGCTATTTGTACAAAGAATAAATCTTTTAAATATGAAAAGACAAATGATGCGAAGAAAGTCACAGAGTGCATCAAGCGTGGTGGTGTTGCTATTTGTAATCAGGGCGATGCCTATAATGTGTTTTCAAGTACGGGACACTTTGTTTTTGCTTATGCAGTAGACAGCAAAGGCATCTACATTGCAGATCCTGCACTAACTCCTACACGTTACGATAAGTTTGATAGACCTAACCGTATAGTCAAAAAGACAGAGTACGGATGCATCGTAAAGGAAACAACTCTTAAACGTGCGTGTGCAGATCGCAACCCTGCATTTTTCCTTATTTATTATACAGGGAAGAAACCAGGTGCGAAAAAAAAGAGAACAGGTGCACTGTTTACAATTGGTAAGGTTTACACATTGAAGTATGATATGAAAGTTCGTACTTCTCCAAATGGTTCTCAAATGAAGTATAGCAAGCTTACACCTAACGCAAAAAAGAATGCCTACAAACAGACTTACGCTGTTTTAAAGGCTGGTACAAAGGTTACTTGTAATGGTTACAAAGACAAAGGTGACTATACTTGGATAACTATTCCTAGCGGATATATCGCAGGATATAAGATTTCCGGTAAAGAGTATTATGTAAAATAATTTGACATCAAGGTGGTTTGTTCATTCCTACTCGGTAGGACATCTCCTTTCGTATGACCTCAGAGAAATCTGGGGTCTTTTTTTATGCACAAAAAAAAGCACTCTATACAAATAGTATAGAATGCTTTATCATTTATTACAGAGTGTAATATGACTGTATTATTTTCTTGCCACCTTTTGCAGGAATAACACACTCAACCGGAAATTCATTTCCAGTGACAAAATTATCAAAAGTGATAAATCTCATTGCACTCGAATGTAGTCCTGCTGCTCTAACAATAAGTTTTCCGTTCACAGATTCCTCAATGTATTGTTTTGGCTTTAAATAACGTGCTCTTGTAAATTCTGCTTCTACCTTCCATGCTCCGAGTTTTCCGCTATTTACTTCGATTCCTTTTGGTGCATCAGTTCCTATTAGATGAATGCTATCAGTGTCGCAGTAAATAAATCTGTCATAGTTATTTGCAATTGCATTTAGTAGCTTACGTCTTGCATATGCAGTAATAAATGCACTTAACGGAACATAAAGGATAGATGCCTTAGAATACTCTGAAAACTTATATTTCACAGTTTGATCGTCATTTTCGTGTGGTGAGACAGTGAAAACGGTACAATTTGTACCGAATTTGCCATAAAGTCCATTCAAAAATATCTTATCAAAAGATGCAAGGACCTCATTTTCTTCTTGTCTATGACGTTGTTTTTGCGCATAGAACTTTTCAATGTATTCCTTGAAATAACCACCTTTTTTAGATTTAAAAGAGTATGACTCAATGTATTCGATATTGTAAACATCATAATTATTAAATAGGTTCTCAATATCAACGCTTGTAAGCCATAATTCAAGACTTTCTCCGTGAGTGTCTGTAATGTTATCCTTATAACTTAATTCGTCTGAAATCAGCTTCCTGTTGGTTAAGAATGGTATGCCACGCTCTTTTACTGATAGATCTACACGTACTCTTGAAACGTATAAATCATAAAGATCTGTAAGGTGTGGTTTCCCTTTTGAATAATATGGTTTACCGTATGGCATCTTTTCCATATACATTACAGATGGAAACATTGAGTTTGCATCCAGTACAATCCCGTTATATATTGTTTGACCTGCAAACTTTGGGTTTAAATAACACAGACCGCCATAGTAGGATTGTCTGATTTTTTGGTCCTCTTCTTCTGTAATCTGATGTCTTTCCTTGAACATATTCAAAGAAGTCTGATATTTAACAATTCCATCTTTTCTTGGGAATGCTGTTGTAACGAATTCATACAATGCAGAAGATGCCGCTGTGTATTTTCTGTAACCTGCTTTTCTAAACTCTCCTAATACATAAGCAACAACAGATGCTTTCCATTGTGTACGTGACAGGCCACAGGAAACGCTGTAAGACGTTTTTTCATATCCAGCGGCAAGTTTATCTTCTGAAACATTAAATAGTTTATCAGATGCCTTGAATCTTATCCTCTGACATTCTGTGCAAACATTGACTCCATATGTTTCACCACCAATTGCAATGTTTGTAGAAAATTCTCCTGCTTGAAGTTTTAAGTAATTCTTGCTTTGCCAGGTATAACCATTTTTGAATAAATAACTTATAATAAAATCGGCACTAAATCTTAAATCGTGAAAATATACGATAGGCGATTTATAACCTAAAGACTTTATAACATCAAAAAATGACTCTATACCTGAGCCTGTCTTAATATTTCCTTCAGTATCAGACAACGCCCACTCACGGACGATTTGGTAATCGTCAACTTCTGTTGTATCAAAACAGGCAACAAATTCATGCAAAGAATAGCCCACAATTTACCTCATACTATAAAATTGCTTTTTACTTCATCAATAAAGTCAGAGATCACGTCATTCATCTTGTAATAAGCGTAATCATTAACGCTCTGTTCGTATGTGTTCGGCATATAAGCTTCTGCCATATCCATAAGTGTTTTAAGCCATCCTGTCTTTTTTGCCCATTCCTCTATTGCTTGAAATTCCTTCGGATTGTCATTATAAAGGTTTGTAATAACTGAAATCTCTCCGTTATGTAAGACGTCTTTGTAATCATCAAGAAGCTCTAAAAGCGTCCCAGGCCCTTTATAAGCGACTTTTTTAACATCAGGAAGTACATCTTCAGCACGTAACGGTTTCCCTCTCTTAATCTTTCCGTTAGCGTCAGGTTGAGGAATATTTCCGGTTGTCTTTGGTAATGACTTCTTTGGCATCGAAGAACCAGGAAACGGCACACCCAACTGGGTTGCCGCACTCCTTAATTCAGATTCAACCTGTGATGCTTGTGCTTCTCTTTCAGCAACAGCGGCTTCACGTTTAGCAAGAGCAGCTTCTCTTTCTGCAAGTGCTTTTTCCCTCTGTAATAATTGCTCTAATAGAGCGTTTGCATCAATAGCCATTATTTACTCACCGCCCTAATAAAGCGTTTTGCTTCATTTGCTTTTAATGCAATATACATTGCATAAAACTCGACTTGCTCATCAACTGTGAGTTTGTCATACATTTCTTTTGTCATATGTCTTTGTGACTTCATATAATCCCAAAAATTAGTCTGTAGCATCTTCACCCTCCATGGCAGAGGACACGAAATCCTCCACCGTTGTATTTTCTTCTTCAAAAGGTAAATCTATATCTATAATTTCTTCAAAATTATCGTGAAAACTGTTGAAATTTTCCTCTGATTCTTCTAACAATTCATTAAGTCTTTGAATTGCAATTCTTAAAGGACCATATGCATGAGGACAGATATAGTCTGTACCTTCTATCCCATTTATTTGTGCGTCAACTGTATATTCAATTGCTGACCCAATTGCATTATACAGATCGACAAGATCATCAAGAACGTTTTTCATTGCAACCACCTTTTTTTAACCTCTCTTCATAATAGTAATTTTGTGAAATTCTGTGTTTAATGTGTAAAGGATCTCTACGTTTTCAACTTCTGTAAGATCCAGTGTGTAATATGGCTCTGTGTTTTCCACAAAGTGATACAGTAGCAAATAAGGCATATAGACTTCAATGTTTTGAGCAACAAAGCTTAATCCGTTCACCTTAATGCAGAATGGATGCCCATTCATATTTAAAACTTCTTTGAATGCTTTGAGAATTTTCTCTCCAAGCACTTCTGCTTTTTTAATTGTCATATTCAGCGTCCTCCATCCCGTAGTAGTTAGAAGTATCTTCAACTTCTGTTCTGATCGTGTTGCCGTCAAATGTTACTGACTTGATTCTCAAATCAGGATCTTGAGAAACATCGTTCAGACGATAAACAAGTTCCTCGATGCTGTCACGCATATCGTTGGCATACTGAGCAAATGTTTTTTCATCTTCTTGAGCCATTTTTGCCGCTTTCTTCCAAAACTTTGCATCATCGAGTGCTGCATTGAGTTCAATGATTGCTCTGTTCTTTTCTTCTCTTTGGGACTTAGCTTCTCGAGTTGCAAGATCTAAGCTTTTCTTGTACATATCAACTGATTCGTACAAGCCTTGACACTCCTTTAAGAGTTCGTCGTATGTTCTTTTGTAGTCGTCCATTTTGTAAGCCATAGTTTTTGTTACCTCACTTTCGATTTTATTGTTTAGGCTTAGAATAAATTTTCCTGTACAACAACTTATGATAATCATTATTACCATTAAAATCATTGTACCACTTGGTGAATAAGCTGCTCCGGCCTTATTTCTTAAGAGCCTTGTCACAGGATTTTCTGAGTTTGGTTTGTTCTTGTTCAATTTTGTTCATCCTTTCTAAGATATCGTTTACGTCTTTCTGGTACTTTCTAACTTCCTTCGTATGCTTTGATTTAAAGATCGCGCGCAAGTCCTTGTAGCTTTCGTCAAGTTTATCTCTGTACCACCTGTTTGCCATACACTCAATTGCAAACGTTGCAAGACCAACCACGAGTACAAATCCAATCATTACTAAACCAGCAAATACGTACTGATCGTCCATCTGTGTCATTTTAGCGTTTTCACCACCTTTCGTTTTTATTTGGAAGTTTACCCTTCCATAATTGGGTATAGTCACATTTTTGAAAATTCGCCCAACTTTTTGAAATTTTTTCAAAGTTTTTTTTGAGCGTCACTTTCTGACTACACTTTAATTATAACACATAACATCACCAAAAAAAAAGGCATTTTAGCTATATTTTTGCAAGTTTGTATGAATAAACAAAAAGAGAGCCATTTAAGGCTCTCTAATTGTGCAATATGATTATATGTTAGTTCATCAGATTAGCGGCTGGGCATAGAGATGACTCTGTAACCCACCCTGCAGTACGACAAATTGAGTTTTCTGCATAGAATGTAGGACTTGATGCACTCATATCGCCTGGATTTCTCCAAGTGCATTTGTTTACGTGAACGTGATAATCAGCAGCTCCTGCATCTGCTTCCCTGTGGAAATAAACATTTGTTTGTACTGTGATATCTGAGTTACGACCTCCAAGAACAGTATTTTGCCAAATTTCAGGCATCAAATTTTTTGTGCTGACCTGTTTTGGAACCGCATTCCGCAGGTGAACATTATCAAGTGCAATGCGGCATCCATCTGCGAATACATTTCCGATGTAAACATCAGATGTGGTATCACTCGATGTTACTTGAATTGACAGAGTAGTGTCTCCTCCTGTATAATAAATAGGATAAACAGAACTTGCACGCAAATGAATGTAGCAGTGCTTCCCTCTCGTCCAATCTGATGTCTTACAAAAAACAACAGCCTCTGGTAAAGAACCGAACGGATAATCAGAAGTGCCATCTGGATTATATCCGTAGTTTTTAGTTCCATCAACATAAATTGTCTTTGTTGTTTGATCGTAAGCAACTGGGTTAACAGTACCTTGCGCTTGGAAGTTCCACAGGTTGTCAACGAAAACCTGAGTCATATCCAGAGCATTTACAGGTTTATACATCAGGTGCTGTGTGTCAATAAGCCAGAAATCTCCGTTTGTATCAATTGTAAATGCTTCACACTCACCGACACGATACATTCCGTTTGACATGACTGCAGGAATACTGTACACCATATCAAAGATGCCAGCTTTGATATTATACCGAATCAATGAGTTTGGCTTATATCTCAGAAAATACGCATAGTCACCACAAACTGCATTTGTCTGCACGACAGCATCTCTGGTAAAGAAACGGCTTCCTTTTGAATAACTATCGACGGCATCCTGTAGTTCCAGGAATGACGTAGCAGTAGCACTTGCCCAGCTTGTGACTTTATAAATATCAAATCCCTCTCCGATATACATACTCTTATCTGTCGCATCGTAAGACACGGAACTCACAGCTTTGAGATACTTTGAGAAGTTTTTCGTATCTGAAACTTTCATTGAAGTCATATCACTCGACAGCTGAACCTTTGCAACGTTTGCGGAAGGACTTTGTGTGCTTGAATTCTTCCATTCAGAACTATAAGCGACATAAAGCGCATTTTCGTCTGGATTATAACAAATATCGTTACCGTGTCCAAAAGAAAAGTTATCAGACATTACAAAACGACCGTCTGTCAAACAATAGATAGCAAGTTCTCCGTTGTCGTTTCTGGTGTATGTAGTAGAATTATTCTGACAAATCAGATAAAACGCAAAATACGTCTTATTATTTCTTACAAACTTACAAGCACCCTGGCAATAGGAATAATGTTCCTGCTCAACTGACGTTGACTCTCCGTCTTGCATTGTTCTTGTAATACGCCATGCACGCTTCATATCAAGAACTTTTGACTTTGTAGCCATAGCCATCAATGCCTGACCGTTTTTTGTTACATAGTCAGCAAGAGTTGACTGAATAATCTCCTTGAGTGTGCCATCCTCGTACCACTTTTCAAGAATTGCAATAATTTCTTCCTTGAGAGTTGCATCAATATCGTTAAGAATAGACTCAAGTTTTTTTGCCATCTCGGACCAAGAGTTCACAGTATCAATGCATTCATTGATCTTTGCAAAAATATGATACAGTAACTCCTCGAAGCTTAGAGAGTCGTCATACACCTGAGGAAGCGTTCTATTGCACCAGAAAGGTCTGCACTTCTCGATCATGTAGTTAATGTTTTTATCCATAATATACCTCCGTTAAAAATAGAGTACCATGAACAAATCAGAGAATTCGTCCAATAGTTGTGAAAAGTATTCGTTAAAGTTCTCGTCAATCTCACCGAAAACAGTAAGTTGAGAGATCGTGCGCCCTGTAACAGTAACCGTGCCCTTTGCGTTGGTCTCTGAATCAGTTCTTGAGATGCTTGCAGTGTCTGCATACCCTGTACCTGCAAAATTGCCTACAGTGCCTTTTGCAAGCATATTTTCAGGTAATGATGCACCACCTGATTTAGAACCACTCTTTCCGTTTGCAGAACTATCTGTTTTTTGTGCGTAATCCTTATCTGTAAGGACCTTGTTGTAATCAATGGCGTCAAGTATTTTGTAAATTGCACAATATTTTGGCATTACTTCCAGCAATCGAGCCTTTACTCTCTGCTTCCATTTTCCAACGGTCTCTTGCCCAAATTCCATGAACAAATACTTATTAATAAACGCAGTCTCAAAGTATTCCTTAAAACCACGTCCCCAAATCTTATCAGGAACAGGATAGTCAAAGTCAAATATCTTTGAACGTGCTGATGCAATTCTTGTATCTAATGACTTGCTTCTGTCATCGCACAGATTATTCACCAGAACTTCCAGGCTTGTCGTATACATTGCCATCGTCTTGTCCCCCTTCCAAGAATTTGTCATTTTCAAGAATTACAGACTGGACAGTTGGAACAACTTCAATATCAGGCTTATTGAAGAATTCACGCATCTCTTCTGCAAATCTTTCACGCCATTCCTGCATTGTTGACAGGTTCAAAGAAATGAACTGATTGTTTGCATTTGCTTCATCAGTAATCATTCTTTCCTTCTTATCGGTAACTGAATTTACACCAATGAATGTCATAAATTCGTCAATGTATTCCTTCTTCATACCGTAAAGTTTATCAGCGATAAATGGGGCGTCTGTCTTCAATGCTTCAATCTTAATTGCATCCTGAAATTCTTGAGATGCAAAAATGTATGGATTGTTTCCTACATACTTCAGATATGTGTTTTTTAATGCCTGAATCTGTTCAGGACTTCCAGTAAATACAACAGGCGTTTTTTGGGCCTGCAGATTTGTTTGAATTGTTTGCTCAATGTTAGCAATCACATCAGTAAAATGTTTAACATAAATTGACGTAGGAATCATTTGCTGATTATTACGACATAGGCAAAAATCTTCATAAATTCTCTGGAAGTCATTGGAATAACCTTGAATTTTTGTAGGCAAATTGTAAATGTTCAATTTACCAATAGGAGCAGCGTGCAGGTTGATATCACCGAGTACCGGGTCCTTTACAGCGCAAGCCATTCCATCCCAGAAAAGGCAGAACTCTAAAAAGTTCCCATCCATCGTTTTAGGAAGTCCTTTCCACTTGAAAAGATTAAGGCATAGATTTTCAAAATACAAGAAGTAGATATTATTATTCTCTACTATATTGTGAACAGAATTACCAAACCCAGAAAGAGAATCATTCGTTAACGGGTTCCAAATTCTGTCCAATTGATTAGATGTTTTTGCCATTATCTCACCTCTTAAGTGTTGTTTTTCTCATAATGTCCGTAGTTATCCAGACCATGCCAAATGGTAGTTCCTGCATCAAATATTGTTCGAAGCTGTGATTCATCAGCAGCGCATCCCTTGATTCTAAGATTTACGCCATTCGTCTGAATAAAGTTCCAAACATCACGTGTGTTGGTCCAGCTTGCAATGTTTTCAATCTTTTGAATTGCATAACCATAAGTTGTCAGAAAGTCGTCAATAATCTCACATTCGTCATAAAGAGGAGAACAGTCTGCAAGTCTGATTTTACAAAAATCATTTGTCATTGTAGTTCTGTCACTATTGTTACCAATGCTCTTTGTGATGCTTGCATATGCATCATTAACGGCTACATCCTGCTTAAAGTTTTGTTGTGCATTATTTACACGTTGATTTTCGATGCTCGTAGCTGCATTAACTGCTGTGTTTAATCCACCCATAATAGCACCTGCAACATTACCGCTTGTAATATTAACACCAACACCAACAGCACCATTTACAATGCTCATTGCTGTATTGATGCCATTTGTCACTTGCTGTGTTGAAATAATAGCAGCTTGGTTTTTCAACTCTTGTAATGCGGTTGCTTGAGCAGTACCAACATTTGAGTTAAAACCAATTGAGATATTGTAGGAATACTGTGCATCAAAATACTGCGTAGATTTGTCTTTATATCCACCAATTTGACATTTATAAGTAGCACCCATTGGACGCATTGAAAGAGTCAATGTAACCGAATCCATACTTGCCAAAAGTTCAGGTTTTAGAGGAATACTTAAACCGTTCTTATTCCACAACTTATAGGCTTTCGCAAGACTTGTGAACATCTTGTTATTTTTTGGTTTGTATCCACTTGCAAGTGTGTTTTTACTCAAAGAAACAGTATCACTTTTTGATACAAGTGCATTTGAAGTAAAGTACTGACTTGAAAACATAAATGTGGCTTTAGGAGTTTCAGATACAACCCACTTCGGCAGGAATGAAAAACCAATTAAGTCATTCAAATGGTTAATAGTAGTTTTATCAGCTTCACCAAGAGACCACGAAGCAATGATTTCATTTATGTCATCATAAGCTGTGTCAATTGTAAATCTAAATGTTCCTGTCATATTTTGACCGCTACCAGCGCCACCGTATATGTAACGCTGTGGGGCAGCCTGTGTTGTTGTACGTGTCACTGCATCCATTACAAGGGAAGGTGTAAAATCCAAATCAGAAAAAGCATTTTTGTCAACTTCTACCTCGGATGGAAACCCTACGTTTTCAGGAGCAAGCCATTTGCCAATTGTATCATCTGACTTTTTTACGTGTCCACGTGCTAAATAGCCCTTGTAAAGTGTTCTGTCAAAAAGATAACTTTGCCAAACATCAGTCTGTAATGCAACAGTAGTTGTGTTTTTTGCAGTATACGCAGGTGACACAATAAAGGCGAACCACCATTTATCAGAAACACTTGTATTTCTATACATACAGTAATTAAACTCTTCAAAATCACCAAGTTTGCCTTGAACTGCAAGAGTTCCATTCTTTCGAATGATATTTACGCCAGTCAAATGCTTCTTTGCGATTGCTTTGAATGCTGCAATCTGTTTATCCCTTGAAGGAAAATCTACGACATTCTTATAGTCTGCACCAAACGGCACATTCATAAAATAGATTTCACAATTCGGATTTTCGTAGTGACTATTTGTTAGATTGTATTCAGAATCCCAATCCATTGTAAAACCCCCTTTACATTAAAATAAGGGACGGGCCGTTGAACCCGCCCCTATTCACCGACTAAATGTCGAATACACTTATGCTACTACTGCACCGATGCTGATGATCGTGTTAGGATACAGAGAACCCTTTACGTGCAGAGAGTATTTAGTCTCATACGTACCAGCAGCCAGACCGGACTTTTCCTCGATAGCAATAGACTTGCCTACCTGATCGATTGTTGCAGTCACAACCTCGTCAGCAAAAGCTTCCCCATCCTTAGTAGCGGAAATCTTAGTCATTTCCATCTCTGCAGATGCAGTGTCAGGTACCAGAGTATAAGTCACAGTGTCGTTTGTTTTCTCAGCAGTCAGTTCAACAACTGTTTTGCTTGCAGTTACACCGATCGGAGGAGTGCTGTCACCAACCTCATAAACCACGCAATCAGCAAACGGACAAATACCGTAAGACTGCCACACGTGGAAGAAGTAGTTCCAAGACAAGTTACCTTCGTTCCACTGACCGCCAGAACGAATCAGATGATCATACACCTGGAACAGGGACTCATCAGCAATCATAAATCCAACATCGGACTTTACGTGTTCTTTTAGAGTGCCATCGGCATTGTAAGTATCGTAATCAAAGCTATCAACTTCAATCAGATTTGCACGGAACTCAACCTCTGTCATATTGAAAGCAGAAGCAAGAACTTCAACGCTCAGAGCATTCAGAATGTCGGAACGCATCAGAATTACCAGACGATCATGCTCTGTCCAAGTAATAACAGGCTTTGCGTCAGCTTGACCATTCTTAATTGCGTTTTCCTGATAACGGTTGAAATCAGAACGTGGGAACATCATTTGAGATGCAACAGTCTTGATTTCCTTTACAATGTCCTTAGCATTTTCGGCTGTAGGATATGCAACATACTTGCGTACCAGATAATCACCCTGCAGAGCGCCGTTCACGGACTGCTTCAAACGGTTGTACTCAGCGATCTCGTTACCACTATAAACAGCATTGATAATATTTGAAACGAAGCTGTTGAAGGTTTCCCAAGATACAAATGCACCAGCCAGCAGATCACGCATAATCGTAACCGGAAATACTTCCTGACGATTACGACGGTAATAAGCAACAACTGTGTCGGCATCATACCGCTTCAGAATAGCATCAAATGCAGCAGCGTTGTACTTGTGAGGAGTAATCGGGTTTGTATAGATGTGCTGGATATCAGTACCCAGAGGAGCCTTATATCCCTTCTTCAAACGTGACAGTCTGTTGTTCCACATCTTAGACTCAATAAGAGTAAACGCAACCCGATTTACAAGAACATTAACAAACTCGTTTTGAATCGGAGCATAGTCCTGTCCTTCCAGAAAAAGCGGACGAGCAAAATCCTCGATATTGCCATCAGCATTTGCCATAGGAACGGCAGATTTGTATGCAGAAGATGCTTGTGAACGAACTGCGTTCAGAATAGCAGCACCTGTTTTTGCAGCTTTACTTGCCATTAGTTATTTCCACCTTTCAATTAAAAAAATTTAGCTAACTCGTCAAATACTTCTGCGGTATCTTTTTTGACGGTTTCATTTTCTGTTGGTTTGAAGAACAATTCAGCAATTTCTGCTTTCATGTCATCAATTGTTTTCTTATTTGCTTCGAGATCTGTTTTTAGCACATCAATCATGTCTTGCATAGATCTCACTTGCTTCATAATAACAATCTCTGAAGCTGATGCATTCACACCCTGAACTTCTGTTGCCTCTGTCTCAACAGTAGAATCTACGATTTCATCTTTCTTTTCATCGTCTACTTTCTCTTCTACTGTAACAGAAACATTCACAGGTCCTTCATCCTTTGTGGAAACATCTTCAATTTGAGTTTCCTGCTCATCTTTCACATCTTTCAGAACGTCAATAGCATCATCAAGAATGTTTTCAGGCATTAAATAAACCCCCTTATAAGTATTTCTTAAGTCTTTCATCTAACAGGCTTTTTACCTGCTGATTTTCAAAAAACAGTCTTCCTCTTTTGTATACATTCGCCAAGTCTCTTATAGGTAACGATAGATTCGTTTTATCTACGAAGATTACATCATCAGAAGCCTGTTCTAAATCGAAGGTATATCTAAGCCTAAAATCTTTCTGACCTTTAAGACCGGCATAGAAAACCTTATTGCGTGACATTTCGTCACGTTTCATATATATATAAATCACCATATTTTTATCTATGATGTTCATATACTGATGCGCACCAATAGGAACTTTTGCAATTTTGCTATCCGAACCATATAGTGCTTTGTTGTTTACATTGTAATCATACAAATCTTTTGCGTATTTTTTCATTACTTTGCCAAGATTTGTTTGATCCTTCATTTTTTTGAGTTCTTCAGGAGTTTCAAGCTGTTCTACATAAATTTCGGGCAAAACACGTTTACCTATTTCCCCTACCTTAAAAGATATATTAAACATATCGTACAGAGGATTTGTTATACTCGTGTTATTCGCTAAAATAAAAAGTCTGAAATCGTTTCTTGTACGGCTAAATGTTTCCGTGAAGTTGAGAAGCATATTTCCCTCTTTGTAGAAATATCCATTAGCACCGCACGTTTCAACCTCTACAATATACTCGTCAAAAACTAGCGTTCTTGGCTTTTGAAGCTTAACTGAACCCTTAGAAGATCCAACTTGAGACAGTGCAAAAAACACACCTGCAAGTTTACCATCAATGTAGGCATCGTTTCCTTTTGTAGTAAATACATGCCCGGGAAAGGCTTCCTTAACGTCTGTAAAGAAGCCATCCTTTGCAATTTTCTTTTCCTCTTTATATCTTCTAAGCCAAATGAATTGATTACCATTTTTTAAGAAGTCCTTTATAATGACCTTTTTGCATCCGTAACTTTTACCTATGCCACGACCACCAATAAGCATTGTTATATATCTTTGATAAGAAAGAATAGGTCCCCAATCAAGATACGGCAACTTTTGCTTATTCACTTAATCATCAACCCCTGGGATAGTACCAAAATGTACCGCTGCATTCTTTAGGTAATCGTTTCCAGTTCCAATAGTAATACTTGCCCACTCTTCAGATGTACCCATAAAATATGTATCAGTATAAGATGAACAATTGCCAAAAGCATTATTTCCAATAAAGGCAACACTTGCAGGAATTTGTGCCCAAACAAGATAATGGCTCTTAGCACTAGAACTTTCTAACATTATGTTTGCAGGAATTTTTGTAATTCCATCTTCAAATGTGACGTGTTTTACAGATCCAAAAACAACAGTATCCGACACGTTTGTCAAAGAGGCAGGAATTGTTAAATGATCAATCTCTACAGTTCGAAATGCTGCCAAAGCTAACCTTTCGATATTTGCAGGCAATGTCAATGACTGAATATGCATTTTTGTGCCATCAAAAGCATGCATACCGATAGTCGTCACCGTGTCGGGTATTGTGAAACTTTCAAGAGCATCGTTTCCGTACATAATGTACTCAGGCACACGAGTTGATCCATCTTCAAATGTGACGTGTTTTACAGATCCAAAAACAACATCATTCGACACGTTTGTCAAAGAGGCAGGAATTGTTAAATGATCAATCTCTACAGTTCGAAATGCTGCCAAAGCTAACCTTTCGATATTTGCAGGCAATGTCAATGACTGAATATGCATTTTTGTGCCATCAAAAGCATGCATACCGATAGTCGTCACCGTGTCGGGTATTGTGAAACTTTCAAGAGCATCGTTTCCGTACATAATGTACTCAGGCACACGAGTTGATCCATCTTCAAATGTGACGTGTTTTACAGCATTAAACACCTGCGTGCTTGAAATATTTTTCAAGTTTTTAGGAACTACAAGATTATCACAAGCGCAATAGAAAAATGCTCTCGCTCCGATACTAACCTCACTATCAGGCAAATCAAAGTTTTCTATAGAAGCACCACGAAATGCATCAGTACCAATTACAAGCATACTGCTTCCTTCATTAAAGTGTACAGTCTTAATTGTTTGTGCACCCAAAAATGATTGTTGCTTAATTTCTGTAATCTTTTTGCCGTTATAGCTTGCAGGAATTACAATATTCTCAATTGTTTTTCCGTAATCAGACAGACCAGTGATGATTAAATTTCCAGATGCATCTTCTGTATATGTAAATGCATCACCAGGATCCGGTTCTGGTTCAGGAGGAATTACACTCCCAAAATACTGAGGGTAAGCTACTGCATACTGAGGATAATTACTATACATTAGCCCTCACCTTCCACTTCGTCATCTTCCTTTTTTTTAACACCTTCAAGTGATTTGTAATCAACATTCATAACAGCAGATAGACCTGCGGCAATTCCTGCGATCACAAGGCTTTTCAAAAGGCTCTTATCGTTCGGGTCAATCATTCCATAGCCCATAAACGTGGCCACAAATGCTTGAAGGAAAGTCTTTACAGCCTTTAAGATAATGTCTTTCATTCACTTTCACCTCTTTTCAGTCCTTCAATTTCTTTCTCAATGAAATTTATACTATTCTCTACAACTGGTAAGCGTTCTGCAAAATTATTATGCTTATCCACTTTTTCCTCTAATTTCTTTATGCGATAATTTGTAAGTCTTGCAGATGCTAAAACACTGATTCCACCAACTACTACACCACCACCAGCTGAAATTAAAGCCACAATAATATCAGAAGAAATATCACTCACCAACTTTCGATTTGTTATTTGGTGCGTTGTTTAGGACTTGCACCTAAAGAAACATTAAGCCACCAGTTTTACAGACTGGACCGCTACTACTTACGGTATACCAACGCATATAAATCGTAGACCGTACCTGTTTACAAATATGCGCTACCAACGCACGTCAAATAATTACAAAGGCTCTTCACCCTGGTGAATGTAATTATTAAAATGTAAATTCAAAGAATACGGCCTACTTTACGGGTTAAGACGAACCCAATGAAGAATAATGCAATAAGCTTCAAACTTATTACACTGTAATTATATCAAAAGTACAATAACAAGTCAACACCA
>ERZ808242.1215-NODE-1215-length-15296-cov-4.297159_pt1 | contig 15296 bp, 10 predicted proteins | sample MGYA00521244_ERZ808242 | MGnify/ENA primary metagenome ERZ808242 (study PRJEB31516, sample SAMN03275573) | gut metagenome | biome: mammalia-associated habitat; material: feces | host: Papio cynocephalus | place: Kenya | collected 2012-07-27 ... | reverse complement strand
TAATAACCTTATATAATTTGCGGCGCTTTATAAGTTGTGCGCCGCCACCTTCACTCCTCACTCCTCATTCCTAACTCCTCACTACTAAGTAAACGTTTACTTGCCAATTGAGATATACGGTTACATAGGAGGCATAGTATGGCAGAAAAAGTCGCTATCATTTATTATTCGGCTACAGGAAATACAGAAGCCATGGCGGAAGCTGTGGCGGTGGGGGCGAAGAAGACCGGGGCGGAAGTGCTCTTGGCACCGGTTTCTGATGTGGATCCCGTAGTGATTGGAAATACCTACCATCATATCATTCTGGGCTGTTCTGCCTGGGGCGTAGAAGTGATCGAAGAAGCCCAGATGCGTCCTTTCTGTGATAGAATCAAGCCCTATCTGAAGGGAAAAATCATGGGTATCTTTGGCTCCTGCGGTTGGAGCCGCGGGGCTTGGCTCAATTCCTGGTACAACGAACTCCACTTCGCTGGAGCGAAATTCCCCGCCCATCCTCTTTTGGCCTACGGCTACCCTGATGAGACAGCGTTGAAGAACTGCGAAGAGTTGGGGGAAGAGGTTGCGAAAGCGACAGATTGATTTATAAAAAGGTTCTGTTGGAGCTGTAATGGGCAGATGCTTATGGAGTAAAATCCGCTATTGAAAGGTTCTGCTGGAGCTGTAGCGGGTAGACGTCTATGGAGTGAAATCCGCTATCAAAAGGTTCTGTTGGAACTGTAATGGATAGAGTCTTATGAAATGAGTTGGCTATCAGAGGGTTCTTCTAGGGAAACACTGATTTAATCATGGTTTGAAATTATTCTTGAATTTTTATTCAAAGCGAGGAAAGGGAATCCGCGAATAGCGAGCTATGTAAGGATTTTCTTGACGATGCTTTTGATAAAAATTCTTATAATTTCAAACTCTTTGATTAAATCAGCGTTTTCCTAGGGATAACGATAGAGAAATATTATTTTTTCTCCTGAATGATAGAGACCACAAGGCTTTATATGATCATGCACAGAACCTTATGATAGCATCATAAATGACATAAGGCACAAAAGGTTGCATTACGCACAGAACCTTATGACAGCTTTATAAATACCAAAAGTCACAGGGGTTACATCATCAACAGAACCTTATGATAGCCATTATGAATGTTGTATGTTACAGAAGGTAATGGCACCAACAGAACCTTTTAGCAATGTGTATTATGTTGACAATATGAGGTAAACAACCAATGGATTGGAATTCTAAATTTGCAACGGACGTGAAATCGGTTTCTTTTTCCGGCATCCGTAAATTTTTTGATTTAGCCAGCACCATGAAGGATGTGGTGTCTCTGGGGGTAGGCGAACCGGATTATGCGGCACCGGACAAGGTGATTGATGCCTGCATTGCCAGTTTGAAGCGGAAGGAAACGTCCTATACCTCCAACTGGGGAATTTTGGAACTGCGGCAGGAAATTGCCAAGTTGTTCAAAAAGAGATATGACTTGGACTATGATCCGGCCGATGAAGTGATGGTCACTGTGGGGGTTTCCGAAGCTATCGGTATCATCATGACCACTTTCTTGAATCCTGGCGACGAAGTACTCATTCCGGACCCGGCTTATTTAGCGTACCCGGCTTGTGTATCCATTGCCCATGGGAAACCGGTACTGGTGCCGACCTATGCCGAGAATGAGTTCAAACTGACCGTGGAAGAACTGGAAAAGAAAGTGACTCCTAAGACAAAGGCCCTGCTTATCGGCTACCCGAACAACCCAACCGGTACCGTGATGGATAAGAAGTCTTTAGAAGACATCGCTGCCTTTGCGAAGAAACATGACCTTATCGTCATTTCTGATGAAATTTATTGCGACCTTACCTACGAAGGGCAGCACACCTGCTTTGCTTCCTTGCCGGGTATGAGAGAACGGACCTTGGTGATGAATGGATTCTCTAAATCCTACGCCATGACTGGAATGCGCATCGGCTATATTTGCGCCCCAAGAGAAGCACTGGAGGAAATTTACAAAGTTCACCAGTACGAAATTCTCTGTGCTTCCACCACCAGCCAGTACGGCGCCCTGGAAGCCCTCCGTTCCTGCGATGACGACGTGAAAGCCATGTATGACGAATACGCCGCTCGCCGGGAAATGATTTATCAGGGCCTGATCGACATGGGTCTCCCCGTATTCAAACCGAAAGGAGCCTTCTACATTTTCCCGGACATCAGCTGCACCGGCATGGATGATGAAACCTTCTGCGATCGCCTTTTGAAAGAAGAACGGGTCGGCGTCGTACCAGGCACCTGCTTTGGACCGCAGGGAAAGAATCACATCCGTATTTCCTACGCTGCCAGCCGCGAAAACATCGCTGAAGCACTGAAGCGGATGGGACGGTTTGTGGAAAAGTATCGGAAATAAGGGACGCTAGCGATATTCATCTGTTACAATTGGCGGGATATGATGGGTTATTAAAGGTTAAAAGGGTTATAAAAGGGTATGAAAGTATGGTTATCACATACCCTTTTATAACCTTTTTGCTTTCGTAGATTAGAATTGTTGAAATATTATCATTGGTAAATATAACCTGCCCGAAGGGCTACCCTTTGCTTTTTCTCGTATATGCAGCTATGCCACTATTATCATGCCGCTATAGTCCATTTTTCCCTTGAAATCGTATACCTTTTTTGCTATCATAAACTATGATTGACATGAAATAATATTTTTGCTATTCGTCAGATGAAATTAATTTCTAACGATATGACCGCAATGGGAAATATCGGTGACTGGTAGACTAGCGACTGGTGACTGGAATCCATTTTCCTAGTCACCAGTCACGAGTCACTCGTCACCATTACAAAGCAAAAATGACTATATACAATGTGAAAATCAAAGAGAGTTAAATTGGTATTTCAAGATGTACAGGAGTGATTCCTTTTGGAAAAATTAGTAATTCGTGGCGGACGTCCTCTTCGCGGGAGTGTTCGCGTATCCAGTGCCAAAAATGCGGTTTTGCCGATTATTGTAGCTACACTGCTGCCAGAAACGCCGGCTTCCATTATTGACGCACCGAATTTGGATGATGTGCATACCATTTGCAGCGTGTTGGAATCTTTGGGAGTGAAGGTGACCAAAGACGAACACGCTTTGACTTTTGATGCTTCCGCCGTAGACAAAACGGAAGCGTCTTATGAACTGATGAGCAAAATGAGAGCGTCTTTCTTAATCATGGGACCGCTTCTTTCCAAAATGGGCCATGCCAAAATCGCTCTTCCTGGGGGATGCATGATTGGCAGCCGCCCCATTGATTTGCACCTGAAGGCCTTTGAAGCCATGGGGGCTGAAATCAATGTAGGAAATGGATTCGTTGAAGGCTATGCGCCCCATGGACTGAAAGGCACCACCATTTACCTGGATTTCCCCAGCGTAGGGGCTACGGAAAATATCGTCATGGCCGCTTCTATGGCAGAAGGCCGCACAGTCATTGAAAACGCCGCAGAAGAACCGGAAATCGTTGACTTGGTGACATTCTTGAACTCCATGGGGGCCAATATCAAAGGGGCTGGCACCAATGTGATTCGTATCGAAGGGGTACCGAAGCTGGAAGGGGTATCTCATACGGTCATTCCAGACCGCATTGAAGCGGGCACGTTTATGATTGGTGCTGCCATGGTGGGCGGTGATGTAGTCATTGAAAACGTATTGACCGAACATCTGAAACCCCTCTTGGCAAAACTCAATGAAGCAGGCGTGAAAGTGACCAAAGATGCTGACAGTGTCCGTGTCATCAGCGACGGACATATCCGTTCCACCGATATCAAGACCCTTCCTTACCCGGGATTCCCGACAGACCTGCAGGCCCAGTTCATGGCTCTCATGACCGTCGGCAATGGGGTGAGCCGCATCACCGAAACGGTCTTTGAAAACCGCTTCATGCATGTAGGGGAACTGCAGCGCATGGGTGCATCCATCCAGGTAGAAGGCCGCAGTGCCATCGTGCAGGGCGTTCCGTTCCTCACCGGTGCATTCGTCCGTGCCACCGACCTTCGTGCCGGGGCTGCTTTGACATTGGCAGGACTGGCTGCTCATGGCGAAACAGAAGTGGGCGAATTGCATCATATCGATCGTGGGTATGACCATCTTGTAGAAAAGCTGCAAGGGTTAGGAGCAGACATTGTCCGGGTCGATAGAGACTAAGAAAATAGCTGATACAGTCCAGAAGCTATCCAGTCAGAACTCTTTGATGGACTGGATCGGCTCTTTTGGCTCCGAAGATATCGGCGTAGACATCGGCACGTCCCATGTGGTGATTTACGTGAAGCACAAAGGGGTGGTATTCTCTGAATCCTCTGTGATTGCCAAGAATGAAATGACACGGGAATATTTCACTTACGGCACCAAAGCAGAAGAAATGGAAGGGAAAGCACCGAAGAAAATAACGGTGCTCCACCCGATGAAACACAGTGCCATCATTGATTATAATGGGGCGGCGTACCTTCTGAATTCCATTGTGAATCAATCCTATTTAAAAAATATGTTTTTCCATCCCCGGCTCATGATGTGCGTGCCTACGGGCATCAACAGCGTGCAGCGTCGGGCCCTGTTGGAAGCCGCCGTGGCTATGGGGGCGAGAAAAACGGTGCTCATCGACCAGCCGATTGCAGCCATGATGGGCATGGGCCTCACGGGCGGAGAGTCTGTAGGAAATATGGTGGTCGATTTTGGCGGCGGCTCTACGAAAATTGCGATCCTGTCTGCCCATGGCATCGTGGTGAGTCATTTCTCTTTGGAATCGGGAAATGAACTGGACCAGGCCATTATGAGTACCATTCGTGATAAATACCACGTCAGAATCGGGAAAAAAGAAGCGGAGTCTTTGAAAATTGCGCTGGGCGCTTCCTGGGATTTGGATTCTGCTCCGCGGGTGGCAGAAACTTGCGGCTTGTCCCTCGTTTCTGGCTATCCTGTCAAGATTGCGGTGACCGGCGAAGACATCGCCCACGCCATCAATCCGATTTTGTATAAAATTTTCAAGAGTATCCGCGATGTGATTCAAAGGACTCCACCGGCCCTGTTGGCCTCCATTCGGGAACAGGGAATTCACCTCATCGGCGGCGGTGCCCAGTTGGCTGGCTTGGATGAACTGGTGAGCCGCGTGACCGGCATTCCGGCCCACGTGGCAAAACGGCCGAACTATGTCAACGCCGTCGGCGCCGGCATGTCGCTGGATTATATCAATGAATTTAGAGATTCTCTGCAAGATTTGCATTGATTGACTCTGGTGACTAGTGACTGGTAGACTGGTGACTGGGATTTGTTTTTACTAGTCACTAGTCACCAGTCACTGATGGTTATCCTTTTAAATCCGGTGATGCATCTGCGGAATATCATTATTTATGGACTATGAGACTTTTGTCTTGTAGTCCTTTTTGACGTTTAGGGATTAGGGATTGATAGCTAGGCCCTAGGGGTTCGTAGACTGCTGCGGTAAAAGTACTAGCGGATACCCTCTTCCTTTGGAAGGGGGGCAGGGGGGATAGCTCGCACTGGCGTTATGAATGTTTTGGGCTGAATGGGCATAGGCGTCTAGTTTAATGATAGGTTTCTTAATGCTCTAAGGGTTCTTAGGGGTTGTTGAATGTGCTGATTGTCGTTAGTACATCATTGTGGTCCATGAGTCACATGGAGGTCTTACTCAACGGATAAGCTCATTTCACATCGCTGGTTCAACAAAGAACTAAATGGAATAACACAAAGATTCCTCCACTACGGTCGGAATGACGAAAGAGGGAAACATCGCTAATGGTTAAAAAAGAACGTTAGAAAGAAAACAAGGCTAACAGACAAGCGATATTATTCCAGATGATACCAAACTGTTTCATCTATAACGTCATTTCGACCGGTCATATTAGTGCTTTGTGATGTAAGAGTAATGAAACTGGATGTGTAGGAGAGTGGAGAAATCTCAAAGTACTAGCGAGAACAGCAGCTCTAATGAGCTGCCATGATATGTTTCATCTAGCCCTTTCCGCTAGTGCTGCGAGATTTCTCCACTCCTCGAAGCATTGAGTTTCATTTCTTTTGTCTCATTTTACACAAATACGACCGGTCGAAATGACGTTACGCTGAAAGCATTAGCTTCAATCAGCACATTTGAGAACCCTCAGAACCTTAAGAACCTTCAGAACCCTAAGCAACCTGAGAAACTTGAGCGACCTAAGTGACCTGAGCTACCTGAGAATCCTGCACCACTTGAAACTACTAGCTACTATTTCTCCCCTGTGATAAAATACATATACGTGTATTTCAAAAATAGGAGGAATTATGGGAAAGCATTTTTCTTTTATCCATTGTGCGGATCTGCACTTAGGGGAACCTTTCGGCCAGGTACGGCTGGGCATGAAGGGACCGTGGAATGAACAGATCGGCAAAGCAACATTTAAGGCTTTTGAGAAAGTCGTAGATGCTGCACTGGAAAACAGGGTGGATGCGATTCTGATTTCCGGTGATGTATATAATTCAGACCATCACAGCCTAGCGGCCCAGATGGCTTTTGGGAGAGAACTGTACCGTGCGGCCCAGGAGGGCATCGAAGTGTTTATTGTCCATGGAAACCATGACCCCGGTGAAGCCTGGCGGGCGGATATTCCTATGCCTGAAACGGTGCATGTCTTTTCTTCTGACGAAGTGGAAGCCATCCCGCTCATGAAAGACGGCGAAAAGGCGGCCACCATTTATGGTATCAGCTACAAAACCAGACACACCAAGGAGAACTTGGTGAGACAGTTTCATGTGAATCCGGGAAATGGCTTTGCTATCGGTATGATTCATACCGAGGCAGGCGTCGAAGACAGTCCTTATGCGCCTTGCACCATCGAAGATTTGAAAATCGCAGGGATCGATTATTGGGCGTTGGGCCATGTACATACCAGAAAGACTTTGTCTACCAAGCCTTACATCGTCTATCCTGGAAATACCCAGGGGCTGGATATTTCTGAAATCGGTCCGAGAGGCTGCTACCTGGTTGATGTGGGGGCCTATGGGACTGTTACGACGAAGTTCATTGAAACAGATGCGATTCGCTGGATGGACATGGTGATCGATATTTCCCCTTTCCAGCAAGTGGATGATTTACTGAAGGAAATAGGAAAACGCAGAGCGGGGCTGAAAGAGCTGACTGGCCGGCCAAATATGGTGCGTCTGGTACTGACCGGGTCCGGGCCGCTGCACAAAGCGGTTTCCACCGAAGAGGGACGGGATTTCCTCTTACAGACTTTGAATGAAAAGGAACAATTCCGTTTCCTCTTCGCTTATTTCATTCGCATCGAAGACAATACCAAGCCGTTGATCAATTTGAAAGAACGGCGGGAACTGCCCGATGTGACAGGCAGTTATCTCAAGGCCTATGACAGTTTGGAAGAACTCCCAATGGCGGAGAAAAAGATAGCCCTCCGTCAGCTGGCGGAAAAGCAGCCGGAAGTGGCGAAGTATAAAAAACTGTTGGACGGCATGTCCGATGACGATTTGCTCCGGGCCTTCCGCCGGGCGGAGCTCATAGGCGCAGAAATGCTGACCGAGGAGGAAGCAGACAATGAAAATCACTGATTTAGAGCTGGAGCAGTATGGCATTTACCACCATGCGTCCTGGCAGCCTTCCCCCGATGTCCTTCATGTGGTGATGGGGGAAAATGAAAGCGGCAAGACCACCATGCTCCGGTTCATTCGAGATATGCTTTTCGGCTATAGCCGGGGCAAATGGCAGGGCCGCAAAGGAAATATGGCATTCGTCCGTTCTGATGGACAGGAGTACCGGGTATTTCGAGAAGAAAAAGAGCGCTGGTTTGAAAACAGCAACCACATTAAGTTTGAAGAAGAACTGCCTACCTTGTGGTGGCACGGCCTCAATCGGTACATGTATGAAAAGATTTTCGCCGTGGGCTTGGAAGATTTGCAAGGCGCGTCCTTCTTGTCCAATGATTCCGTACGGAGCCGGTTCTTCATGCTCCAAGGCGGGGATAAACTGACCAACGTAAAAAATGTAATCCAGGAAAATAAGGAAAAACTCCTGGTAGCCTCGCCTCAAGGCAAGCGAAAAATTAACCAGTTGCTATCCGATTTGGAAGTGGTCAATCAGGAACTGGATGGCCTTTCCAACCAGGAAAAAGAATTCGCGGAGCTGCAGAAGAAACAGGATGTGCTGAAAAAGCAGATTGCGGACTTGAAAGAGAAGCTCCAAAAAGACCAGGACAATGACCGGGTCATGGAAAAACGGCTGGGCGCCTGGGAATATTACAAACGGGCCAGCAGCATCAAGCGGCAGCTGGATTTGTCGGAGCAGGTGAAAATGTTCCCCACCAATGGGAAGGAACAGTGGAACCAGCTGATGAATCGCATGAAAGTGATTCACGAACAAAAAGAAGCGCTGCAGCCGAAACTAGATGCCTACAAGCCTCTTCGGAAAGATGAAGTGATTCCCTGGGACGGGGTTTCAGAAGCGTTGGAAAAACTGTACGTCGATTTGGGACAATGGCGGCAGACCATCCAGGATGCCGAAGAGATGGAACAGGAAAAAGAAAATTGGCGACTGGATTTCATCAATTTGGGGTATGCCTTGCCCTTATGGGATCGGGCCCTCAAAATCGATGAGCCCTGCACCAATGTGGATTGGGACGAAGGCCGGAAACTGGCCCAAAGTGTGGGCGTCCGAAACAATGAACTTCATTTCTGGGAGCAGCGAGAACCGGAAGTGGAAGAAGTGCTGGACGATTCCCAGGACAGCAAAGAAGTGCAGACCGAAGAAGATTGGCAAAACTGTGAAACCATGGCGGGCGAGCTGGAGCAGCTGCTCCACCAGACTGCCGACGTGCAGGAACGGATCCAAGCCATCAATGAACAGGAAGATCGGAAGATTACCCCGTGGCTTATGATGGGCGTGCTGTTCCTGGCGGGAGCCTTAGGGGGCATCGGTGCCTTTTATATGGCTATGGCTGGCTACGCTGCCTTTTATGGAGCGGCTGGCGCGTTCGTCCTGGGCGTGATTTGCCTGGTGTTGCATAACCGGACCATTCATAAAAAAGGAAATGACCTGGAAAAACTCCATGCCGAACTGGACATCTTGGAAAAGAGCCGGGCTGTGTTGGCAGAAAAATTCCCTGGACAGGCACCAAAATCGCTGGACGATTTGCAAGCCTTCCACAACTTGATGCAGGAAAAGCGATCTGATTTCTACAAAGACCAGGCCCAGCGACAGGCTATTTCCTGGAAACGGGAAACCATCCGTAAGCAGCAGGAACAGCACCAGAAATGGACCGAAGAAGGCAAAGTGCTGCGGGAAAAGAAAACCAAAGCCGATACCGATTGGGGAAACTGGCTGAAAAAGAATCGCCTTCCGGCGGTCGACGCCGATGCCCTGTCAGCCCTGCAGGAGCAGTGGCAGAAAATCTACACCGCCGAAGGAAAAGGGAAAATCCTGGACCTTCGCCTGGAACAGATGGATGCCAAACTGGACAGCTTCAGCCGCCGGGCCGAAGATATTATTTCTGTGACCAAACTGCCCTATGCCATCAGTCCCGATGGGGTGCAGGAACTGTATGAAGAAACCCACCAGAGAAATCTGAAATGGCAGGCCATTTTGGAAAAGAATAAGCAGCACGAAGCCTACGAAAAGGAAATGGTGAAGCTGGACGATTCCTGGGCGTCCTGTCAGCGGGAAATGGATACGTTGCTGAACCTGGTCAATGCCAAGAACGCTGAAGAATTTGCGGAAAAAGTCAATGCCCATGAGCACCACGACCAGTTGGCCAAAGAATGGGCCACGGTGAAACAGGACCTGCGCCTCTATGCGGGCAGTGATGAAGATTTCCAGAAATTGTGGCATTCTTTGGAAACCGGTCAGTACGACGAATGGATGAAAGAGCACCAAGCCTTGTCTCATCAAATCGAAGCCGAAACCGCCCAGCTGGGAGAACTGCAGAAAAACCAGGGCGCTGTAGAAAATGAAATCTTCCGCCTCGCCGGGGACAACACCATCACCCAGGCACTGCAGAAGAAAGAAAAAATCGAAGCGGAACTAAAAGCGTCCTTCGCAGAATGGCTTTCCTATATGTATACAGGAGAAATATTGGAAAAAGCCCAGGCCACTTATGAATCGGGCAAGCAGCCGCAAATCGTTAAGCAGGCCAATACGTTCCTGCAGGCCATGACGAAAGGGAAATATTCCCTCACCATTTCGGAAGATGGAAAGAACATCGGCATCATCGATGGCTCCCATCATGTGAAAGATGCGAAAATCTGGTCCTCCGGCACCGGTGACCAAGTCTTCCTCTCCATCCGACTGGCTATGGCCCTGTCCTTCGGGGAACAAATCGAACCATTGCCTGTGGTATTGGACGATATTTTCGTTCGCTTTGATGAGGAACGACAGCGGGAAACCTTGAGGTTCCTCATGGACCTTGGCAAAACCCAGCAGATCTTCCTCTTCACCTGCCACGCAAGAACCATGCGCATCGCAGAAGAAGTGGGAGCTGAAAAAGGCACTGGCGAATTTATTCACCTGAAATCCGGCCAAATCGAACGGACCGATGGATTGGAATACGCTAGCGTATAATGTTATAAGAAAAAGAGTCATGATTGATGTCATGGCTCTTTTTCTTGTGGTGACTGGTGACTCGTGACTGGTGACTGGGGATTAGGAGCTGAGGATAAGTACCTAGGTCCTAGGGACTGGGGAATAATAGCGAAGCAACACCAGCGTTTTTCTCTAGCGTTAGTCTCTCTATCAGTCATCCTGAGCCGCCCGTAGGGCGAAAGTCGAAGGATCTTTGCGTTATTCCTAAAAGCTCTTTGCCTGACTAAGGATTTGAAATGAGACTTTCCGTTTTAGTATGTTCCCAACTGACTCTTATAACTTATATTTTTTAGTCTCACATAGAGACGCCCCAGACGCTTTGGCTCATTTCAAGTGGGTTGATTTTCATTGTCCTTTTACGAATACAACAAAGATTCCTTCACTTCGGTCGGAATGACGTTGGAGAGGTAGATCATAGACGACATATTTCACTTTTTTCGATAAAGGGATGAAACCCTCGACGATGCTCGGGATAACGGGATTCGGATTATTTGAACCATCAGTGTTTTATACCGCTTCTACTGGATTATGCCGGTTAAGCCATTTCTGCTTCTGGTTTTGCCGCTCCTTCGGAAACCCTCAGAACCTTAAGCAACTTAAGAAACCTTTTGCTATAATAAGAATTGAAATGTAAGAGCAGAAAGTAGGTGATCCTATGACGTGGAATAAAGAAACCATCACAACCATTCGTTGTTTCGGCGACAGTTTGACCGCCGGGTACGGTGCATTACCGGAAGAAGGTTGGATTGCACAGTTGCAGAAGCGATGTCCTCCTATTTCTTTCTACAACTTTGGTGTCTGTGGGGCCATAGTGGAAGATATCAGGGAAAATCTTCAAATGCATGTGGGACTCCATGAAAAAGGGGAGGGCTATTTCTTCATGGGCGGCACCAATGACATTCTGTGCGGACGTCGGCTGGTGACCTTAGAAAAAGAAGTGGAAGAATTGGTCGCTTCCGTGGCCTCCCAAGTGCCTCTGACACTGGGCATCCCGCCGCTGGCAACAAGAGAAAGTATTTTCACCGGTTGGCAGGCAGAGTACAACTTTGAACGAAACCAAGAAGACCTGCAGCACTACGGCACCTTTCTAAAAGAATTGGCGAGCCGCTGGAAACTTCCGGTGATCGATTTTTCCATCGCCTTTCCTTTGGAAGATACCTGGTACAGCGATGGTCTCCATCCCAATGGGAAGGGATACGCCCGAATGGCAAAGTTGGCGGAAAAGGTGTGGATGACTGGTGACTGGTGACTAGTAACTGGTGACTAGGGATTGGGGATAAAGGTTCTGAAGGTTCAAAGGGTTCTTAAGGTTCTTAGATTTCTCGAACCTGCTAAGTGAGGATAGATGTATCATAAATATTTACCCCCTTCCTCAGGAAGGGGGGCAGGGGGGATAGGAAGACGAAGAAGAGTTGTTAGACTAGCCGCTGGAGAGGACACCTAAAAGAATAGAGGAAAATTGTATGTCATATGGCTAGTGCGGGCTATCCCCTGGACTTTTCGCTACGCTTAAGTCCTATCCCCTTCCAAAGGAAGGGGATCATTGATGTATTATAATGCTAGCGCTATTTGACACATTCGATGTTCCCTAAGAAACCTAAGAACCTTCAGAACCTTTTTCGCCTATTTCTTTTACTCATATAATAGGGGTGCTAGGGCGCTTTATAAGTTGTGCGCCCCTTCCACCACTCCTCACTCCTAATTCCTCACTCCTCACTATTTTCCTAAAGGATTGAATGTCCAGTGCGTAAAATCCAGATTTGCTAATAGAGTTTGCACCTTCTGTCAGGAAATGGTACAATGGCATAATATAAAAATTACAGAGTCAAACATTTGTCAATTTTTTATAGGAGGAGAATCGTGGAAGAATTGAATTTGCTGCAGAAAAAGATTTTGAAAGACGGAGTCATTAAGCCCGGCAATGTGCTGAAGGTGGACAGCTTCCTGAATCATCAGATCGATGTGCCTTTCATCAGTGAATTGGGAAAGGAATTTAAAGAATTATTTTCTGACAGACCGGTAGATAAAATTCTGACCATTGAAGCTTCTGGTATCGGCATTGCTTGCCTCACTGCCATTTATTTTGGCGTGCCTGTGGTATTTGCCAAGAAATCCGCTGGCAGCAACATGGATAAAGACGTATATGCCACAGAAGTGAGATCTTTCACTCACAACAAAGTGAACCACGTGGTGGCTTCCAAGAAATATTTGAACAAAGGGGAACACGTCTTGATTATGGACGATTTCCTGGCCAATGGCTGTGCCGTAGAAGGCTTGATTGACCTGGTGAACCAGGCTGGTGGCGTTGTAGAAGGCGTTGGCATTTGCATTGAAAAAGGCTTCCAGGGCGGCGGCGATGCACTTCGTAAGAAAGGCGTGGACGTGAAATCCTTGGCTATTATTGAAAAAATGGATGCCGAAACAGGCACCATTCAGTTTAGATAACAAGTAGGCAGCTAGAAGGGCAGTGATTGGTTCAATGCCTGTCTTCTGGTTGCCTACTCTTTTCGTATGAAATAGGTTTCTCAGGTTTCTCAAGGTTCTCAGGTTTCTTAGGCTCCTCAAATGTGCGAATTGACGTTAGCGGTAGCATTGGTAATTACCCCCTTCCTTAGGAAGGGGGGCAGGGGGGATAGGAAGACGAAAAAGAGTTGTTAGGCTAGCCGCTAGAAATGACGCCTAAATAAGTAGAGGAAATCTATTTTTATGCCGCTAAAGCGAGCTATCCCCTGGACTTTTCGCTATGCTCAAGTCCTATCCCCTTCCAAAGGAAGGGGACTATTAAGAACGATAACGTTAGCGTTACTTGGCACATTTGAACAACTTGAGAAACCTGAGAAACCTGAGAAACCTGAGAAACTTGAGCAACCTGAGAAACCTGAGAAACTTGAGAAACCTGAGCAACTTGAGCAACTTGAGTAACCTGAGTAACTTTGCATCAGCAGAATAGATATGTGATATGTCTTACAAGGAGGAAGAAAAACGATCATGAACACAATGCAGGATCCGATTTACGATCCCCATGGAAAAATTTCATTTCAAAAAGCCATTCCCTTTGGCTTGCAGCATGTACTGGCTATGTTCGTTGCCAATATCGCGCCGATTCTGATTGTGGCAGGAGCGGTGAGGATGGACGCGTCCGAATCGGCGGCCCTGGTGCAGTCGGCCATGATCATTGCTGGCGTAGGCTCTTTATTGCAGCTATTTCCTATCTGGCGATTCGGCAGCGGTATGCCTATCATCATGGGCATCAGCTTCACCTTCGTGTCCGTGGCTTGTGTCATTGGGACCAAGTATGGGTATGGTGCAGTCCTGGGGGCCGCATTGATTGGTGGTATCCTGGAAGGTATCCTGGGTCTTGGTGCGTCCTGGTGGCGGAAATTTGTACCGCCCATCGTCTCTGCCTCTGTGGTGACAGCCATCGGTTTCTCCCTGCTTCCTATCGGTGCCAATTCCTTTGGCGGTGGCTTCGGCAATCCAGAATTTGGGGACCAGAAATACATGATTGTAGGCACCGTGACCCTCGTGGCTTGTTTGCTTTTCAATCTGAAAGCTCGCTCTTTCTATAAACAGCTGTCTGTACTGTTTGGCCTGGTGGTGGGGTACATCACCGCTTACTGCATGGGCATGGTGGATTTGTCTCGCTTGACCCAAGTACCGCTCATTTCATTGCCAGGCTTCATGCCGGTACAGTTGGAATTTCACGGCGATGCGATTTTCTCGTTCTTCTTGATTTTTTTAGTCTCCGCCACAGAAACACTGGGGGATACCAGCGCGCTGGCCACCATGGGCTTTGGTCGGGAACCGAAGAGCAAAGAAGTGTCCGGCTCCATTGCGGTGGATGGCTTCATCAGTAGTTTGTCGTCCCTCTTCGGTTGTATGCCTATTACCTCGTTCAGTCAGAACGTGGGCCTCATTGCAATGACCAAAGTGGTGAATAAGAAAGCCATCGGTTGCGGCGCTGCCATTATGATTCTGGCAGGCCTCTTCCCTGGTTTGGGCGTCATCCTGGCGTCGCTTCCCGATGCGGTTCTTGGGGGATGCACGTTGATGATGTTTGGCTCCATTGTCGTCAGTGGCGTTCGTATGCTGGGCGAATGTGGCTTCTCTCAAAGAAATATGAGCATCGCCGCTTTGTCTTTGAGCATCGGCCTTGGCTTCACCCAGACTCCACAGATTTTCCGCATTTTCCCCGAACTGATTCGCTCCGTCTTCGCGGAAAACTGCGTAGCCGTAGTCTTCCTAGTGGCTCTAGTGCTGAACTTGGTGTTCCCGAAAGAAGAAACACCGGAAGATCAGCCGATTATTACGGAATAGTATGGTATAAGTCCTTCTCACTTGGTGGGGAGGATTTTTAATTAGGAATTAGGAATGAGGAATGAAGGAGCGGCGCACAGCTTATAAAGCGCCGCAGAATATAATTTTCTTGGTGACTGGTGACTGGTGACTGGGGATTAGTAGCTAGGCCCTGGGGGCTTGAATATGCTAATGGATGCTGAAGATATCATGCATATTTACCCCCTTCCTTAGGAAGGGGGGCAGGGGGGATAGGAAGATGAAGAAGAGTTGTTAGACTAGCCGTTAGAGAGGGTGCCTAAATGAGCAGAGACAAACGATTTTTATATCGCTAGGGAAACACTGATTTAATCATGGCTTGAAATTCTTATAATTTCAAACTCTTTGATTAAATCAGCGTTTCCC
>ERZ808242.1213-NODE-1213-length-15315-cov-4.592202_pt1 | contig 15315 bp, 14 predicted proteins | sample MGYA00521244_ERZ808242 | MGnify/ENA primary metagenome ERZ808242 (study PRJEB31516, sample SAMN03275573) | gut metagenome | biome: mammalia-associated habitat; material: feces | host: Papio cynocephalus | place: Kenya | collected 2012-07-27 ... | reverse complement strand
AGGACGGCACCTTCGCCATGCTGCCCAAGAAGGAAGTCATCAAGCACCAGGGCGAGATTGCCAAGCTGGAGAAGTATCTGGGCGGCGTGAAGGAAATGAAGAAGATTCCCGCTGCTATGTTCATCGTTGACCCCCGGAAGGAGCGCAACGCCATCGCCGAGGCCAAGAAGCTGAACATTCCCGTGGTGGCCATTGTGGACACCAACTGCGATCCCGATGAGATCGACTATGTGATCCCCGGCAACGACGACGCCATCCGCGCCATCCGCCTGATTGCCGCCGCCATGGCCAATGCCGCCATCGAGGGCCGTCAGGGGGAGGACGTTGCCGCTGAGGAGGCCGCTCCCGCTGCCGAAGCTCCCGCCGCTGAATAATCCCAAAGATATAGGAGGACAATACAATGGCTTTTACCGCTCAGGATGTTAAGAAGCTCCGTGAAATGACCAACGTGGGTATGATGGACTGCAAGAAGGCACTCCAGGCCACCGACGGCGATATGGACAAGGCCGTTGACTGGCTGCGCGAAAAGGGTCTGGCCAAGGCTGCCAAGAAGGCTGACCGGGTTGCCGCCGAGGGCGTTGCCTACGCTGCCGTCATCGGCGGCTGCGGCGTCATCATCGAGGTCAACTCCGAGACCGACTTCGCCGCCAAGACCGACGCTTTTATGGATCTGGTCAAGAAGCTAGCTCAGATCGTGGCCGAGCAGAACCCCGCCGACGTGGAGGCTCTGAAGGCCTGCAAGTACCCCGGCACCGACCTGACCGTCACCGAGGTCATGCAGGAGAAGGTCATGTCCATCGGCGAGAACATCCAGATCCGCCGCTTCGCCCGGTTCCCCGAGAACACCTCCGTTGCCTACGTTCACGCAGGCGGCACCCACGGCGTTCTGGTGAACCTGGCTGTGGAGGGCGACATCGATGTGACCGAGGTGGGCAAGAACGTTGCCATGCAGATTGCCGCTATGAACCCCAAGTACTGGGACAAGTCCCAGGTGCCCCAGGCCGACGTTGACCACGAGATGCAGGTTCAGGTGGCTCTCATGGACAACGATCCCAAGATGGCGAACAAGCCCGCCGCCGTCAAGGAGAAGATCGCCGCCGGTAAGCTGGCTGCCTTCTACAAGGAGTCCTGCCTGCTGCAGCAGGAGTTCGTCCGCTCCGACCTGTACAAGGGCGACGTGGCCGGCTACATTGCCGACGCCGCCAAGAAGCTGGGCGGCAAGATCACCTTCGTCGATGCCATCCACTACGTCAAGGGCGAGGGCATTGAGAAGAAGGCCGACGACTTCGCCGCTGAGGTCGCCGCCCAGATCGCCGGTGCTTCCAAGTAATCACTGCTTCCCAGAAGCTCCCCGCCAGAGGCGGGGAGCTTTTCACGATGAAAAAACGAGGATTTTTATGAAAATCAGAGCATATACCGAAAAGGATATTCCGGAAATGATCCGTATCTGGAACCAGGTGGTGGAGGAAGGGGTGGCCTTCCCCCAGGAAGACTGCCTGGACGAGAAGACCGGCCCGGAGTTTTTCGCCGCCCAGAGCTACTGCGGCGTAGCGGAAGAGGACGGCCGGATTCTGGGAATGTACATCCTCCATCCAAACTCCATCGGGCGGGTGGGGCATATCGCCAACGCCAGCTACGCCGTGGACGCCGCCTGCCGGGGCAGCCACATCGGCGAAAAGCTGGTAACGGACTGTCTGGCTCAGGCCAAGGGGCTGGGATACCGGCTCATGCAGTTCAACGCCGTGGTGGAGAACAATATCCACGCCCGGCATCTGTATGAGCGGCTGGGGTTCGTGTACGTCGGAACCATTCCCAAGGGCTTCCAGATGAAGGACGGCTCCTTCCAGAACATCTGCCTGTATTACCATACCCTGTAGGCCATGGATACGCGGCAGCTTCTGATTCAGACCATTGGCTTTGCGGGAACGGTTCTGTTCTTTTTCTCCTATCAGTGCCGGGAAAACCGGCGGCTTTTTCAGGTGCAGCTGGCCTCCTACCTACTCTACACCGTCCACCTGCTGCTTCTGGGGGCGGTCACGGGGGGCATCAGCTACATTCTCAATACCCTGCGCTCCTTCTGCCTGGGCAGCCGCTACGAGGTGCTGAAGGGGAAGGCCGCCTGCGGCCTGATCTGTCTTTTGCAGCTGACGGCGCTGTATTTCACCTGGGACAGCTGGCACTCGCTTCTGCCGGTGGCCGCCAACATTGCCGCCACTGTCGGCGGCTACACCCGGGACGGCCGAAAAATTCGCCTGGTGGGAATGCTCATCAACTCACCCCTGTGGATGATCTACAACCTTCTGGTAGGCTCCTGGGCCGGCATTCTGGACGAGATCGTCAGCGAGGCCTCCATGCTCCTGTCCATCTGTCGCTACGGCTGGAAGAACCTGGAGGGTGCCAAATAACGCAAATCCGGGACATAACCGCCTTTCGGCGGATTCTGTCCCGGATTTTTCCTATTTTCCTTGCAATTTGTCGAATGAAGAGATAGCCGCCCACTTCCCCAAGTAACGGCTATCTCTTAGCTATTTCGGGGGGAGCCGACCTACTGGCAACACCCTCTTCATCTATACGATACCACAGGTTTGCCCATTTGTCAACTACCCTCGGTAGGGCTGGACATATCGTTCGTGACTGAGGGACGAGGGTCTGGCATAAGCACCGGACACCAGCCCCAGCATCATGAAAATAGTCACCACGGAGGAGCCGCCGTAGCTGATCAGCGGCAGGGTCAGGCCGATAACGGGCATAACGCCGATGCACATGCCCACGTTGATCATCAGCTGGAACATCAGTGCCGAGGCCGCGCCGTAGCACACCAGACGGCGCATATAGTCCTGGCACCGGACGCCAACGTAGACGCACCGGGCAATGATGGCAAGCTCCGCCAGCATGATGCACACGCAGCCGATAAAGCCGATTTCCTCGCCCATGGAGGAGAAAATATAGTCCGTGTGCTGGGCAAACAGCGCGCCGCTCTGGGTTCGGTTGCCGTTGAACAGTCCCTGACCCGTCAGGCCGCCGCCGGTGAGGGACTGCAAATTGATCTTGGAGTGATACCGTTCGTTAATGCCCTGGGGATCGACCTTGGGATCAAACAGAATGAGAATCCGGTTTCGCTGGTACTGACCCAGAAACTGCCACAGAATGGGAAACATGGCCGCGATGCCGCCGATGGCCAGGGCAAACCACCAAAGGCTCACGCCGCCGGCAAAGGCCATGCCGATGAAGATAAATACGAAGATCAGAGACACGCCCGCATCGCCGGACAGCACCATATTCAGGCCAACCAGCAATCCCAGGTGAAAGACCATGTGCATGACGGACACCGGGTGGGAAATCCGGTTCTGATGGGAGGACATGACCGAGGCCATAATGACGATATAGGTCATTTTACAGATTTCGGCAGGCTGAATGTTCACCGGGAAGCCGGGAAAATGGAGCCAGCTTTTGTTGCCGGTGTTGTTGTCCGTGCCGAAGGGAATCAGCATCAGAAGCAGCAGCACATTAAAAATCGCCAGTGCCGCCCGATGCTCGGACAGGAAATCCAGATCGATGGCGGAAACCATGGCGTAAACCACAACGCCCAGGCAGATGGAAACCAGCTGAATGGCCAGATATTTGAAATTGCTGTCACCAAATTTATCTGCCGAGGTGGCACTGGCAATGCACACCACGCCGAACAGTGCCAGGCACACGCACATGCCCAGCAAAAACAGATCGCCTTTCTTGGTGAAATCCTTCAATTCTTCAAAATAGCGGCGCATTTCTTCGCCTCCTTTTGGGATACTGCCGCTCATTATACCATTTTTCCCGGGGAAAGTAAATAGCGCAAATGTGAACATTCATCCGTCGGGTCTTCCGGGCGGTTCTCGTGTTTTTCCCCGAAAAGCATTTGACTTTTCCCCGGAAATCCTGTATACTGCAGGAGGATTTTGTCTTTGGGAGGAAAACCTATGCAACGTGAACACCTGGGAAGCCGCCTGGGCTTCCTGTTACTAAGCGCGGGCTGCGCCATCGGTATCGGCAACGTCTGGAAGTTCCCTTGGATGACCGGCCAGTACGGCGGCGGTGCCTTCGTTCTGATTTACCTGCTGTTTCTGCTGGTGCTGGGGGTGCCGGTGCTGACCATGGAGTTTGCCATGGGGCGGGCGGCTCAGAAAAGCCCTCTGAAAATGTACCAGACCCTGAAGCCCGGCTCCAGATGGGGCTGGCACGGCTATGTATGTCTGCTGGGCAATATTATGCTGATGATGTTCTACACCACCGTGGCCGGCTGGATGCTCCAGTACTTTGTGGACACCGCCAGAGGTGTCTTTGTCGGTCTGGACACCGCCGCGGTGGAGGCCAAATTCGGCCAGATGCTGGCAAGCCCCGGCACAATGGTCGTCTACATGGCCATGATCGTGGTGCTGGGCTTTTTCATCATCTCCATCGGCCTGCAGAAGGGTCTGGAACGGGTCACGAAGGTGATGATGCTGGCTCTGATCGTTCTGATGCTCCTGCTGTCTTTCCACAGCATGACCCTGTCCGGCGGCGGCGCGGGTCTGCGCTTCTACCTGGTGCCGGACTTTGAACGGATGAAAAGCATCGGCGTCGGCAACGTGATCGTGGGTGCCATGAACCAGTCCTTCTTCACCCTGAGTCTGGGCATCGGCGCAATGGCCATTTTCGGCAGCTACATCGGCAAGGAGCGAGCCCTGATGGGCGAGGCCGTCCGGGTGAGCCTGCTGGACACCCTGGTGGCCATGTGTTCCGGCCTCATCATCTTCCCCGCCTGCTTCGCCTATGGCGTGGACGTGAACAGCGGCCCTGCCCTGATCTTCATGACCCTGCCCAATGTGTTCAACCACATTGCTCTGGGCAGGTTCTGGGGGAGCCTGTTCTTCCTGTTCATGACCTTCGCCGCCTTCTCCACGGTGCTGGCGGTGTTTGAGAACATCGTCTCCTGCGTCAGCGAGCTTACGCTCTGGAGCCGGAAGAAAACCTGCCTGGTATGCTGCGTGGGCATTTTCCTGCTGAGTCTGCCCTGCCTGCTGGGCTACAACCTGTGGAGCAATGTCCGACCCATTGCCGGTCACGACATTCTGGACAGCGAGGACTTTCTGGTCAGCAACGTGATGCTGCCCCTGGGCTCTGCCCTGTTCGTCCTGTTCTGCACCGCCCGCTATGGCTGGGGCTGGAAGAAATTCATGGCCGAGGCCAACGAGGGTACGGGTCTGAAGGTGGCTCAGTGGATGCGCCCCTATATGACCTATGTGCTGCCGGTGATCGTGTTCGTCATCTTCATCATTGGCCTGGTGGGCTTCTTTGGATAACAACCTATAAGGAAAGGGCGGTACCGGTATCGGCACCGCCCTTGTTTTTGTGCATCAAATCTTGATGATTCTTCCTTCTTTTCTGGGGTTCGTCACCGGCTCCTCGGCCGCATAGCCCAGGATGCAGTTGCCCACGCCCCGGTAGCTTTCCGGCACGCCCCACTTCTTAAGCAGTGCCTTCCCTTCCGGGGTATCGAAGCACTCCCTGGCGCGATGGATCCAGCAGCTTCCCAGCCCCAGACTGTGGGCGGCGTTCATCAGGTTCCCCAGCACCAGGGAACCGTCCTCCACCCAGGTCATTTTTTCCGGATCGCTGAGCACCACAATCACGCAGGGTGCCCCATAGAAGGGATCCCCGGAGACCCCCATCACAGCGGCGTTCATCCGGGACAGCTGGTCACGGGTCGTCTTGTCCCGGACGGCCACCAGAACGGGAGCCTGGTTGTTCATGCCCGAAGGGGCGTATAGCCCCGCTTCGAGCACTTTATCCAGCACCGCATCCTCCACCGGCTGATCGGTGTATTTCCGGACGGAACGCCGGGTCAACAAATCTTCATACATCTTGTTTTCCTCCTTTTAACGGTTCAGCACCTGGATTGCCGCCTGGATCTGCGGATCCTCGACATAGCTCAGGGTGCCGTAATAGATTTTTTCTTCGGTTTCCTCGTCCGCATCCACCCGCACGTCCGGGGTGACCCCCACGTCCGTCAGGGAATTGCCCTTGGGCGTAAAATACTTGCCGGTGGATAAGGCCACGGCAGAGCCGTCTCCCAGGGAAATGGTGGTCTGATACACGCCCTTGCCCACGGTAGGCTCTCCCACAATGGTGGCCGCCTGGTACTCCTGCAACGCCGCGGCAAAGAACTCCGCCGCGCTGTAGCTGCTGCCGTTGATGAGCACCGCCATGGGCATGTCCAAGTAACTTGCGTCAGAGGTATCTACCTTTTCCGTGCCGTCGTAGCTGACGCTGCGGAACAGGTCGCCTTCCGGCAGCAGATAGTCTAATAGCTTCACCAGCTCCTCGGCGTAGCCGCCGGGGTTGTTGCGCACGTCAAAGATGATTTTCTTCGCGCCCTCCTGCTGAAGCTTCTGGATGGCCGCAATGCTCTCCGAGGCACAGCGTTCATCAAAATTGCTGATTTTCACCAGTCCGATTCCGCCCTCCAGCATTTCCCCGGTGGCCACTGGGGACTCGATCCGGCGGCGTTCCACGGAAAGGGTCTGGTGCTCCCCCTGGCGCATCACCGTCAGGGACACCTTGGTGCCCGCCTCGCCCCGGATCAGCTCCCGCACCTGGCTGACGGTCATATCCCGGACGTCCTGATTCTCCACGGCGATGAGCAGGTCGTTCACCGCAATGCCCGCCTCCTGGGCAGGGCCCTGCGGATCCACAGTCACAACCAGGAAACCGGAAGCATCCTCCGACTGCTGGATGGTAATGCCGATGCCCACATAGGCATTTTCGCTTTGTTCCTTGTGCGCCTCGTACTGGGAGGCCGGAATGTAATAGCTCCACCGGTCGCCGGTGGCCTTGACCATGGCAGCCGCCGCCGCGTCCTCCATGGCTTCCCCGTCGGCATCCCCGATAAACCGCTCCTGAATCAGATTCTCCAGCCGATCCAGCTTTCCGGCGCCTGTTTTCACGGTCATTTGCAGGGTAATGGCGGTTGCCAGCATGGCGACCACCACATAAGATAAAAACCGCAGCAGTTTGTCCTTCATTTCTCTTTTCACACCTCACCCATAGAACGGTTCCCACAGCCCCCTATGGAGCTGTGGGAGCGGCGTCACAGAAATACATAGTTGCAGGGGTTCACATACACGCCGTTGACGGCAATGCCGAAGTGCAGGTGATCGCCGGTGGCAACGCCGGTGGCACCGGTGGTGCCGATCTGCTGACCCGCGCTGACCATCTGGCCGGAGGACACGCAGTAGCTGTTCAGGTGCATGTAAATGGAAGATACGCCGTCGCCGTGGTCGATCTTCACATAGTTGCCCGCCGCGCTGCCGTAGCCCGCGATGACCACCCGACCCGCCTTGGCGGCGACCACCGTCCAACCGGTGCCGGTATCCAGGTCAACACCCTGGTGGTAAGAAGATGCGCCCGCCGTGGGAGAGGTACGGGAGCCGAAGGGGGATGTAATGGAGGTGTAGCTGCAGGGCCGCACCCAGCCGCCGCCCACGGCCGTTCCGCCGGTACCGCCGGAGGTATTCTCCTTATCCATGCTGCTGCCTGCCGCCGCGGTGGTGGGAGGCACATAAGTAGCCATATAGGCCGCCCATTCCGCCTGCTTGGCGGCACTGTACTCCTGCTCCTTGGTGGCGATCTGCTTGAGGAAGTCGTTCTCCATCTCAATGAACTCCGCCTGCAGAGCCTCCAGATCATCGGCCTTGCTCAGAAGCTCCTGAATCAGATTGTCCGCTTCCTTCCGCTTGTCATCCATCTCCGTCTGGGTCGCGTCCAGCTCCTTCTTGGTTTCCTCCATTTCGGCCTTCTCCGCCTGGAGGTCGGTCTGTGCCACCTCCACGGCATCGGCGGCATCGTTGAGCTGCTTGAGCCGACGGTTGTCGGAGGCGTTGATCTCCTCCACCATATTCAGCCGATCCAGCAGATCGGAGAAGCTGTTGGCCTTAAACAGAACCTCCCAGTAGGAAAGCTCCCCGTCTTCCTCCATGGTGCGCACCCGAACCTTGTTTTCCTGGTTCAGCTGCTCATACTGACCCTCGGCGTTGTCAAGCTCGTCCTGCTTGTCCGCGATGAGCTGGTTATACGCCGACAGCTGGTCGTTCATATTGGTAATCTGCTCACTGAGCAGCTGGATCTCCTGGTCAATGACATTCTTTTTGGCGATGATGTCCGCAATTTCGTTTTCGTTTGCCTTGTATTGATCCTTTACATCGGCAATCTTCTCCTTGATTTCCTCCTTCTCCTTCTTCAGCTGGTTGATCTGCTTGCGGATCTCCGAAGAGGAGGCGGCACTTGCCTGGGTGGGCAGGATGCTCATGAGCAGGGTCAGCAGCATGACAGCCGCCATCAGACCTGCCAGGAAGGATACCAGTCGCTTTTGATTTTTCATAAGACACTCCTTTTTGCGGGCGGCGCAATCAGCTGATATACGCCAAAGGGTTTACATAAGTTCCGGCATAGGATACGCCGAAATGCAGATGGGGACCGGTAGACAGCCCCGTGCTGCCAACATATCCGATCAGCTGTCCCTGAGAAACGGTCTGACCCTCGGAGACAACATAATTGGTCATGTGCATATAGATGGAGGAAAAGCCATCTAAGTGGTTGATGCTGACGTAGTTGCCCGCGCCGCCGGCCTGATAGGAGGTAGCGGTCACCTTCCCCGCCCGGGTTGCGTAGATGGGGGTTCCCTGGGCACAGGACATATCAATGCCGCTGTGCATCCGGGTGATCTTCAGGATCGGGTGGGTTCGCATACCGAAGGGACTGGTCAGCTTCCAGCCGGACACCGGGGTGACCCAGGTGGCGTTGGACGGCGGGTTGTCGCCCTGGAGGGCAAGCTTGGCAAGGTACTCGTCGTACTTTGCCTCCTTCAGCTCCTTCTCCTTACCGGCGATCTGCTGCATCAGCTCGTCCTGTAAGGCCTCGGATTCCTCCATCAGCACCTCAAATTCTTCGCTTTTGGCCTCCAGCTCCCGGAGAACGCCGTCGGATTCCGTCCGCTTTTCCTGCAGAGCCGCCTCATCCGCGGCCAGCTCCTCCCGGACGACCTCCAGCTCGCCCTTTTCTGTCTCCAGACTCATCTGGTTGGCGGTGACAATATCCGCGGCAATGCGCATTTCCTCGATCCGCCGCCGGTCGGAGGCGTTGATCTCCTGAACCATCTCGATCCGATCCAATAGGTCTGTAAAGCTGCTGGCCTGGAAAATCACCTGCCAGTAGGTCAGCTTTCCGTCCTCCTCCATCACCCGGATCCGCTGGCGATGCTCCTCGCTCAGAGCGCGCAGGTCTTCATTTGCCGCATCCAGGGCATCCTGGGTGTCGGCGATCAGCTGGCCGTAGGCCGCGATCTGTTCATTGGTGGTCGCGATTTTGCTGCTCAGCAGGGCGATCTCCTGATCCACCGCGCTTTTCTGTGCCACGATGCTCTTCATATCGTCCATGTTGGCGTTATACTGGCTCTGAATGCCGTTGATCTGCTGCTGAATTTCCTTGTTCTTTTCTTTCAGCGCATCGATGTCCTTCTGTATTTCCGCTGAAGAGGCGGCTGCCGCCGAAAGGGGCAGCATACCGACCACCAGCGCGGCGGTCAGCAGCCCGGACAGGGTTGCGGCTGCTAATTTGTGTATACGCATAAAAGTGTGTTTCCTTCGTTTTTTCTTCCGTTTCCGGAGAATCGAATGTGCCGGAGCCGCCCGGATTCAGAGCTTCCCCCAAAATCACACATTCATAAACTTCCGGATGGAGGTCCAGCTGCCCACAATGCCCACGAACATACCTGCCGCGGCAAAGACAATGACCATGGGAATCAGCAGCTCCTGGAAGGGAACAAACTTGAATAGCTGCAGGGAGTCCACGCTGCCGATCTTCTGCACCAGGGCATCGTAGCCGGCCCACTCCGTGCCGAAGGCCAGGATGGCACCGATCATGCCCAGGGAGAAGCCCTCCACCACGAAGGGCAGCCGGATGAAGCCGTTGGTGGCACCCACCATTTTCATAATGGCGATCTCGTCCTTCCGGTCGTACATGGCCAGCTTGACGGTGTTGGAAATAATCAGCAGGGACACCACCAGCAGCACGGCAATGACGGCCGCGGAGACGATGTGCAGCACATCCTGAATGGTGGTAAAGCCCTTTGCCAGCTCATAGGCCGCGTTGGTCTTGGCCACGCCGGGCAGCTGCTTCAGAGCCGCGTCGGTCTGCTCCATCTTGGTGTTGTCCTCCAGGGTGACAATGTAGCGGTGGCGCAGGTCGCTGGCCTGAACGCCGCTGAAGGCACTGTCGCCGTCATGATCGGCGATGAAGTCCTGCAGTGCCTCCTCCCGGGAGACAAAGGTGGCCTTGAGCACGTTGTCCATCAGGTTGATTTTGGTGCCGATGCTTTTTGCCTCGGCATCGGACAGGTCGGAATCGATGTACACCAGAATCTCACTGGTCTGGTTCAGATCCCGGACCATTTCGTCCAGATTGTAGGCCAGGGCGGAAAAGCTGCCCACAATCACAAGGCAGGCCACCGTCACGCACACAGCGGCAAAGGACATAAAGCCATGGAGGAAAATGCCCCGGAAGCCCTCCTTCAGCAGATATCCCAGATTATTCAGCTTCATTTATCTCTTCCTCCCCCATTCCGTCGCTGACCACGCGACCGTCATCAATGGCAATGACCCGCTTGTGGAACATTCTGACCAGATTCTGGTCGTGGGTAACCACCAGCATGGTGGTGCCCAGATTGTTGATTTCCTGGAGCAGTGCCATGATTTCAAAGGAACGCTCCGGATCCAGGTTGCCGGTAGGCTCGTCGGCAATGATGGTGGAGGGGTTGTTCACCAGAGCCCGGGCGATGGCCAGTCTCTGCTGCTCACCACCGGACATCTCGTGGGGATGCCGGTTCATTTTGCTCTCCAGACCTACCAGCTCCAGCACATAGGGAACCCGTTCCTTGATTTCCCGCTCCCGGGCACCCACCACCCGCATGGCGAAGGCCACGTTCTCGTAGACGGTCATCTTGTCGATCAGCCGGTAATCCTGGAAGACCACGCCAACAGTCCGGCGCAGGTAGGGAATTTCCCGCTTGCGGATCCGCTCCAGGGAGTAGCCGTTCACATGAACGGTGCCGGAGGTAGGCTTCAGCTCGCCGGAAATCAGCTTGATGATGGTGGATTTACCGGAGCCGGAGGGGCCGATGAGGAAGCAGAACTCCCCATCCTCGATCTGCATGGAAACGCCGTTCAGCGCGTTATTGCCCTGCTCGTAGGATTTTATCACATTGCTAAATTCAATCATATGTATAATCTCCTGTATCAGGCAGCCCCGGGCGCACCCGAGTCCGCTCGCATGTAACCGAATTGTAACACATTGCGCAGCAGTTGTCAACGATGAACCATGGATTTGCCGGTTTCTGTCGGAAAAATTCACAATTGAGCCACATTTTTTATGGGTAAAATTCCAGTATTTCAGAATTATGGTAAACCGGCCGGGGTGCCATAATCAAATGCGTACACGCCAAAATAGAAGATGTCATTGCGAACCAGCGTGGTGCTCCGCGCAGCGAATTAGAATCTAAATGACTGCCAGTGGCAGTCATACCTTAATTCATGCAGCACTGGCGTGGCAATCCCCCGGTCATTCCGAGAGCCAATATAGCGCATATGTCATTGCGAACCAGTCCGCAGACTGGTTCGCAATGACATCTCTCTTTCGATACCCATGCAACAAAAAAGATACCCCGCGGTGGCGGGGCATCTTCAGAAGGCGCGATTACTGCCGGTTTTCCCGGGAGGCCAGATACTGGCGCACCATCAGTGCCACCCGGAAGACGATGGCATGGTCAAACTGCCGCAGGTCAAGCCCCGTCAGCTTGCGGATCTTCTCCAGCCGGTAGACCAGGGTGTTCCGGTGGACAAACAGCTTCCGGGAGGTCTCGGACACGTTCAGACTGTTCTCAAAGAACTTGTTGATGGTAAACAGGGTCTCCTGATCCAGGGAATCCAGGGAATTCTTCTTGAACACTTCATGCAGGAAGATCTCGCACAGGGTGGTAGGCAGCTGATAGATCAGACGGCCAATGCCCAGGTTCTCATAGTGCATGACGCTTTTATCGGTGTCGAAGACCTTGCCCACCTCGATGGCGGTCTGCGCCTCCTTGTAGGAATCCGCCAGCTCCCGCAGATGCTCGGCCACGGTACCGATGCCGATGATGGTCTTGATGCGCAGCTCGTTCTTCAGGGTGTCCTCCACATTCACCGCGATCTTCTCCAGATCCTCGGCGGTGACGGTGCCGCTGATCTGCTTGATGATGGCGACATCGTTCTCGTTGATGGACAGAACAAAGTCCTGCATCTTGTCCGGGAACATGCCGGTGAGCACGTCCACGATGGCCACGTCGCTGTGACCCACCTGGCGGATCAGGAACACCGCCCGGGGCGCGTCGGTGGCAAAGTGCAGCTCCTTGGCCCGGATGTAAATATCGCCGGGGAGGATATTATCCATGATAATATTCTTGACGAAGGTGCCCCGGTCATGCTTCTCCTCGTAGAAGGTCTTGGCGTCATTCAGGGCAATAAAGGCCATCTGGCAGAAGCTTCTGGCGTTCTCATCGTCCCCGGAGCAGAACACGGCATACTCGAAGTAATTGGAGTTGCCCATAATGGCCTTGAAGCTCTTCTGGGCGAAGGTCACAATGCTTTCCGAAGCATTGCCCACCTTCAGTGCCGCGTCCGGCCAACGCTCCCCCAGCAAAGACATGTCGGTGCTGGAGATCACGCAGCCCTCGGTGTCGATAACGCCAAATACCCGGTCGGAAATATCCCGCAGCTGGACGATCACGCTCTGAAAAACGCTATTGGACATCTTTCTGTCACTCCCTTAGTATCTTGCACAAATGCGCATTTCACAAAATTGCATTGTTATTATACACGGCTTTTGCGCATATTGCAAGTACCTTTTGACATTTTACTGCAAAAAGGATTTGTTTTTTTAGGTATTCTTCCAACATATTCCATAGTCCATTCCGCAACATACAGAATCCTATCAGCAAAATGACCGTCTTCAGCCCCGCTCCAGAGCCGCCAGCTCCGCCGCCGTCAGCTCCCGGGACTGGCCTCTGGGCAGGCTCCCCAGGGTCAGGCTTCCCTCCTGCCGCCGCTCCAGATAGGTGACGGTCATACCCCGGGACGCCATCATCCGGCGCACCTGGTGATATTTTCCCTCGCAGACCCGGATCAGGCTCTCCCCGGGGCCAAGGGGGGTCAGCTCCGCCGGACGGCACACCGTGCCGTCCCGGAGGGTCAGCCCCGCGGCAAAGGCCGCCGCGTCCTCCGACCCGGCCTGCCCCTCGTGCCGGGCATAGTAAATTTTCGGCACCTCCTTTTTGGGGCTGATGAGCCGGTGGAGGAGTTCCCCGTCGTTGGTAAACAGCAGCAGCCCCTCGGTTTCCTTGTCCAGCCGTCCTACGGGCTTCAGATCCAGATGTGCCCACTGTTTCGGCAGCAGCTCCATGACGGTTTTCTGCGCTTCATCCTCGGTGGCCGTGACGTAGCCCCTGGGCTTATTGAGCATCACCACCAGCCGCCGTTTTCCTACCAGAATTTCCCCGTCCAGGGCGACTTCCTGACCTTCCGGGTGGATTTTCCGGCTGCCGTCCCTTTCGGCAAGCCCATCTACCGTCACCCGGCCGGTTTTCAGAAGAGCCTTGACCTGGGAGCGGGTGCCCGCGCCGCTGTCGCAGAGGAATTTGTCCAGTCTTTCCATGGTTTCTCCGTTCTACCCTGTCCGAAAAGCGCATAGGCTTTATTACCTAGTATCGGGAGGGATTTTCTATGATGGTTATGACCGCGAAGGTCAATTTCAAAAAGATTCTGCTGGGGCTGGCCGCCGCCGGGGCTCTGGTGCTGGCTCTGATTCTCCTTCTGGGCGGCGGCAAAGCGGAGGAAACCGCCGCTCCGGCTCTGAACAGCAACGACGGCCGGGTGAAATTTCTGGAGGATTTCGGCTGGCAGGTCACCACCACCCCTACGCAGTCCAGTCAGGTGCGGATTCCGGAGGCGGGCAGTCAGGTTTTCACCCGCTACAACCAGCTCCAGCTGAGCCAGGGCTTCGACCTGAGCAAGTTCGCCGGGAAAAAGGTCATGCGCTACGTCTACAGGATCAACAATTTTCCCGGAGCCACCGAGCCGGTGTACGCCACCCTGCTGATCTACAAGAACCAGGTCATCGGCGGGGATGTGACGGATTCCGCCCCAGGGGGTCAGATCCGTACCCTGAAAATGCCGGAGACCCCCACGCCCAAGGCCTCGGTGCCCGCGCCCACCAACGCCGCGCCGGAAACCACGCCCTCCCTTGCCGCAAAATAGTATAGCACGCGATTTCCCCCTTGACAAGCCGCCTTCCGGGTGCTATCCTAGGGGCAACTGAATCAGTATCTTCAGGGCGGGGCGCAATTCCCCACCGGCGGTGAATGGAAGTCGGATTCCGGTTTCCTACAGTCCGCGAGCCTAATTGGGTTGAATCGGTGAAACTCCGATACCGACAGTATAGTCTGGATGGAAGAAGATACGCACGGATGTTTCCTGCGTTTATTTTCACGCCCTGGGTGTATCCCAAGGGCGTATTTTTTTGCATAGGAGAGGAATTTCTATGGCCACACTTCTGACCCAAATTTCCGAAAATCTCAGCTTCGTATTCATGTGTCTGGCTCTGGTGATCGGGCTGGCGCTGCTGGCAAAGCTTGCCGAGCACCTTCTGCCGGAGTGCCGGAGGGTAAGCCCCGCCCGGCGGGTGAGCATCATCGGCATCTGCGCCGCCCTGGCCGCAGTGCTGCACATGCTGGACTTTCCCCTGCCCTTCCTGGCTCCGGGGTTCTACAAGCTGGACTTTTCCGAGCTGCCGGTGCTGCTGTGCGGCTTCTACTTAGGCCCCTGCGCCACGGTTGTCTGCGAGGGCGTGAAAATTCTGCTGAAGCTTCTGCTCAAGGGCACCAGCACCGCCTTTGTGGGGGATCTGGCCAACTTCGTGGTAGGCTGCTCCTTTGTGCTGCCCGCCTCCGTCTGGTATCACCTGCATAAGAGCCGCCACAGTGCGGTCATCGGCCTGGTAATCGGCACCGTGTGCATGTCCGTCTTCGGCACCGCCTTCAACGCGGTGTACCTGCTGCCCAAGTTCGCTCAGCTCTACGGAATGCCCCTGGACGCGATCCTCGCCATGGGCACGGCCATTCATCCGGGGGTCAACAGTGTGACCACCTTCGTGGTGCTGTGTGTCGCCCCCCTGAACATCGTCAAGGGCGCGGTGGTCTCTCTGCTGACCCTGCTG
>ERZ808242.1212-NODE-1212-length-15315-cov-9.645806_pt1 | contig 15315 bp, 17 predicted proteins | sample MGYA00521244_ERZ808242 | MGnify/ENA primary metagenome ERZ808242 (study PRJEB31516, sample SAMN03275573) | gut metagenome | biome: mammalia-associated habitat; material: feces | host: Papio cynocephalus | place: Kenya | collected 2012-07-27 ... | reverse complement strand
AGCGCAATGAAAGCTTGCTTTCAAATTGCCGAGTGCAGCTTTTCTTCTGCAAAGATAATGGGATTTCCGTTAGGTTGTATGAGAAAAAATGCGATTATTCTCTGCAATCGTTCCCGCAATCGTTTCCAATTTCTGCAAACGTTTGAAAGAGTGTAATAAATACTCGTAAACGATTAGTTTTATATAAAAAACGCAAAAATAGAGTTTGTTCTTGTCGATAATTCGAAAATATGTCTTATCTTTGTCTTAGGAAATTGCGCTCGTTTGCATTTCCATACTCCTGAAACTAAAAATATAAGAATGAAATGAAACACGTAACTATCAAAGACATAGCCAAGTCGCTCTGCATCTCGGTATCCACCGTGTCCAGGGCGCTGACCGACGACAAGAACATTCGCAAGGAGACTCGCGACATGGTGGTGGAGGAGGCGAAGCGCCTCGGCTACAAGCGCAACCCTGTGGCGATGAACCTGAAGATGGGGCGCACGAACACCGTGGGTGTCATCGTGCCGGAGATGCATACCCCTTATGCCTCGCAGGTGCTCAAGGGCATACAGGAAGTGCTCTACAAGCGTAACCAGAAGGTGATGATTGCCGAGAGCGACGAGAGTGCGGAGCGGGAACTGGAGAACCTGAAGATGATGGAGCAATACATGGTGGACGGTTTGATTGTGAGCCTCTGTAGTTATCGCAAGAACATCGAGATGTACAAGCAACTAGCCGACGAGGGGATGGCCATTGTCTTTTACGATCGCATCCCTTATGGTCTCGACATGCCGCAGGTGCTCGTAGATGACAACATCGACTCCTATTTCATGGTGGAGCACTTGATTCGATTGGGCAAGAAGCGCATCGCCTATCTGCAGGGACCCGACGACATCTACAATGCCTATCAGCGAGGCTTGGGCTATCGGGAGGCGATGGAGAAGTTCAAGCTCTTCGACCCTGCCTTGGTGGTGAAGACGGGCATGACCTTCAAGGACGGAGCCGCCGCCGTGGATAGGCTTATATATAATAATGTGGAATTTGATGCCATCTATGCTTTTACCGACACCTTGGCGATAGGGGCGCAGAACCGCTTGCGTGCCTTGGGCAGGAAGGTGCCTGAGGATATCTTCATCGCAGGCTTCTCGGGCACGGAGCTGAGCACCATCGTATCGCCACAGATCACGACTATGGAACCGCCGCTGGTGGAGATGGGCAAGCAGACTGCCGAACTGGTGATGGAGAAAATCAACAACCCAGAGATGGAGAACAAGCGTGTGGTGCTGAAGACGGAGATGAAATGCAGGGAATCGACAGGAGAATAAAAACTTCCACCAGTACGATAGGATTAGTCCAATACGCCCCGAAGGGGCAGAAGCACCTAGCCTAGGGCAACGCCCTAGGTAATATACATATAATAATTTCGCCCTGTAAGGGCAAAAGCATTATGTTCTCTGAGAAAATTTTATGCTTTTGCCCTTACAGGGCGCATTTATTCCCCGACATCTACCCAGAGCGTTGCCCTGGGCTAGGTGCTTCTGGGCTTTCAGCCCGTGCCAACCGTACAGGTGGAATCATTTCAAACGTTTGCAGAAATTGGAAACGTTTGCGGGAACGTTTGCATTTAACGTTATACACTAACAAATAACGCATAAACAAAACACTATTAAAGCACTATTAAAACACTGAAAAGCAGTATTTTATAACTTTTGTAGTTGCCTTAAAATCATGTTTTGTTTATGTGTTAATTATTCTTTATTTGTGCGATTTTTGTTGCTATTTTGTTGCGTATTTCATTTTTTTGTTGTATCTTTGCAATGTCACAAACAAGGAAAGGTCAACTTAGATTGACTAAATATTAACAACTTAATTTGCAAGATATGAAGTACAGCGAAGCAAGAATCGGGCAAAAGGTTTTAGCCCAAAGACCATTAAGCACTAATTGGGAATTGGTGCGTATCGTAGGGAAATCGTATTCAACGATTTTCGGCGGAGTTATCACAATCGAAAATGAGTACGGCGAGACGTACACTTATAATCGCCGCCGTGGAGAGCCTTTTCCGTGGCTACAAAAGCCGCCAAAGGCAAAAGCCTAATTATGATATTGGCAAGAAAGTAATAACGTCACAAACAAGAAATTCGCAAACTTTTAATTTATTGGGACATGAACAACAAATTTATTTCGGCTAAGAGACACGGACAAAGCCACCGTGAACAATTCGTCAACGGCAAGAAAAAAGCCGCTTATAAGCAAACCAACAAAGCCCAAGGGAATATTATATCCTCTTTGGCAAGTTACATCAATGCTTTACACCGTGAACTTGAAATTACCAAAAAGGAACGTGATTTCTATTTGTCACAAATGCAAGAGAAGGACAAACAAATTAACGCCCTTTTGGAGATAGTTTCAGGCTGCAAAGCCCAAGGCGACAAAATAGAATCAGGTATTGCAGCAGTCACACAACAGCAAAGCACAGACAAAAAGCAAGGCAATATTTGATAAGATAGAATATTTCGTTCCACCAAACGCCCCCGGCGATCCAGACGGCGAAAGGTGGAACGAACTACAGAGAATTAAATATTTTCGATATGGGAGCAAGAAAAAATGACCCTTCAAAGGGTAAGATACAAGACTTTGAACGCCGTTTCGTGGATAAAGAAAAGGGCTCAATCAAGCTAAGAACCCGAGAGCGTGCAAACGGTTGTTTTGTGATATACCTTGATATGTATATCGGAGAAGGCAAGCACAAATGCGAAACCGTCAACATAGATAACCACCCCTTGTATTTAGTGCCTGAAAATGGACGTAACGACACCATTAACAAGAACCGAAATAACAAGACGTGGGAACAGGCAAAAGCCGTCAAGGCTCAAAGAATCATTGACAAGCAAAACGGCGAACTAGGTTTTAACCAATCGGCGGAACGCCGAAAAATGGAAGTATTGGCGTATATAGAGTACTACAAGGACGAAGCAATAAAAGAAGGCAAAGAGCGACATGTGCGTTTAACAGCCCTTCCAGCTTTATACAACCATTTCAAAGATTTTGCAGCGGGGACAAAGATAACATTCGCACAATTGGACAGAGACACTATTTTGCGTTTTATTGATTACCTGAAGACTTCCGCCTACAAGAAGAGCGTTAAAAGTTTAGAGCCCCAAAATATTAGTATTGGGACACAGCGAAATATTTATAACGCCCTAAGTGGTATTTTGAACAAAGCGGTACAGGCTGGAATCATAGATGCAAATCCGTGCAGTTTAATTGCCAAAAATGAGAAACCCAAAAAGCACAAAGCAAACGTCAATTATTTGACCGTGGAAGAAGTACAGCAACTTATAAAGACACCGTGTTATTTTGATATGTTGAAAAGAGCCTTCCTTTTTGGTTGCTCTACAGGATTGAGAGCAAGCGACATTTCAACCCTAACATGGGGGCAAATATTCGATGATGAGTATTTCGGAAAAGTGATGAAGTTGAAAGTACACAAGACCCAACAGGAAGAAACTTTTCCTTTGCCTTCTTTGGCACTCCACGTAATGCCAGAACGAAACGGAGCGGCAGACAATGAATTAATCTTTCCTTCTTTTTATGAGTCAAGAATGGGCGAGAGATTGCAGAAATGGGCAGACGATGCCGGAGTACACAAGAAGGTTAGATTTCATGTTTCAAGACATACGGCGGCAACGGTCAACCTATCTTTGGGCGTGCCTATAGAGACCGTTTCAAAGTTGTTGGGGCACTCTAATATTACCACAACCCAGATTTACGCCGAAGTGATAAACGAGAGTAAAAAGAAGGCGATCGACCTTCAAAGCAAAGTATTTAAGTTTGATTGATATGATAATAACAGAACCACAAGTTACGCCAACAGGGCTTTATAATATGAGCCAAGCGGCAAAAGCATTAGAGATAGACCGCCATACACTCGCACGATATGCGGCGAACGGCGATATTAAATTCCGTGTTCGCAAGGTTTCAAAACAGAAGCTAGTAACAGGAGCAGAGATAATTAAATGTTGGAAAACGATGTATTTATAATGGGCAAGTACAATGAAAGATATATTGAAGTTTGGGCAGTATGTGCGACCAATCGCAGAAGCCCACAGCAAGGGCGACACTAAGCGAGAAAAGGCACTCGCCCAGAAGGGGGAAGAATGGTTCGATATTTACGGCGTTCCTGATTATTCGGCAGAGACAGGCGAAGCAGTAGAAGAACTCCCCTTCTTTGAGGACTTGAAAGCCGCCGAGCGAACAGGTAAGGACGGAAAGAAGATTCTTTTCAACAGCCTTCAAGATGCACGCACCATAAGAGAGCAAGCCGAAGAATATCTAACAGCAACCGAGGGCGTAAAAGCCCCCGGGCGTTGTTATATGTGCCGTTGCCTGAATGCCGTTGAAGGAGAAATCGAATATTTGGAGAAGTTGCAACAAACGCCAATGTTTGCACTTCCGACCGAACAAAGCGCAGTTATCCACGGCGATACATTCCACCAAGAAGAAGGGGCAGTTATGGACGAGGGGCACAAAGAGCCCGAAATTGTTTGTTTGAATTTGCCACCACGGGAGGAAGGAAGAGAATCGCTTTTAAGACAAACCGAGATTAAAGCCGATATTCGTTTTATAGATTTCAAGGACTATATAACACAACTAACGCAAAATGGTATATTGTGCCAAGGGAAGAACGATTCGGTAAGAAAGATGCAAGCCCTTTTTAAGTCTTTTTTGATTGGTGCCGGCAAAGAAGATGTTAGCGAATTTGGTAGTAGTGACTGCTTGATAGTTGGGGACACTAAGAAATTTGTCTTGTTTATAGATAAATTGCAATCTAAGGTAAAAGCAGATATGCGCAAAAACAAATTTTGGAGCATAACCCAAAAATGGTTTGTTTATAAAAAGAGTGAAGAATCCAAAAAGTTTGGGGAAAATTCTTTAAGAACAATTTGCAGTAAAGCAAAAGGGCAATTTGATTCAAATGACGGAAATATAGATAATTTAGTTAACGATTTATTGAAAATCATATATAAGGAAGTGTAAACAAAGCGCAGTTGTTAACAATTTGGTTTATACCTTTGTTTACACTTTACGGTAAAGGTTTGAATTTCGGTTCAGACCTTTTTTTATTGCCGTATCTTTGCAGTACAAACCAACAAACAAAGCAATATGAACGAAGAAATAAAGCAATATTTAGAAGCTAAGTTTCAGGAGTTGGAAGCAAAGATTCTAATTCAACAGAAGCGAGTTTTGAACACGGACGAAGCGGCGCAGTATATTGGGGTAAGCAAATACAAACTTTACCAAATGACTAGCAAAGGCGCAGTTCCTTTTAGCCGCCCAGAGGTCAACGGCAAGCCGTCAAAGTTTTTGTATTTTGACCGTTTGGCCCTTGATGAATGGTTACTTTCTAATAAGTCAGAAGCCAAACCGACAACGGCGGCAATGATGCAGAAAGCAGCCAACCAAATATTAATTCGCTAAAATGTGGCACTCCTTCAAAGATACAAGACAATGGAACATGACACCCGAAAAAGCATTATTCAAAATGCAACACAGAAAAGCGGCAATCATTTGAAAATGTTTGCAGACCTTTATAACAAGGCATGCAGCTATGAAGTGTTTAAACCACAGGAGAACGGCGATATTCTTTTCAAAGCAATGATTTGCGGACTAAGCGCAGAAGAAAAGACGATCGACACAAAAGGAAAACAATTAGAGCCCGATAAATTGCCTATGCTAAATATATACTTGATGTTCCTAAAAAAGTATGCGGAGCACAGCGGCTACAAATTTTGTAAAGCATGTAACACGAACGTAAAGACATGGGTAAAATGTGACGAAAGCACCTACAACCAAGCATATAAAAAGATGCAAGGTTTTGCAAACGTTCATTATCCCCAACTTATAGGTATAGGGGAAAATTTCAACAAACTTGCAAGGGAGACGATTAAAACCCTAAAGTTAATTGAAAAATTCCAATAGATACAGTACGGAAAGAACATTTAAATAATAGATAAATATGGAAAAAATTGAATTGAGAACCACCCAGGGAATACAATCCCGCCCAATTCTCGTAAGAGATGCACAGGGCAAAGAAAGCCGAGTTATTGAAGGCTATGCAATTGTTTTTGGGGCAGAATCACAAATTCTTTGTGACGGTTACGGTTATTTTGTTGAAACAATCGACAGAGCGGCACTTGATGAAGCAAAGCTAAAGTCTTTTGATATTCGTTGCCTTCTGGAGCATAACCCGGAACGCTTACTTGCACGTTGGCGCAATGGTGAGGGCACACTTGAATTATCAATTGATGCGCACGGACTGAAATACAGATTTGAAGCCCCGAACACCACGGACGGAGATACAGCCCTTGAACTCGTAAGACGTGGCGACATTTTCGGCAGCTCATTTGCATATTTGGCTGATGAAGATTCAGTTGTTTGGGGTAAGAAGCCAGACGGAACGCCAACCCGACACGTGACAAATATTCGTTATATGGAAGATGTTTCGTTAGTAAGCCGCCCGGCATATATGCAAACCGAAGTTAGTTGTCGAGACCTCGAAAAGAGAGGGTACAAACCTAATGCAACGCTACAGGGCGCAGTATCAGTAAAGAGAACGGAAGCACAAGCGCAGTATATACAGGAGAGCCGCAAGGCAGCCGCCGAAGTTTTCAAGGGAGTATTAAACTAAAGTAAGGGAAGGACATAATATGTTTATATACTACAAGCAAAAAGAGATTGACGACCTTAAAAAGGTTGATTCTATAAACAAGACGTTAGCGAAAGCCCACAAAGGCATGTACGAGTTAATGGAAACAAGTATTAACCGCCTAAGTTGGTATATGGTTCTATCTGGAGCAATGACTTTTAAGGAGGCGTTGATGATGAGATATGCCGAGAATCACGTTTCCCAAAAAGAGATTGACGAAAATCCGAACCTTGGAATTTATGCGTATGTTTGCCCACAAGATGTGCAAGAGTTTGGCAATACTATAACTAAAGAATTGGGAAAGGTTAAATTCCCAACAGACGTTATAATATTCGAACACGGTATAATAAAACCGCCAATTGTTTCACCGGAGTTGATAAAGAAATATTATCCTCGTTTGTACACGTTGGAAGTTGACGAACTAAGCCCGGAAGCAATTGCGGAGAAGAAAAAAAGCGCAGAGGGGAGCAACTCCACCTTTTCAGGTATTGAGAATATCAAAACCTACATGAACCGAGTACAGGTATATACAACAACGCCAAGACCCGGTTTCCGCCGATTGGCAAACGGAAAAATGACTTTTTCCGAAGCCGATTATTACAGAGACGTGGCAAAGATGAAATTGAACGTATAATCAAGAGGGGGGCGCAATTATGAAACGCCCCTTTTAATTTATTGTGAGAATGGAAACAAGAAAATTCAACCCTTCATATGATGCCGACCTTACAATTTTTGTTGGAGCCAGCAGTAAAGCGACCAATTGGGAAAATAAAAAGACCACTTGGAGCAGCTTGTTAAATCGTTGTGCGGATACCACCAAAACAAAAGAAACTTTGGTGCAGTATTTGCAAATGGATAAGGCTAAACAAAGCAAAATTAAAGACGTTGGCGGTTTTGTTGGCGGTTATTTTGCAGCCAATGGACGAAGAAAAAAAGAAGGCTTAATCGGGCGTACCGTTGTTACGCTCGATGCTGACAACGTGAAGAAAGATTCTAATATCTGGGAAGGCTTCAAGAAGATATTCAAATTTGCCGCTTGTATATATTCCACGCACAAGCACACAGAAGAAGCCCCAAGACTAAGAATTATTATACCGTTGGCGGATAGTGCCAACGTGGAACAATACGAAGCCGTAGCAAGATATATCGCCGACAAAATCGGTATGGAATATTTCGATCCGACAACGTTTCAGGCTTCAAGGCTCATGTTTTGGCCAAGCACCCCAAAGGACGTTGACTTTTTCTTTGATTGGCAAGACGGTGAAATCTTGAAGCCAAAAGATATTCTTAATAAGTATAAAGATTGGAAGGACGTTTCTTCATGGCCGATGCACAAGAGCGAGACACCCGAAGCGATTCTAAACAACAAACGTAAGGCACCAGACCCAACAAGCAAAGCCGGAATCGTTGGGGCTTTCTGTAATGCCTACACTGTAGAAGAAGCTATCGAGAAGTTTCTTTCAGATATATACGCCCCGACAAAACAGGGGGATAGATACACGTATAAGAACGGAAGCACATACGGCGGTTTAGTCGTATATAAAGATGGGTACGCATTCAGCAATCACGCCACAGACCCGGCAAGATTGAACGGTCAACACGGTTGCAACGCTTTCGACTTGGTAAGAATCCATAAATTTGGGGCAGAGGACACAGGGGTAAAAGAGGACACCCCGATAAATCGCCGCCCTTCTTTCTTGAAAATGGAGGAATTGGCAACCAAGGACACCAAGGTAAAAAGATACATACTAAAGCAGAGGGCAAAATCTGTAAAAGATGATTTCGAAGGCGTGGACTTGGGAGAAACGGCGCAGCTTGGGGAAGATGAGCAAACAACAGAGGACGGCGACGCATGGAAAGATAAGCTAACTTTCAATAAGAAAATGGAAGTTGAGAACACGCCGACAAATCTTGTTTTGTTGTTCCTGAATGACCCGGAGTTAAAGCAAATCAAGTTTGACACCTTCCGAAATCGAGACTTTTCTTTTTCCGAGCGATTCAAGAACACAAAGGGCGCAATCATAAATGAGGAATCCACAGGAAAGATAAGTTTGTATTTCTTCACTGAATGGAATATCAAAGTACGCCAAAGTAATATATTTGATTATCTGCAAACGACAGCCACAGAGAGAAGTTTCAACCCAGTTCAGGACTTTATAAGGCGTGAAGAATGGGACGGAACAAAGCGAATAGAAACGGCGTTAATTGATTATTTGGGAGCAGCGGACACAGAGTTAAACCGAGCCATAACCAAGAAATGGTTTGTTGGGGCAGTTGCAAGGGCTTTCGAGCCGGGAATAAAATTTGATTACGTTCTAACCATTCCAGGCCCGCAAGGCATAGGCAAAAGTACCTTCTTTAATACAATCGCCGGGAGTTGGTTTTCTGATTCCTTTTCTTTTGCAGCCAAAGACAGCGCCAAATTTGAAGCGGTTAATTCGGCGTGGATACTTGAAATTAGTGAGTTGAACGGACTAAAGCGGACAGAAGCAGAAGCCGCAAAACAATTCATAAGCAAGCAGAAAGACACGTACAGGGCAGCGTATGGGCGAACGGTTGAAGATTATCCAAGACATTGCGTTTTTGCAGCCACAACAAACGAAGAATACTTCCTTACAGGAGACCACGGCAACCGCCGTTGGTGGATAGTCAAGGCAGAGGGTAAAGGGCGTGTTTCTTCTTGGTTGGGCGAATTGAAAGCCAACGTTGGGCAATTGTGGGCAGAGGCATATAAATATTACAGGGGCGGCGAAGAATTGTGTTTGCCTGAATCCTTAGACAAGGAAGCAGAAAAGGTACAAGACGAATGCAACCAAGTCGGAGGAGATGACCTTTTGCCGATTATTGAATCATTTCTTGATGAACTCTTACCAACAGATTGGGAAACCAAGAACAAAGAGGAAAGGCGAAGTTTCTTCCGATATAGAGACCTACTTGAAGCGAAAGGCACGGTTAAACGTAAGTTTGTAACCGCCGAAGTTATCCGAAATGAGTTACCCGATGAAATGGTAAGGAAATACCCGGCACAAAGAATTAATGCTATTTTGGAACGCTGCAAAGGTTGGGAGTTGTCAAGCCAACGAACCAAACCGGGGCAATGTTATGCAAGGGCGAGAAAGCTATTTGTTAGAATCCCAGACGAGGAAGAAGATAAGATTTGAACCCCCTTCAAAGGTTGGTACAAAATTGTTTGGTACAAAATGTACCACCTTTTTGCCCTTGGTACAATTGGTACAAAATAATGGTACAGAATATTTGCCGTTTTTCACTTTGTGCCAAAGGCAAAATATTACTAATTAGGCACTTATAATAATTTGGTACAAATGGTACAAAAATATATCTATTTAAGAGAAATTAAGTAATTAGGGAGCATTATATATAAGAATGCAGCCTAATAAGGAAAAATATATTATTTGGAAAAATTTTTGTACCAAATGTACAAAGGTAGTAAAAGCGTAAGCGTTGCACCTGAATAACGATTAATGAAACAAGAATATGAAAAAGTTTAAACTATATAACCGGGTACAAGCCAACAACGGCAAAACAAAGGTAAGTGACAACAGCCACGACACCCCCGATACAACCACAGGGACAAAGACCATTTCCGTTAAGATACCGGGCGAAGTGTACGACCGACTAAAGCGAATAAAGGACGAACAGGGCTTTAAATCAATTTATGAAATAATGCAGCTTTTAGTTGTTACCTTTGTCCGCCACACGGACAGAGTGCAGCAGATGAAGGGACAAAAGGTGCAAGATGTTGCCCAACCAATAGCCGATGAAATCGCCGATATGTTTTCAGAGTTAACGGACACCGAGCCGACACCATGGCAAGGAGCCAGACCAACAGCCCACAAGCCAAGAAAAGGAATACTCTACATGTAGGGCAAGTAACAGGCACAGACCAAAGCAAACGAATAACTCGTAAAGCTGCAATTGTAATCCGACAAAAAGGGCGGAAACCAAGGCACGACCGAGAGCCACCACGGAAGAAAACGAAATCGTATGAATAGAAAGGCAAAGACGATCGACGTAAAAGGAAATATTTCAAAGTGAATCACTCCAAGAACAGGGGGCGTGTTTTTCTTTTAGGGGGCAAGGGCGGTTAAACCTCGCCAACCCCCATTTTCACACGTGAGGAATTTTTCAGCCGTTGGGGGAAATGATACTACAAAAGCCCCATACGTCAAAGTTTTCATGCAACGAATATACGGTACATTGGCACAGCCTTAAATACCCGGGCGTATAGGTTATTATATAAAGCGACATAGCGCAGTATCTGAAAGGAAAGTTAAGGCAACTAGACACGGCGCATTATCTACAAAAGGAATACCTTTACACAAATACGCCCGAATAGTGAAGGGCTTGTTTCAGCAAGTTGTTAGGTTTTTGAAAAGTGCCGAAGGGCGATTCCGAGTGTTTCGCCCTTCATTTTAAAATTAGAACGATGAAGTTATTTGATAAGATATTTAAAAAACGCAGTGTTTCCGGCTCTCTGATTTCAGCCGTAGCACCTTCTTACCCCGGTGGCTTGAATGTTATCGAGGTGGGGAACGAATACCAAGCAACCAAAATCGCCGCAGTATATCGTTGCGTAGAAATACTATCGTCAGGAGTAGCCGGGCTTCCATTCAGAAAGAAACGTCTCAATCGTGCAGAAGGTTATTTCGTAGATGTAGACGGCAAGACAGACCGCACAAATTACATTATCGGCGTTAAGCCTAACGAGCACACAACAGCCTATGAACTGATAAAGAACGCAGTCGTTCAAATGTGTCTTTTGGGAAATGCCTATATTATTCCCCGATATGGAGATAATGGTATGTTGCAAGAGTTGATTCTTTGCAGCCCTCACACGGTAAGCCACACGCCGAATATTGATATTTACACGGTCAACGACCCATATAACGGAATTTACGGAGAAGTATTTTGTCCTGAAGAAATTATCCATTTGCGCAATATGTCTTTGGACGGTGGACGGACAGGTATTTCAACCGTTCAGTATGCAGCCGCAGCCCTTGGAATCCAAGCAACAGCGGATAACCAAACAAAGCAATTATTTGCTAAAGGTGGACGTATTAAGGGAATCGTAAGCAACGACCACACAACAACAGGTTTTGGTGAGTACCAAGATAAGGAGTTAGACAAAACGGCGGAATCGGTGGACGGAAAATTCAAGCAAGGGCAAGATATTGTTTCTTTGCCGGGGCAAGTTCAATTTACGCCTATTTCTATGACTTCCGTCGATATGCAGCTTTTGGAGCATAAGAAATTTGGCGTTCAAGAGATTTGCCGTTTCTTTGGCGTTCACCCTGATAAGGTTTTTGCCCAACAGAGCAATAACTACAAGGCGAGTGATATGGCACAAGTAACATTTATAACGGACACGCTGAACCCAATATTGCGTAAGTTCGAAGCCGAGTTCAAGGCAAAGTTAATTCCTGGGGCAGTGGCGGACGATTTTAAATTCATGTTTGATTTGTCCCCATTGTTCACGACAGACCTAACCACGGAAGCCGCTTATATGGAAAAGACCATCAACACCGGAGTAATGACAATTAACGAGTGGAGACGGCGAAAGGACTTGAAGCCAATAGAAGGCGGAGACATAACTTTCATTTCTTGCAACGTAGCCCCTATTAATTCGGCAAAAATCCAAGGTGAAAACACGGTCAAGCAAGACCCACCAACACAATAAAAGAAACCAAGACACGCCCCCAAAAAAGGCGCAGTTATGGAGAAATAAAGATATTTGAGTTAATGAACATAAGTTTAACAATTAAGGTTTTTCAAGAATGAAAAAGAAAAGAATCGAAATTCGACAATTTGCGGAACGTCTGGAGCAAATCCAAGTTCGCATGAATGAGATTACCGACCTTTGCGAGAAGGAGAACCGAGCACGAAACGATGCCGAAAACACCGAGTTTGAGACGTTGCGCCGTGAAAGTGGAATCATTAACGCCCGAATCCAAGCCGCTAACGTTAACGGCGGTTTCGTGGACGTGACCGACCAAGCGGCGGCGTTTGATTCCTTCCTTCGCTCAGCCACACAGAACGGCACACAGGCGGTTAACTCGCAAGTTTTGAAACGTGATTTTGTCGGGCAGACCGTGGCAAATTCAGTCGCAGCCGTTCCGCTTACAATTGGCGATATTGTGAAGCCACTTGAAGCCGGGCTCATTTACGACAAAGTAGGAATCCCACTTCTTACAGGTTTGCAAGGCGAATATTGTTGGCCAGTTGTTGGCACGGTTGAAGCGTCGATCGCCGATGAAGCGGTAGAACTCGCAGATTCAAAGATTGATATTGAAGCCTTGAAGCCAACTCCGGTAAGACTTGGTATTTCAATTGATGTAACAAACCAGACGATTAACCAAACAACCGGAATCGTGCTTCAAATCGTACAACAGCAAATGCCGTTGGCAGTTGCACGTCTGATTAACCGTTGTATGTTTATCACAAGCACCACGGCAAAAGGCTACAACAAGAAGTTCCACGGCCCATTTGTTGATTGCAAGAACAAGATAACATTTGCAGCCGATATTCCAACTTATAAGGAACTTTTGCAGATGCGTGGAAAGGTTTTCGCCGAAGGCGTGGAGAATGACGGAACAGGCGCATATATCATGAACGCCGAAACCGCCGCGATCCTTGAAGCCACACCAAGAGACACCGGAAGCGGCTTGATGATTATCGAGGACGGCAAAATCGGCGGTTTCCCTGTATTCCAAACAAGCCATATTGACGGTATAGGTTTTGGAGTTTGGGGCCTGGAACCTTTGGGACAATTTGGCGATATTCGCTTTATTGTTGACCCATACAGCAAAGCCGGGGCAGACGTTACAAAATTGACCGTCAACGCTGATTGGTCGATGTCAACACTTAGAAAGGAAGCCTTTGTTTTAGGAAGTTTCCCCGAAAAAAAGTGATAGAGTTAATTAATAAAAAGTAAAACTTTAAATACTAATTGTTACAAAAGAAATTACTCGTAGCCCCAAAAGTTGCTAAGTCTCATTTGTGGCACGGAATCTGAACTTTTCCTTTTTCACTGAAAGATTAAAAATTGAACAATATCAAGCGGGGGCACGTCACGAGTTGGCGAGCCCCATTTTTATTTATGTTGTTTCAAATATTAGCAGTCATAAAAAGTTTTTTGTGGAAGTTTTGGAAAAGGTGTAAGGCTAAAGCGTGTTACCGATTCTTTCGTCAGAACTAAGGAACGACAATTGACCGATGGAATAGAAAAACAGAGCAGAGGAGCCAATAAGCGCCAAAATGCCATTTACTGATTGATTATTGCAAGCACAATACACCATACAGCCGCCCCAAACCACAAAAGACAACAAGGCCATTACGCCCCAATGCTCATATTTTTTTGTACGCTTTTGGGAAGTTTCTTTTTCTGGTATCTCAACGCTGATTTCAGCCGTAATTACGTGTTCTGACTTCTTAGTCCCATTATCGTTTGCAACTTTTAATAGTTTTTTTGTTTTAATAGTCCTTTGTTTCATATTGCTTTATGTTTTGTACTAAATTTGCAAAAAATAGCTTAGAGCATTTTTCTAAACGCCTAAAGAGCACCATAGTACCAAGGAGTATAGCCGTAGTCTTTATTTGGTTTGAGTGAATCATATTGCCCATACACTAAAATGGCAAACACGATGCTTACAAAAAAGGCTATGCAGCCAAGGAACAACAGAGACACTATAACGGCGACGATCGAGACAATAAGTATATTGCGCCAAAGTTTACTTTCTTTGGCTTTTCGCTTCGCTGATATGTTTTTGTTCTGTTTCATACTCATAACCATTGGTTTACACTGCAAAGATACAAAAAATATTGATTACTTAGTTACTTATACGCTGAAATTATGGCAAAAGAAATAAAGTTTAACGCTGAAAGAAGGGAATTATTGTTCCTCACCTTCCCACAGGCTCAATAAATCGCAGCCCTTAAAGCGTAGTAAATGCTTTTTCTTTGTGCGGTATCGGGCGATTCCTGATGAAGGGGTACGAGACCATTTCAATAAGGTTTGTTCATTGACTTCCAAAAGGAGAGCAGCTTCCAAAGGAGTGTAAAACCTATCTGGAACAATGTTTGGGCGTTCTATAATCATTATATCTTATTTTAGTTTCTTATTTAACAACAAAGGTACGAAAAAAGATTCAATCTTCGCCAATTTGGTAGTTAAAGAAAACAAACAGCTATTAAGGGGAAGTAAAGAAAACTAACAAATTCCACGTAACAAATTATTGTAGAATCCGCAACAAATCATGCAACAAACCCGATTTGCAACAAAAAAAGGTATTTGTAACAAATCAGCAACAAATAACAGAAGAGCAGCAACAAATCTGCAACAAATGACGAATTACACCTTATTATAATATAGGTGAAATGTTTGGAGAATCCAATTTTTTGTTATATCTTTGCAGCGAGAAAGAAGCGACCCCAATAAAGTTTGTGATTCATCTTGCAAAATTTGTTGCTTGTTTGTGACAAAACAAAGAAAATCGCTTCTTTCTTTTTCCACTTTTGATTTTGTAAATCCTTGATTTTTAAACCTATCTGCAAACGTTTGCAGAAATTGGAAACGTTTGCGGGAACGTTTGCATTTTTCTTTCTC
>ERZ808242.1211-NODE-1211-length-15316-cov-15.572243_pt1 | contig 15316 bp, 7 predicted proteins | sample MGYA00521244_ERZ808242 | MGnify/ENA primary metagenome ERZ808242 (study PRJEB31516, sample SAMN03275573) | gut metagenome | biome: mammalia-associated habitat; material: feces | host: Papio cynocephalus | place: Kenya | collected 2012-07-27 ... | reverse complement strand
ACGCTATAACCTTGCGCGGAAATTGCTTTCTATCGGCATATTGGTGTTTAGGTTAGAGCGCCGGAGCCTCAAAGTTCTATAACCTCGGGGCGATTCTCCGTCCGGTACAGAAAAGGGGCCTTCTGTTGTACGCGAGCCGCTTGCGGATACATGCGGTACAGAAAACCGGCATCTTTCTGTACGCGAGGCACTCGCGAGACCGTTCCGTACAGAAAACGGCGCTGTGGTGTACGGCAGGTCTGCTTGATGGGCGAAGGGTGAACTTTTGAAGGCGGAAAGAGCGGCGCAGGTGGTCGGCGTCCGCCTAAGGTATGGGTGAAAATCGCGAAAAACACCCCAACCTTTTGCCGGTGTGATGCCGCAGAAAGCCGTGCAGTGGCAGTGCCTCCAGAAGGTAGGGGTAAAAAGCGCTAAAAACACCCCAACCTTTGCTGACGGGGTGTCGCAGAGCGCTGCAGAATGGCGGTGAGTCCATGTGGGAAAGTGGCGTTGGCTGACGGCGCAGAGGCTGGAGGTGGCAGGGGCGAGGCTTTTGTGTTGAGCCCCTGCCACCTCCGGCCTGCGCGCAACAATCTTCCGTCCGCGAGTGAACCTCGTTCCGTACGCAGGCTCAGACTCTGCCACGTACTTCTGCCCGCCGCCCCGTGCGCACGAAGTCAATCTCGTGCGTGAAAAGGCCTCCGGTGTGCACGGGGCGGAGGGAAATTCAGCGCGGTGCGCACGAAGGGGCCTGGTGCGCACAAAACCGGCCGCGTGCGCACGGGGCGTAGGCGGACTATGGTTCGCATGGGCGAAAAAATCCCACCTCTATTCTCCCAAAAACCGCCTCAAAACCGTCAAATACCTGAAACAGTCCATTCTGAAACAAGAGACCATTTGCGCCGCAACCGAGAAATATTAGTTTTGCGACACTTTAATTAACCACTTTATCAACAAAACTAAAAAACCATCAACAAGATGAAGAATCAGATCAGAATGTTGTTTGCTGCTGTGCTGATGACGTCGCTTTGTGCTGGACCCGCTTATGCGGAAAGCACGGCTTACGCTCTGATGCAACAGAACTCACACGCCGTCAAAGGCGTTGTCAAGGATGCCGTAGGGCCTATGGCAGGTGTCAATGTCCTAATCAAGGGCACCACCACAGGTATGATGACCAACCAGGACGGTTCTTTCAACCTTCCGGATGTCCCTGTAGGGGCCACCCTTGAATTCTCTTTCATGGGCTATCAGACTGTGGAGGTCAAGGTCGGTGCCAGTGAGACCGTCAACGTCACTCTCAAGGAAGACCAGAACCTGCTCGAAGAGCTCGTGGTCATCGGCTATGGTACTGTAAAGAAGAGTGATGTTACCGGCTCCGTCGCATCGGTAGGCGGAGAAGCCATCGAGAAGCTTTCTTCCGGTGATGCTATTGAAGCGCTGCAGGGACGTGCCGCAGGTGTGCAGATTGTGACTGCGGGCGGTTCACCTGATGCCGTGGCAGAGATTAAAATCCGCGGTACAGGTTCGCCTAACGGATCGGATCCTCTTTTCGTTGTCGACGGTTTCCCTATGACCGACATCAACTATCTGAGCCCTAATGACATCGCATCAATAGAGATCCTAAAGGACGCCTCCGCTTGCGCCATCTACGGATCACGAGGAGCCAACGGAGTCGTGATGGTGACTACCAAGCAAGCGGAGAAGGGTGCCACCAAGACCGACATCAAAATCGAATATGGTATACAGATGACCCCTCGCAAGCCTGAAATGCTCTCCGGACCTCAATATGCCGAGATGACAAATAAGGCTTACGCCAACACAAATCTGGATCCTAAATACGCGAATCCTGCCTCCGTGCAGACTACAGACTGGTTCAACGAGACGATGCGCACTGGAAAATATCAGAATTATTCCCTTAGATTTTCCGCCGGTACAGACAAGGCCAAAACCATGTTCAGTGCAGGATACTTCAGCCGCGAAGGAACAGTGAAATCCACCAATTTCGACCGCTTCACTCTCAGTTCGAACTCCGAGTACAAGCCGCTTGACTTCCTTACATTCAGAGCTTCCCTCAACGGAACATTCTCCAAGGCCAATCCTCTCGGAGCGGACGGAACCAACAACAACTCCATCTTCCTCTTCTCCTTGATAGCACCTCCAGATATCCCGGTATGGGATGATGTCACCAATTATTACTCCGGAATTACCGTGATGCGCATGGCCAACCCGGCAGGCGCCATCTCCCGTAATTATGCGATAAACAAACGCAACTTCCTCGTCGGCAACTTCAGCGCTGATGTCAAGTTCCTCAAGGATTTTGTGTTCACCTCAAGATTCGGGTACAAGTACAACATTGACCTCAATTCGAACTTCACCCCAATCTATTACGAGACATCAAACATCGCCAGCGGTAACACCGCAACCAGCCGTACAACCAGCTTCTCGACAGACTGGACATGGGAAAACATGTTGACCTACAGCAAGAAGGTTGGAGTGCATGACATCTCCGTCATGGCCGCCATGTCCGCACGTGACTACTATTATGAGTGGTATTCCGGCAACAAGAAAAACCTCCCGAGCGAGGCAGAACAATTCCGCTACTTCGATGCCGCTTCTGACTCGTCACCATACCTTGGAGGAAGTGCTTCAGCACTCGGCATGCTCTCATACCTTGGCCGTGTGAACTACAACCTTCTTGACCGCTACCTCTTCACGGCCTCATTCCGCGCTGACGGTTCATCCCGCTTTGTCGGTTCCAAGAAATGGGGATACTTCCCTTCAGGGGCTTTCGCATGGAAGGTTTCAGAGGAGCCTCTCTTCAAGGAGCACGCACCTGAATGGTTCAACTCCGCCAAACTACGTCTCGGCTGGGGACAGATCGGAAATGAAAGAATCGGTTCATCCTATCCATACCAGACCAATATCGTTCAAGAGAGATATTACAATCTCGGTGATGACAAGCATCGCGTCAACGGTTCCACTCCTTCAGGGCTTGGCAACCGTGAGCTGCAATGGGAAACCTCAGAACAGTCCAACATCGGTATAGACTTCGCTTTCCTCAACAGCAAACTCACTGCATCTGTAGACGCATACATCCGTACCACTGACAACATCCTGCTTTCCGAGTCTGTTCCGAGAACTTCCGGTACCGGATCATTCACCCGCAACGTCGGTGGAATTGAGAATAAGGGTATAGAAATCGTACTCGGTTGGAAAGACGACCTCGGCGACTTCTCTTACAGCATCGACGCCAACGCATCGTTCGTAAGAAACAATGTCAAGAATCTCGGCACCTCAGGCGTGCTCCAGAGCGGTTTCGCATACGACAATGCACTTATGGACTTCTCATCACAGTTCAACAATATTATCCGCTCCTATGTCGGACTTCCTTACGGACAGTTCTATGGTTACGAATTCCTCGGAATCTTCCAGAATCAGGAGCAGATTGACAACTATAAGAACTCTCAGGGTCAGACAATTATGCCTGATGCCAAACCTGGCGACTCCATCTTCCGTGATACCAATGATGACGGCAAAATTGACAACAACGACTATATCAGGATAGGCGACCCTAACCCTGCTGCCACTTTCGGTATCTCATTCAATGCATCATGGAAGAATTTTGACCTCTCAATGCTCTTCCAAGGCACTGTTGGCAATGACATCTTCAACGCGTCAAAATTCTATTTCAACAAATTCGATGGACGTCAGAATGTGCTCGCCAAGACTTATATGACAGCTTGGGATGGTGAAGGTTCCTCCAACACGACCCCTATCATGCTTGCTGATGCGGGCGGCGGAAGCGCAAGAAACAACCTCAACTGGTCACCTTCAACAATGTATATCGAAGACGGCTCATACTTCCGCCTGAAGACTCTCCAGATCGGATACAACTTCGATTTCGGAAAGAAGTTCCCGGGAATGAGGCTCTATATGTCTGCAGACAACCTGCTCACTCTCACCAAGTATTCAGGCGTTGACCCTGAACTTCCGGGCAACGGAGTTGACCGCGGTCAGTACCCGCAGCCACGTACTTTTGTCATCGGATTGAATGTCAAGCTTTAAACAGAACTGGAAATGAAAACATATAAATCTCTGATCATACTGGCAGCCGCAGGAGCACTCACGCTTTCTTCATGCTCCGATCTGCTGGACAAGAAGCCTCTTGTCAATCTTGCAGTAGAGAATTACTATACTACGGAAAGCGAGGCAAACTCAGCAATAATGGGCCTGTACGGGTCGCTCCGGCGCAGCGGAGCCATGGGCACATACCACTATATTCATGTCGGGGACAACATGTCTGATGACACCGAGATCGGAAACTCTCGTTCTGACGGTGTAAGATGGTCAGGCAATGTTCTCACCCTAATGAAATTCGATGTGCTTTCGTCCAACACATATTCTGGTAATAATGTCTGGAATGACTGTTTCTTCACAATCACATCAGCCAATTACGCCATCGAAAACATCGATAAGAACAACATTACTAATGCAGAACGCTACATAGCTGAAGCGAAATTCATCAGGAGTCTCGCCTACTTCAACTTGACCCGCCAGTTCGGAGGAGTCCCTATAATTGATCATGTTCTCCAGTACGAGGAATTCTTTACTCCACGTGCATCAGAAGAAGAGACTTGGGAGTTCGTGGAAAAAGGATTCGAGGAAGCTGCCGAAGGACTTCCGAGAACATGGGCTGCAAGCGAGCGTGGACGCGCCACCAAGGGGGCTGCCCTTGCTATGCTCGCACGCACCTATGCATATCACGCCAGCTATAACAAGCAGAACGAGACATGGCAAAAACTCTATGATCTCGTAAAGGAGATGGAGAAAGAGAACTACTTCGAACTTGAAGACAACTTCGAAGACATCTTCAGCATGGAGAATGAGAACGGCAAAGAGTGCTGCTTCTCAATCCAGTTCGCGACCTCCAAGACAGGTTGGGGTGACGCCAACGACGGAAACAACTCAGCATTTTACGGCCACGATGCCGGCATCACAAATGCCGACATGAACAGGGAAACAAGCCCTCTTCACAACATTAACGGCAAAGACATTTTCGACTTCGTCTACAACAAGATGCTTGAGGAGTTCCCTGAGAACGTCAACACTGATGGAACTCCTAAGGGATACCAAAAGAAGTGGACCGGTTGGTCTCTGCACTGCCCTACACTTGACCTTGTGAATGCATTCGAGCCAGGTGATCCTCGCCTCAAGGCTACTGTAATCGCCCCAAATGAATATTATGACGGCCACACACACTTCAATCTTTCATCTTTCTCAGGATATCAGGGGAAGAAAGATTATGTGCCTTTTGCTTACCGCACGGATGATTCATGGGAAGACGACCTACCACGTAACCAGATCGTTCTCCGCTGGGCCAACATTCTTCTCTATATGGCGGAAGGCTGCAACGAACTTGGCAAGAGCGGCGAAGCTCTCACCTACCTTGAGAAAGTACGCGGTAGGGCAAGACGTAGTGGAGATGACCCGAATGCACTTCCTGAGGTGACGACCACCAACAAGGATGAGCTTCGTGAAGCAATATACCATGAGCGCCGCGTGGAACTCGCTCTTGAGTATGATCGCTACTTCGATCTTGCAAGAACAGGACGTCTTTACAAAGTCATGAGCGCATACTACCAGAAATATGGCAATGATGACACAAGACACGAAAAAGGGAAGAATGTCAAGGAAGGTGTACACGAGCACATGCCTATCCCTAAGGTGGCCATCGAAGCCTCTTATTACAAGGGAAAGTATACGCTTGAACAGAATCCTGGCTATTAATCGTCAATCAAATAATAAATGAAAAAAACATTACTCGTAGCCGCGCTCGGTCTGGCCACTCTGTGGCCAGCCCTGGGCGGGACGTCCAACAAAGTCAAGGGAGAAGTATCCCTCACACGGCTCTCCGAGAGAGAGATCAGCCCATTCGTTTTCGGTAATTTCGTCGAGGCCGGCTTCGGTCGCCAAGTCAGCGGAATGTGGTCCGAGATGGTGTACAACCGCAGTTTCCAGCTTCCGGGCACCATCCCGGCATTCGGAGACATGGAAGCTACACAGCAGTGGTGGATGTTCTCCAAGGAGATGTACAACTCAAACGCCCCGTTCTGGCACAGCGGATACGATGAAGACGACTGGACAGTGACCGATCCGGAGCTGATGACGCTCTCATGGATCATCGGTGCTGAATCATACAAGGGCAACGGCTCGCTGCAGATGACCAAGCCTAACGACAAACGTGCCGGCATCGCCCAGAAAGGAATCTATCTGGAAAAAGGAAGATCCTACGACTTCCGTCTGCTGGCAGGCATCAGACAGACATATCCGAAACTTTCGGCCTCTCTCCCGGGATTCAAGCCGCTCGAAGGTCAGGAAGATATCGAAATGCCTTTCGAGGTAATACTCAGAGACCAGAACGACCCTGGACGCATATTGTATCAGCAGTCCTTCCCGATGAGGGCATACCAGCAGACATTCACCTGCCGCATTCCTGATCTCGGTTTTACCGGAAACGCGATCCTTGAACTCAGTTACGAGTGGAAAGGGAACATGTGTCTGTCCTGCTGCTCTCTCATGCCTTCAGACAACTTCAAGGGTTGGAGACAGGATGTCATCGACCTCCTCAAGGAGATCAAGGTTCCTGTCCTGAGATATCCTGGCGGATGCTACGCCAGCTTCTACCAGTGGCGCAACTATGTAGGCCCGCAGGATCTTCGCCCTACGACTTCAAGCTACTACTGGGGCGGCTTCGACGACAACGACGCCTCCATTGACGAGTTCCTCGAACTCTGCGATGAGGTCGGCTGCGAACCGCAGATCTGCATCAACATGATGACCAGCACCCCGTTCAAGGCTGCCGAGTTCGTCGAGTACCTCAATGGTGCCGATGACACCCCAATGGGCAAGTTCCGTCAGAGCAACGGCGCCACACGCACCCGCAAAGTCCGTATGTTCGAAATGGACAACGAGGCAGGACGCAAGTGGACCCCTCTCCAGTATGCCAGATACACCGTTGACTTCGCCAAGGCCATGAAAGCCGTCGATCCAAACATCGAACTCATGATGATGACATATTCATTCTCAAACAGTTCGTATTACATCGACCAGCAGTTGGAGATCGCAGGACCTTATATCGACTATCTCATAGCCCGCAACGGACAACCTGAATTCGTCAGCAAGGTTCTCGACTCCATCAGGGCTTACAACAAGAAACACGGCACCGACATCAAGCTTGTCAACACCGAGTGGCTTGCCAACTCAGCCTCACCGGAGCCTTTCGATGATCCGGAAGTGCCTCAGTTCTACGGTTGGAGACCTTCACTCGTCAACGACTACAAGAAAGTGCTTTCATACAGGCAGATACATTGGTTCTACGCCCTCAATGGAGCGGGACAGCTGATGGATTACATGTCCTATGGCGGCGAATACTACCTCGCAAACTTCAACAACTGTGTCAACACCTGGGGTCAGAATGTGATAGAGTCATCCAAGGAAGCCGCTTGGCTCTCCCCGATGGGTGAAGTGTTCCGCTTCTTCGCACAGAGGGATGATGAATATCCTCTTGCAACCGAGATGAAAACCAACATGAAGCCTAAAGCAGGAAGCATGCCTGAGAGGGTTCACAATGTTGCAGCCACAGAGGTGAACTTCCCTCTCATCGTCAACCGACGCTCAAAGAATGAACTTGTGAAACTCTCCGCATGCGAGACTTCAGAAGGCATGAATGTCTATCTGGTCAACAAGTCAACCGAACCTCTGACTTTCAACCTTTCAGTTCCGAAAGGCTACAAGGCCGTCAGAATAGAGGATGTTTCAGCACCGGACAGGCTCTCACGCGCCTATGCTGACCATTCTGACATCAGCTTCAGCACCCGCAGCATAAAGAGTGCAAAAAGCATCGATGTCAAGCCACTTTCCGTCAACAGAGTTGTGTTTGTCAAAAAATAATAGTGATGTTCAAAAAAAGTTCAACTCTCATCCTGCTCTCCCTCCTCACCTTGTCGGTCTCTGCGCAGCAGAGGACGTACTTCGTGTCGCCGGGAGGGGATGACAGCTCGGACGGACTCTCTGTCGAGGGTGCCTGGAAGACCATCGCCAAAGTAAACGGCACGGTCTTCCAGCCCGGAGACAAGATTCTCTTCGAATCCGGGGCCACTTTCAAGGGGCAGCTCAAGCCCCGCGGCTCCGGCTCGGAGGGCAATCCAATCGTCCTCTCCTCCTACGGGGGCGGGGAGCGGCCTGTCATCGATTTCGGTGAGGCTGAAGGTGCCGGCATCCTGCTCGAAAACATCTCTTACTGGGAGGTCAAGGGCATGGAAGTCACTTCCGGTGCCCCGTTCAAGATCGGGACGGGCCGTCAGGGCATAGCCGTGACAGCCTCCGGACAGGGCAACGACATCCGGCACATCGTCATCGAGGACAACTACATCCACGACATCTGGGGACAGATGGGAGGACGTGGCCTGAATGTGGGCTATTACAGTTCCGCCATCCTCGTCAGGATTCTGCGCGACCGCGAATCGTTCCGTGACCCGTCCTACAAACCGTCCACTATCAATGACGTGCGTATCGAGGGCAACACTATCGAGCGTATCGACAAGTGCGGCATCGTCTGCTGGGGAGCCAGGGACAACGTGGTGGTACGCAAGAACCGCATGGACAACCTCGGCGGCGACGGGATCTTCGTCAACGGCCCGTACCGCGGCCTCATCGAGTACAACGTCATCCGCCGCAGCTGCCTCAGGGCCGGAGCGCCCGACCTCCCGGGAGACGACGGATGGTGGCCGCACGTGGCCGCATGTTGGATTCAGGACACCGAGGAGACCATCATGCAGTTCAACGAAGTATATGACACCGGCCGCAACCTCTACAACGGGGACGGTTTCGCCTACGACTTTGACTTCAACTGCAAGAGGTGCATCGCACAGTACAACTACAGCAAGGAGAATCACGGGTTCCTCCTGCTGATGTACAACATCTTCGAGAACATCGCCCGCTACAACATCTCAGAGAACGACAAGACTCATCTCGTACAGATGCAGGGAAGCCTCAAGGGTGACAACAACGTCCTCTACAACAACGTGTTCTATGTGGATCACGGCCTGCTTGACCTTGATTTCTTCAGGGGAGACTTCCCGGAGAGCGCCAAGGACATCAATGACCTCGGGGCCCGCTTCGTCAACAACATCTTCTACGCCACCGGACAGGGACGTTTCCGCACCGCATACTCCACAGGCTACACCTGGGAGAGGAAGTTCGACGACACCCTCAAGCCCGACCTCCCGGCAGGAAGCATGTTCCTTGCCAACTGCTACTTCGGCCCGTGGAAAAGCGGCATCCCGGATGATCCGCAGGCTCTGGTCGCAGACCCGAAGTTCGTGGCGCCTGGCACCGGAGGGGACGGTCTGTGCACTCTCAAGGGCTATATGCTCCGAGCGGACTCCCCGTGCATCGGTGCGGGAGTCTACATCCCGGACAACGGCCGTCGCGACTTCTTCGGACAGCCTCTGTATGACGGCAAGACCGACATAGGAGCGTTCGAGTATCTCGGAAGCGTGCCGGAGGCCGACCCGGAAAAGGAGGCAGCACTTGACAGGGCCTCCCGCGAGGCATCGTCAGTGGCATGGGCAAGATGGAGCTTCCCTCAGGCAATAGCCTCCAACGGTCCTGCCAGGTTCAGCATCCGCCTGCGCGAGGCCCTCACCGGGGACATCACGGGCAGCGTCAGCTGGACAGACCCTGTCAAGGGTAAAACATACAAATTAGACATTTCCAAACTGAAAGACCGCCGCACCCTGACCCTGCCGGTCAAGGAGGGACTGAGCGTCCCGGACGGCACAGCGGTCAAAGTATCACTCACCAACGGCTCGTTCAGTGAAGAATTCGAGATTCCGGTGAAAGAAATTGCACAAAGAAACAGATAAAAATGAAAAAAGTTAGTTTAGTAATCAGCATATTCGCTCTTGCCGCGCTTGGACTTCAGGCGCAGGACAAGACATACTTCGTATCTCCGCAGGGAAGCGACTCTGCGGACGGACTTTCAGTGCGCAATGCCTGGAAGAGCATTGACAAGGTCAACGCCGCCACTTTCCAGGCCGGCGACAAGATTCTCTTCGAGGGCGGCGCCACATTCTACGGCAACCTCGTCATCAAGAGTTCCGGCACCCCGGAGAAACCGATCGTGTTCTCCGGGTACGGAGAGGGCCGTCCGGTGATCAACATGGGCAAGAAGGAAGGCTCAGCCATCACCATCCTCAACGCCGACGGGCTTGAAGTTCGCGGATTCGAGATAACCAGCGGCTACGCTCCGGAAGTGGGAGTGGGCCGCAACGGCATCCTCATCGATGAGAATGAGCCGGGCAAGGCTTTCAACTACATCGTGATCAAGGACAACTTCATCCATGACATCTGGGGCCAGATGGGCGGCACCCGCCTGCGCAGCGCTGCCATCACTGGCGGGGTCAACCGTCCGTGGAGAGATTCTCCTGTAGCCTATGTCCCTCCGACCCTTGAGGATGTGCTCATCGAGGGCAACAGGATCGAGAGGGTGGACAAGGTCGGCATCACCACCAACGGCATCGGCAAGCTCCGCGTGCGCCGCAACTACATGGACGATCTGGGCGGTGACGGTATCATCGTAGGCGGCTCGTACAGGGCTCTCATCGAGTTCAACGAGATCCACCGTTCCTGCCTGCGTTCCGGTTCTCTTGACCTCCCTGGAGATACAGGTTGGGCCGAGAAAGGCGAGGGCTGGTGGCCGCACACCGCAGCCTGCTGGATCATCCGCTGCGAGGAGACCATCATGCAGTTCAACGAGGTCTATGACACCGGCCGTCAGATCCGTAACGGCGACGGCTTCGCATACGACTTCGACTTCTACTGCAAGAGGTGCCTTGCACAGTACAACTACAGCAAGGAGAACCACGGCTTCCTCCTCCTGATGTACGACATCTTCGAGAACGTGGCCCGCTACAACATCTCCGAGAACGACAAGACCCACCTCGTCCAGATGCAGGGCAGCCTCAAGAACGACAACAACATCCTCTACAACAACGTGTTCTACGTAGACCACGGCGTTTCAGAGATTGAGTACTTCCGTGGCGACTACCCTGAGAAGGCCAAGAACATCGATGATCTCGGCGCACATTTCTACAACAACATCTTCTACGCCACCGGTCAGGGCCAGTTCCGCACGGCATGGTCTACAGGCTTCGCTTGGGACAGGACATTCGACGACACCCTCAAGCCGAACCTCCCTGCCGGCAGCCTCTTCCTTAACAACTGCTACTTCGGACCTTGGAAGAACGGTCTTCCAGATGACCCTAAGGCCATCGTGGCCGATCCTAAGTTCGTGGCTCCGGGCACCGGCGGCACCGGTCTGTGCACTCTCAAGGGCTATATGCTGCGCGCAGATTCCCCTTGCATCAACGCTGGTCTCTACATGCCGAACAACGGCGGACGCGACTTCTTCGGTCTCCCGGTAAACGACGGCCACCCTGATGTAGGCGCGTTCGAGTACCTCGGCAGCGGCGTGTTCGCCGACGAGGCTGCCATCGCCGTACAGGATGCTGATGCACGCGACGCCTCCGCAGTGGCATGGGCCAAGTGGTGCTTCCCTCTCGAGTTCGGCATCAAGGAGACTGATGTGCTCAACATCAAGCTCTACCAGCCTCTCGAGGAAGGAGTGACCGGAAAGATCTCCTGGACCAACCCTAAGAACGGCAAGACCGTCACCGTGGATCTCGCCAAGGCCAAGAGCCGCTCCGAATTCGCCCTCAAGCTCAAGACCGACGTACAGACCCTGCTCTCAAGCAAGGTCAAGGTCAGCGTCGAGAAGGGCAAGTTCGCTGAGGAGTGGGAGATCGCTTTCGCCGAGACTCCTGCAAGACGTCAATAATTCCTTAAAAAATTGTATCCCGGCCGGGGTCTGCCCTTGCGGACTCCGGCTTATTTCCCGATATTTGAGGACATTTCAAACAACTATGAACAAAAAATTTTCCATTCTTACAATTCTGCTGTCTCTGGCCTGCTGCCTGTCCGCACCGGCGCAGACCTCGTTCGGCAACGCCGTCAAATTCGATGACGGCTGGCTCTTCAGCCTCACAGACAGCACCGCGTACAAAGACAATTCCTTCGATGACTCGAAATGGCGCAAGCTCGACCTTCCGCACGACTGGTCCGTCGAGGGGCTGCTCTCTCCGACCCTCGCCAGCTGCACAGGCTACCTCCCGGGCGGCATCGGCTGGTATCGCAAGCATTTCACGGTGAGCGATGACTCTCCCCGTCACTACATCTACTTCGAGGGAGTCTACAACCGCAGCGAGGTTTATCTCAACGGGCAACTGCTAGGCAAGCGTCCAAATGGCTACGTCTCGTTCTTGTATGACCTGACCCCTTACCTCAGGGACGGGGAGAACCTGCTTTCCGTCAGAGTTGACCACAGCCGTTACGCCGACTCGCGCTGGTACACGGGCTCCGGTATCTACCGGGATGTCTGGCTCGTATCTGCGCCTCAGACCCATTTCGCCCTTTGGGGTGTGGGTTGGAAGGCCAAGTCCATCTCTGACAATCAGGCGGTTGTAGATGTTGATATTGAAGTGCAGAAGCACCTCTCAGTAAGTGGCAAGCTCACGGTTAAGGCCACTCTCTACGATGCTTCCGGCATCCAGGTGGCAAGCCGCAGCGCCGCTGTCAAGGACCTGGAGCCGGGGGAGAGCAAACTCAACATCGACCTCAAGGTCAAGAAACCTCATCGCTGGGATCTTGGCGATCCGTATCTGTATACCCTCAAGACCGAACTCCTCGAGGACGGGCAGAAGATCGATGGGGCTGAGACCCGCGTGGGCCTGCGTACCCTCCAATTCGACCCAGATAAAGGATTTGCCCTCAACGGCAACTGGATGAAAGTCAAGGGAGTCTGCCTGCACCACGATGCCGGCGTGCTCGGAGCTGTGGTGCCCGAGGAAGTCTGGAGAAGACGTCTTGAGAACCTCAAGGCCATCGGCACCAATGCCATCCGCATGAGCCACAACCCGCAGGCCCCTGTCCTCTACGACCTCTGCGACGAGATGGGGCTGCTCGTGATGGACGAGGTGTCCGACGAGTGGGAGTTCCCTAAGCGCAAGTGGATCGAGGGCTGGAACGTGGGCACCCCGGGCTACGACGGCACCTTCGACTTCTTCGAGGAGTGGATCGAGACCGACATCACCGACATGGTACGCCGTGACCGCAACCACACCAGCATCTTCCTCTGGAGCATCGGCAACGAGGTTGACTACCCCAACGATCCATACTCACACCCGGTCCTGGACGGCAGCAGCATCAATCAGCCGATGTTCGGGGGCTACAACCCCAAGGCGCCGGACGCGATGCGCATAGGCAAGATAGCCAAGAGGCTTGCAGCCTGCGTACGTGCCGTGGACACTTCCCGTCCTATCACGGGAGCCCTTGCCGGGGTTGTGATGTCCAACGAGACCGAGTATCCTGAGGCTGTGGATGTTGTGGGCTACAACTACACCGAGAACCGCTACGCCCAGGATCACGCCACCTACCCGGAGCGCGTCATCTACGGCAGTGAAAACGGCCTGAGCCGTGACGCATGGCTCGCCGTGCGCGACAACGACTACATCTTCGGCCAGTTCATCTGGACCGGGACCGACTACCTTGGAGAGTCTAACCGCTGGCCGTCGCGCGGCCTCGGGACCGGACTTCTCGACTTCGCCAGCTTCCCTAAGCCTCGCGGCTATTTCCGCGCCTCCATGTGGAGCACCGAGCCAGTGACCTATATCGGCACATACCCTGCCGATGCGGGCAACCGCAGACCGGGACCTGTTCGCCGCGACGGACGCGTATTCCTCTCCACCGATGCTCTCGACAGCTGGAACTACGCCCTGGAGCAGAAGATCCGCGTCGTTTGCTACACCAACGCCCCTCAGGCACGCCTCCTTCTGGACGGCAAGCAGGTCGGGGAGATGAAGCCTTACGACGACAAGAGCGGCATCATCTATTGGGACATCCCGTTCCGTCCGGGCACCCTCAAGGCCGAGGGCTGCGACATGGACGGCAAGGTGCTCTCCGAGTACAGCATAACCACTTCAGGCCACCCGTACGCCATTCGTGCCACTGCCGACAGGACGGAGCTGTCACGCGACAAGGCCACAGCCCACATCACCGTGACCGTGGTTGACGAGAAAGGGGTGATGGTCAAGCTCGCTGACAACAACATCACCTGCACCGTGGAGGGTCCGGCACGCCTGCTCGGACTCGAGGGTGCGGACAATACCGACATGGGCGATTACCGCGACAATAAGCAGAGGGTCTACAACGGCCGGCTGCTCGCCTACATCCAGACCACCGGCGAGCCTGGCGAAATCACCGTCAGCTTCACTTCCCCTCTGCTCGAAGGGGTGCAGGTCAAGCTGACCGCAGAATAGATTTTCTAGGTTATGGCATTTTCCCTGCATTATGCTATAACCCAAGACCTAAAACATTCCCAGAGGCCGATCCCCGAGCCAGGCTATAGCATTTTAATCATTTTCTGCTATAACCCGGTTCGGGGATTTTCCAAAGATTCCGTACGTCGAACCCGTCCTCTCCCGAACGGAATCGACTTCGTGCGGACCAGAGGGGTGCAGAGGCGGATGCGGCGCGGACCAGTGGCGGGAGTGGCGGGAGGTGGCAGGGGCGAGGCTTTTGTGTTGAGCCCCAGCCACCTCTCGCACCTGCACTGTCAGCCAACGCCCCTTTCCCACAAGGACTCACCGCCATTCTGCAGCGCTCTGCGACACCCCGTCAGCAAAGGTTGGGGTGTTTTTAGCGCTTTTTACCCCTACCTTCTGGAGGCACTGCCACTGCACGGCTTTCTGCGGCATCCCCTCGTCAAAGGTTGGGGTATTTATGGCAATTTCCTCCCCTACCTTCCGGAAGCGCTGCCCTTATACGGCCCTCTGCGGCACCCCGTCAGCAAAGGTATGGGTGTTTTTCGCGATTTTTACCCCTACCTCCTGGACTGCACCAGACCCCTTCGCCACTCTCTTTCCGCCTTCAAAAGTTCACCCTTCGCCCATCAAGCAGACCTGCCGTACACCACAGCGCCGTTTTCTGTACGGAACGGTCTCGCGAGTGCCTCGCGTACAGAAAGATGCCGGTTTTCTGTACCGCATGTATCCGCAAGCGGCTCGCGTACAACAGAAGGCCCCTTTTCTGTACCGGACGGAGAATCGCCTCAAGGTTATAGAGTTTTGAGGCTCCGGCGCTTTAACCTAAACACCAATATGCCGATAGAAAGCAATTTCCGCGCAAGGTTATAGCGTTTCTGCAATCTTTCTCTATAACC
>ERZ808242.1210-NODE-1210-length-15321-cov-7.995349_pt1 | contig 15321 bp, 10 predicted proteins | sample MGYA00521244_ERZ808242 | MGnify/ENA primary metagenome ERZ808242 (study PRJEB31516, sample SAMN03275573) | gut metagenome | biome: mammalia-associated habitat; material: feces | host: Papio cynocephalus | place: Kenya | collected 2012-07-27 ... | reverse complement strand
CTGCAGCTAACGACATTTCGTTATTGAGTAACTGCTTCTCCCCTGTAGTTAACGACATTTCGTTATTGAGTAACTGCTTCTCCCCTGTAGTTAACGATATTTCGTTATTGGGTAACTGCTTCTCCCCTGCAGCTAATGACATTTCGTTATTGAGTAACTGCTTCTCCCCTGCAGCTAACGACATTTCGTTATTGGGAAACTGCTTCTCTCCTGCAGCTAACGACATTTCGTTATTGAGTAACTGCTTCTCCCCTGTAGTTAACGATATTTCGTTATTGGGTAACTGCTTCTCCCCTGCAGCTAATGACATTTCGTTATTGGGTAACTGCTTCTCCTCTGTAGCTAACGACATTTCGTTATTGAGTAACTGCTTCTCCACTGGAAGGGGAGACGGGAGAGGGGAAGAATGTAAATCAGAAAGTCCGTTTGGTACTTTGATTTCTCAGTCTTATGCCCTCAAAACTGATGCAAAGGTAAGGAAAAAGGGCGTAACGCCTGTAGCGCACGCCCTTTATTATAAGAGGTTTGGAGGATATTCCCCTAATTTGGATTATTTTTATCCTATAGAGGATTTTTCAATTAATAATTATCTTCATCATCGTCCCAAGTTTCGTCCCACAGACTGTGCCGCTTTGATGTAACGTCAAACTCGCCTGCTGGGTCTTCCGGGGCAACTTTTGGTTTGCCGTTAAACTTATCCGAACCAGCCATCAGTGGTTGTTCGTCCATTCTCATACTTGTAATCGCGGGAGCGATATATTTCTTTTTCATCTGTCTGTTCCTTATTATTTTATTATAATCTTCTTTCCGTTGTGGATATAGAGTCCACGCTGTGGCTTCATAGTCTTCTGTCCGCTGATGGTGAAGTATGCGCCCTCGTCGTTGCCGTCGGCATTAAAGCTGTTGATGCCGTTGGTTCCGCCGTTGATAACCACCTTCAACTGTGCGCCCTGCAATGCAGTAGGTATCTCGAGGTATGCCTTGCCGGCAGGGATATAAGCGCCGTTCTTGAAGTTCTTGAAGTATGACACGTCTTCCGTCTTGTCGTAAACGAGCACGAAAGAGTAGTCGTTCTCAATCAGCGTGCGCTCCATGGTTCCCTTCAAGCTGTTGCCTTCGAGTTTTCCCTGAGCCTCACAAGGAGTCATGTAATAAGTCTTGCTTGCCTCGCCGCCGAGCACCACGCCTTCGCCGGCAGGGATGATGCCGTTGTTTACCTTATTCAGCGTAACGGTGTTTTCGCTAACCGATGCAGTGTAGACATTCAGTCCCTCAGGGGCCTTGCAGCTTGTAGCCGAACAGAATGTTCCCATGCCTCCGGCAGAAAGTTTCGCCGTTATAGCCACAGCCTCGGCAGCCTCGCCAAGTCCGCCCATCTCGTTGGCGGCACGAACAGACCAATTGGCTGTGATATCGTCGGCAGGATATTCGCAAGATGTGGTATTGTCTATGTATTCGCCATTTTTGAATATTGCATAGCAACGGGCATTATCTATAGATATCCAAGTCAGTTTTCCGTCGGTGTATTTCAGCTCAGGTTTTGCAGTCTGCTGTGTGTAACTTGGAGCGTCCCATGCATCAGTTCCACCTACAACGTTGTGTGCTGTAAATTCCTTTGCCTCTTCATCGGTGAGTACAGGAGTGTACTGGTTTAGTGAGGTGGGGGAGTTCTTTCTCGTTGATAGGTCGATTGTCTTGCCGTCCTTGTCAACTGAGTTGTATTCGTAGAAATGAGTTGTAAGATTGCCCATGTTTGTCCAGCCGGCATCGGAACATAGTACATCCATTTTTGTATTAAGGAAGTAAGCTCGCGGTTCGTTCTGCCATGGTCTTCCGAGGTGCCAGTTCTTGTCGGCTACATTTGTTGCTCCCTCATCGGCTTTCACTGTACTGTTTTGGAACACGTAGCCCCATTCCTTAGTAGCATCCGTATTAGGAGCTACAATGATGTTGCCGCTTTTGTTTCCGAGTATAAGGTTGCAACGTTCAAAGAAAATGTCGCCGCCTCCACAGATGAAGTCTGTCGTGCCGTAGATGTCGCAGTCTTCAAGGTATGTTCTGTCTCCTGTTACGTAAGTGTCTTGACTTGCCTGCATCGCCACGTTCTTCAATATAGCCTTGTTACCGCCGGTTACAGCACAGCTTACGCCTTTGAAAGTTTCAGCGCGGAAGTCATATTTGTTGCGGATTGTAAGGTCTTGCAGATAGTTGCCTGTTCCTTTACCGAGTTCAAATGTTGATGATGTTATTCCGTCGGTAATTCCTTCGATGATAACTCCGTCCTTGCTCTCGCCGATAAGTGACACATTGTAGATATTGTTCCAATTGTCGATATTAAGCGAGACATTGTGCTGATATGAACCGGTCAACGTGCCGTATGTATAGTTGCCGTTCTTCAGGAATATTGTTTTTCGCTTTGCATCGGCAGTCTTATTTGTTGTTTGAAGTTCCTTGATTGCAGCGTCGAGTTCATCAGCATTACCTACAACATAGTCATATACCTTCTTTTCGACAGCAGGTTTTTCTCCAACTTTTACTGTTAGTGTGATGTCCTTGTCGTATTTGTTGTCGAAAGCATCTTTCACGCTATTTGCTTTCAAAGAGATAGTGTTGCTACTGTTGTAAGGCAGATTCCAATAGTATGCAGTTATGGTAGAACCTTTTGTTGCTGTTCTTACTTTCTCTCCGTTAACTCTTACAGCCTCGTTGTCTGTAAGTTCTATGTCGTTGTCGAAGGTGAAAGTAACGCTTCCGTTCTTTTCTACTGTAGCTCCATTCTCTATGCTCTGGCTCAAGAGCGAAAGATTGCCGTTGTCGGTTACAGAGTAGTAAATGATTGCTCCAGAGAATGCAAGCTGTGAACCGCCGTCTGCATAGAATGTTATTGGGGTTCCAGCCTGATGGTTGGTGATGGTAGACGTTATTGTCTGTCCTTTTGAGAGATATTTCAGTACTTCGCCATTGGCATCAGTTGTAATGACTGTAGATCCTTCGCTTGCCACATTAAATGTGGTAGTTACGTCTTTTGTCTCGTCGCCGTTGTATTTATAGTAGTTTTCGCTACAGTTTAGAAATTCTATCTTTGAGACGATAGCATTGCTTGGTATTGTAAATGCCCACATATTGTCAGCTCCTTCGCTTGCTTTGAAGCGGCTGTCGCTGTATACGTTTCCTTTTTTCGATTTGATGGCAAATGCCGGATTTACCGTAGAATAGCGTATTGACTTGTAGTCTGTTCCGTCGCTAAGAGTTTCTGTAGTTCCGTCGCCTGTTGTCCATGTAAATGTCTTTCCTCCTATAATGCTCAGTTTGTTGAATGTGATAGTATATGTCTCAACAGTTTCGCCGGTGTTTTTGTTTTTCAAGACAACTGTTGCCTTATAGCCATTGTCCGCAGAAGCCTGTGTAACTTCTGCTGTGCCTGCTTCATTTGCCGTGGCTGCTACTGTTGGAATATCATTGTATGATGTTACATCGTATGTATATGTGTTGCCCTCGATTGCTGACAGTATATTGGTTTCACCGATGATGAGGGAGGTTAGTTTAGGAGCTGATGATGCTCTTGTAATAACTATTTCTGTAAGATTTCCATATGTGTTGTTAATTTTTGCACCACGGTAAATATAGAATGTGTTTTTTCCTGCATCTGATGATGTTACTGTATATTGGCGGTTGTCATCAAGGTTGCTTACATCACTTCCTTTTTGTGTAAAGGTGTAATATCCTGTGTGAATTTCATTTTTGTAGAAAGATGCTGTAATTTTGTCTCCTTCTTTAAATGTTTTGCCGTCGTTTAATGTAACTTTGAGATAATGTCCCCCACTACCATGGTATCATATAACCATTTTGGCTGAGGATTTGCTGGTTAGCTTTTCCACAGTGGAAAACGACTGTTCCTCCTGTAATTGTAGCATATTGAGACATGTCTACATCTTTTACAGCGTCGATTGTAATGTCCTGTCCTTTGTTTACCATGAACGAGAGAATTGTTTCCTCGTCAGAACTGCTACTTCTCTGTTGTGCCTCAGCCGGGATTGTCCCCATGACCAAGCATACCCACAGAAGGAGCATACTAAGAAAATTTTTCTTCATTTTGCTTATTAGTTAATAATTTGATATTTTCAACGGCGGCAAAGGTATTAGGATTATTTTATCCCGCTTAGGATTTGTGCCTTTATTATTTAAGGTTGTATGATATTCCCCCATATTTTCCACAATTTCCCCCCCATACAAAAGACCCTTGATTTGCAAATCGGTATTTAAATATGCATATCAAGGGTATTGCGTTTGTGTCTATATTGCTTACTTCATAGTGTAATACACATTATATCATCCTATGAAATATACTGGTTATATCTCCTATTTATTAACTGGCACTACGTGTTATCCAAGCTATGCTTTATAAATATAAAGCCTTGTATTGTCAGCATAAAGTGCTACTTTATCTTTGTTAAGCAAGTGTTTTACTCTCACACTTACCCTCACCACCCCTCACACTTACCCTCACACCTTGAAAGCACGATAAACAGGCGGTTTCAAGGCTGTTGGTGAGGGTGTGAGGGTAAAAATAAAAAAACTTTTTTATTTGTTTTTTATATCTTTCAGCTTCTCCTTAATCATCTGTCTTGCCTTGCCAATCTGAAAGCGGTAAACCTCGTGGGCAAGAACGAAATATACCACCACCTGAATCCACAGCGCACGGTATTCCGTAGCTACATCCGTGAGTGTTGCTCCCATGGAATTCATCCTGACGAAGCCGCGGATGCCGAAGGTGCTCGGGAATAGCCATGACACTCCCTGCCAGAACGACGGGATATTGCTCTGTGGCCACGACACTCCCGACATGAACAATAGCGGAACGGAAGAGAACACCACGAGCAGCATCACGTTCTCCCTGTATCGCATCAGTGCCGACAGCGTCATACTGAAGAAGATGCATGCCAAGAGGAACGGTAGACAGAAGAGGATAAGTTCCTTGCCATTGATAAGGCTGATGAAGTTGAATATCCGCGGTACGGCGCACAGCAGATATGCCGCCATGATGGTATAAATCATGAAATACGCCATCGCTTTGCCCCAGATGATGCGCATCACACCACGGTAATGACGGTCTACCGGAACGAGGAACCCGTAATTGTTGCGCTCTCGTGCCGTTCCTGCCGCCATGCCCACACCGAGCAACAGCGTCTGCTGGATAATTAGAATCAGCACTCCGGGGATGATAAAATTGCCGTAGCCCGCAGTGTTGTTGAATATCGGCACCTCCTCGAAGTCGAGTGGCTTTGTTGTTATCTCGTTCTCGCGATTAGTGAAGTTGCCCGAAAGCTCAATCTGTATCTTTGAATTCAAGTTGCCCTGAATTGCCGTACAGGTCTGGAATATCGCCTTGTAGGCAAGCATAAGACTCATGTCGCAATATACGCCAACATGTGTCTGCTCCATGCGGTTCAGTCTGGTCTGGAAATCCTCGGGGAAATATACCACGCCGTATGCATCGCCCCTGCCCACACGGTCTTTAGCCTCCTCCAAACTACTGCACTTTACGGCAACCTTAGTATCTGGAGAAGCATCGAGCATGCGGGTGAACTCTCGGCTCATCTGACTGTGTGAGCGGTCGACAACAGCCACCGGCACCTCTCTTGTCACCTCGTTGTTGTATATCCACGAATACAAAAGAGGGTAGGCGAGGGGAACGATGATCAGGAACATCAGCACGCCCTGGTCTTTCAATACGTTCTTCAGTTCCTTGAGGCAGATGTAAAGCCCCTCCCCCGCGCCGACTAACAGTCGGCTTCTCCCTCCCCGTGAGGAGAGGGGAGTAGTATGCTTTAAAGCCCCACCCCCAGCCCCTCCCCGCGAGGAGAGGGGAGTAGTATGCTTTGAATCCTCTTTTGAGTTCTTATTATTCATTTCTGTATGATTTATTTTTATATTCGTATTATAAATTTAATCTATTATCGCATTTCTCATTCATCACTTCAACATTTACCTTTGGGGTAATTACTCCCCTCTCCCTCGGGGAGGGGGAAGCCGACTGTCAGTCGGCGCGGGAGAGGGGCTGTTATATACTTACTCCCTTCATCATTCTGACATCCACTCCTTGGTAATCACTCCCCTCTCCATTGGGGAGGGGGAAGCCGACTGTCAGTCGGCGCGGGGGAGGGGCTTTTAATCTATATATTTAACCCCTTCATCATTCTGACATCCACTTCTTGGTAATCACTCCCCTCTCCATTGGGGAGGGGGAAGCCGACTATCAGTCGGCGCGGGAGAGGGGCTTTTAATCCATATACTTAAACTCTCTCATTGCCTTCTTGATATTTCCGGCAACGAGAATAGGTAAAGCCGTGAAGACAATCATGCATACTATGTTAATCCAAACATACGACAGCGGAAAATCATTGAATACGCTCGTCTGGTAGATACGGAAATAATGTCTCAGCGGAAACATCTGGGCAATGCCCTCAAGAGCCGGATCCATGGCGAAGACGGGGAAAGCCGTGCCAACGAGCGAGAAGCTCAATACTGCCCACAGCGAACAGGTGCTCATCGACATTCTGAGCGACGGCATAAGGCCAAACATAAATGCCCCGAAACCTTGCGAAGCAGTAACTGCAAGCAGTCCGAGCAACAGAATATGCCATGTGCCGCCATTATGCGGAAATCCCAACATGCCATATACATAAAAAGAATAGACATAAAACATCGTGAGGAATATCAGCGTCTGCGGCAGTAGTTTACCCAAAAGCATAGCCCAAGTGTTGTTGCCGGCAGTGGCAAGAAGTTTCTGTGCCCGGTCGAACTTCAGTTCCGTGCCTAAAGAATATGGCGTGATAAGAAAGATAAAGAGCATCAGACATCCTGGGATGAGCATAGTGCTCAAATAAAAATTGTAGTTAGTCCACGGGTTTGTAACGGCATGCATGTCGATGGCAATAGGTTGAAGAAAAGCCATAATCTGCTTCTGCGTGAAACCCTTTGCCGACATCGTGGCGGAGCCTACACCGGCAGACCCTAAAGTCGCAATCGTCTTCAGATCCTTATACAGTAAAGCCCCTGCCGTAAGCGACGTATAGCTGTAATAAAACGAAATCTTAGGCTGTCGCGAAGAGAGCAATTCATCTGTAGTTCCCTTTGGGAAATACATAAACCCGTAAATCTTGTTCTGTTGCATAGCAAGGCGCGCCTCGTCTACATTATTATAATATGCCACGACATGCGTGTTCTGAAATGCGTCGAGCTTTCGCGTCATGCTGCGAGTAGTGGCTGTATTGTCGAGATCAACAATCCCGACCGGCATCTCGTTAGGCTGTCCCTGATTCATCAGCGTGGTGAAGAAAATCATCACGAACAGTGGCAGCACCACCATACATATTATATATACAGGAGTAGTGAATATGATTCCACATTCCCGTCTTGCCGTATTCAATAGGTCCTTTATCATTTCAATCTCAACTTCAATAACTAAAAGAGTAACATCCTTCCCTTTAGTAATATCAAGTTTTTATAATAGAGTAACTTCATTCCCTCCCTTAGGGAGGGTTAGGGTGGGTTATATTCCCTCCCTTAGGGAGGGTCAGGGTGGGTTATAAGGGTCAGGGTGGGTATCACTTCATCACCAGCGTCATTCCCGGTCTCAGTCCGTCGAACTTCGTAACAGGGCGTGCTTTCACCTCAAAAGTCTTCAGGTCATACTGACCATTGCTCTTTGTTGCCTTCCATACGGCATAGCTGCCCTGATCCTTTATATAATACACCTTCATCTTGATATCCTTCTTGAAGGCCGGAGAGAAAGCTGTGAATTCCGAACCAATCTTCAGTCCGTTGAGCTGATCCTCGCGCACGTTGAACGTTCCCCATACATCACTCATAATAGAAATGCTCATGATAGGAGAGCCCGTGCCTACAAGTTCGCCCACCTTAGGGTAGACATCACTCACTTCACCCTCAACCTGAGCCACCTGCACCGTTTCGTTGATATACGAGCTAACCTCTTGAACAGCACCCTTCGCCCTGTTCACCTGGGCAGCAGCCGCCATGCGCTCCTCTTTGCGGGCACCTTCCTTGGCCATGTCATACTGGCTCTTAGCTGCTTTCTCCTGAGCCTCGTAAGCCTTGAACTGAGCAAACGCCTCGTCGCGCTTCTGTGCACTCATCACTCCCTCGTTGAAGAGACGCTGCACGCGGTCGTAAGTCTTCTTTGCAATCTCAAGACCTGCCTTGGCCTGCTGCCAAACCTCGTAGGCACCCTGTATCTGCTGTTGGCGTGCCCCGTTGTCAGCCATCAGCTTCATAGCCGATGCCGCATCCTCGGCACTCTGAGCCTGAGTCTTCTTTGCTTCCACTTCTGGAGCATCGAGAATGGCGAGAGTATCGCCAACATGGACGTAGTCGCCCTCTTTGACGCGGAGTTCAAGAATACGACCGGGCACCTTGCTCGAAACTCTGTATTCCGAAACCTCAATCTCTCCCTGTATAACGTCTTCGCTCTTTCCGAGCGTGAAATATCCTATAAGTCCAGCCACGACAACCACTGCCGTGAAACCTGCGATGGCAAGGATTATGCTATTCTTCTGTGCTTTATTTTCCATAAATGCTAATTCTACATTCTTAATTCTAAACTCTTAATTCAAAATTCCAAGTGCCTTCTTCAGGTTGACCTGAGAAATCTTTACGTCCACTTCGGCGTCAATCTTCTGCGACTGAGCCTGCATCCAAGCTGTCTGTGCCTCCATGACGTCGGTGGTCTGGAGCACACCCTCCTTGAAACCGACATTTGCGCAGCGCAGATTCTCTTCAGCCTTCTCCACGTTCTTTTTTGCCATGGCAAGTTTCTTGTAAGCCTCGTTCAGTTTAAAGTTGCTCTGACTCACCTGCAAACCGATTTTCTCCCTTGTGTCGTCCATCTCGAGTTTGGCAATAGTAGTGGCAGCCTTGGCAGCGCGCACTTTATATGTGCCCTCCATCCAGTTCCAAACCGGTATGCGAACCATAACGCCAACATTCCATACTCCGGCAAATTTCTTCGTGAATCCGTCGTAAAGGTTAGGATTTGTCATCAGGTATCCGCCGGTAACCAATACTTGCGGCAAGAAAGCCGAGCGCACAAGTTTAGTTGCCTGTTTACTCAGGTCTACGGCATTCTGCAGGAGATTCATCTCCGGACGTCGGTCGATAGCCTGTGCCGTGTCGCCTATAGCCACGGCGTCGCCGAGCGAGATACTTTCAGAATTCTCGTCGGCAAGAGTTATCGTTGATTCCGTAGGCATGCCGCAGAGCTGACACAAGAGCATCTTGGCAAGCGACAGTCCGTCCTCCACCTGCGTAACCTGCATCTCAGCCTCGTTCACCTTCACGTTCACCTTCAGTCCGTCGGCGCGTGTTGCCACGCCCTCCTTAATCATCTTCGCCACATCGCTGTCGAGTTTCTTTACGAGAGAAAGATAGCTGTCGGCGAGTTTCTGTTTGTGTCGCAACGACACCACCGTCCAGTAAGTCTGGTCGATGTCGTGGAGTATCGTCTGCCGGCTCACTTCCTCTTTATTAGCCGCCATAGTTTCCGTTATGTCGGCTATGCGGTTAGCAGCCGTTATGGCACCGCCCATATACACAGGTTGCGTTACCATAGCCGACACCATATACATCTGTCGGTTGTTAGTGCGGAAGGCATCGGTAACGTCCTGTCCTATCTTGTCCAGTGCGCCCGTCACCTTCGGGTCGCTGATACCGAGCAGTCCGCCGAGGTTTGTGCCGATACTGTTTAGAGTATTTTTCTGCGTGTTGTTGAGAATAGAAATCTCCTTGCTCGAGAATACCGCTCCGCCTACAACGTCGAGGTGGGGCAGGTATTTCGTCCTGGCAGCCTTGCGAGTCTGCTCAGCCATGGTGCGCTGCACTTTCGATGCCGTCAGCGTCTTGTTGTTGCCCAGAGCCATCTGCCGGCAACTGTCGAGCGTCAGCACATTTTGCTGTGCCGATGCCGATACTGCCGCTGTTGCAAGAGCTATTATTGATAATATTCTGTTCATCCTTTGTCGCTTTCTGTGTTGTTATCTGGCTCAGTTAAAAGAGAAGTTTCTTGATCCTATCATATTTCCGTCGGCAAACACGCTAACGTTGTATGTTCCCGGATTAAGCGGTTCGTTCACGTTCCAGTAGAGCGTTACCGGTGTTTCGTTGCCTGTATATTCGATAGTCTTGCGCATAGAATACTGTAGCGAGCGGTTTTCGTAGTTGAATGAGCCGCTTGCTCCCATCACGCTGCCCGCCGGCGTCGTAACCCTCACGTAGAGAGTTCTCTGTCCGTTCTGTGCCGTAACGTTCTTTGCTATGTTGAAGCTAACGGTGATGAGCTTTGCATCCTTTATCTTCTTGGCGTTCTTCTTTGCGCTTCCCTTCTTCTTTGCCGTCATAGTGATGCCGTTGGCATCGAGCTGTGCTGCGATGGCAACCTTCTCCGAGAGCGATGCCTTGTCGGAATTCAGTCCTTCAATCTGGCGTGTAGCCTCGGCATACTGTCCCTTTACGCGGGTATTCTCTGCCGTAAGGTTCTGGTTCAGACGGTTCAGCGAGTCAATCTCCAACACATAGCTGCGGATTACGGCACGACAAGTGGCGAGCTCCTTCTTTAGTCGGGCTATCTCCCTTGCGTCGGTGCTCTTCACGCTCTTCAGTTCCTTCAGCAGCTCTTCCGTCTTGAGCTGCTCTTGAGTGAGCTGAGCCACGAGCGAGTCGTTGTTTATCTTTGTTTTCATCTCCGAATACTGGTCGGCAAACTGCTGATATTCGTTTTCCATTTCCTTCTTGTCGAGTTCGGCAAGTTCCTGCATCTCCTTGTTTGCCTGCTTTTCATTGTGCAGACTCATTGTGAGATACGCAATGCCGCCGATGAGCAGCAGAACTACAACTACTACGGGAATCAAAAATTTCTTGTTCATATCTTCTTTTGTTTTTTATTTTTTTTACCTTAATTATAATAACTCTTTTCTTTTTATAATATTGTGCAAATATACTTTCTTTTGGTAAAAGAGCAAAACAATGTATGTTATGAAATCTTTAAACGGACAATTTATATATTATTTTATGGAAAAAACGAACAATGTGTGCTGTTAATTAGAAATCCGTTATGTTCCGCCCAAACGCTTCGGGCGTTTCGCCCAAACGCTTCGGGTGTTTTGCCCAAACGCTTCAGGCGTTTCGCCCAAACGCTTCGGGCGTTTGCATGCAATGCTTTTTTTATGTAAAATAAAATCTGAAATTTTCTATTGCAAATATATATAAAATGTATACCTTTGCAAAAAGTTACTTAATAATACTTAAAGCAGACAATAGCACAAGCATTCCGATGACTGATAAATGCAATACTTCAGGATTCGTTCCGCCAGAGGATATCTATATCTCTAATGGATTTGTGGATATACAGGAGATACCCTCGGAAGGTTTTTCCATGCTCCTTCGCGCTAAACGCGACGGACAATGGTGGATGCTGAAAGGACTGAAAACGGAGTATCGCAACGATTTCGTGTATCAGGAGCTATTGCATAAGGAGCATAATATTCTCAACGGTCTTAAAAGCCATTATATTGTTGATGTATGCGGGATGGAGAATATTGAAGGCTATGGCGAGTGTATCATAATGGAGTGGGTCGACGGACTTACTCTGAGGCAGTGGCTGACACTGAAACATTCATGTCGGGAGAAACGCCGCATCTTCTCACAACTGCTTGATGCCGTTGAGTTTGTTCACCAGCGGCAGGTGGTTCACCGCGACTTGAAACCGGAGAATGTTATGGTGACCAGAAACGGACAGAACGTGAAGCTTATCGATTTCGGACTTGCTGATACCGACAGCTATGCCGTGTTCAAACAGCCTGCCGGCTCCGTGGGCTTTATCGCTCCCGAACAGTCTAACGGTTCGGTTCCCGACAGCCGTAACGATATCTACAGTCTTGGCTGTATATTGCAACTGATGGATATCAGCTGGATTTACCGACGAGTGATTAATTCTTGTCATGCCCCCATCAACAAACGTTTCGAGGATGTTGCTTCTATGCGGAATGCCTTGCGTTCCGTGCGCCACAGACTTCATGTGGCATGCATCGTCTTACTTCTTGTTTTCGTTTCGGGGGGGTAAGTTATGCCTATCATGAACTGGCTGGACCGCGACAGACTTACAATATCGTTGCCGATTTCAAAATCGGGTATCTTAGGTTTCAGTCGTGGGGCGGCGGACAGGTTACGGTTGCGAGTACCGATGATGTTGACTCGTGTGTAGAAATACCGCCACACGTGGAGTATCAGGGCATTAAATACAATGTAACAGAGGTTACTTTCAAGGCTTTCAGTAATCATAGAAATTTACGTTGTGTCGTTTTCCCCGACAATATGCTGCATGTCATGAAAGGGGCGTTTAAGGGCTGTACGAGCCTTGACGCACTCTGTCTTCGTTCTAAAACCCCGTATGCCATCGGCAACGACATGTGGAAAACCGATATAACCAAGATTTTCGATTCCTCCCATTTCCAGAGCGTTACTCTCTATGTGCCACGTGGCAGTATCCAAGCCTATCGCCATTCGGAGTGGGGCAAGTTCAAGAATATAAAAGAATACGTATGATACACAATCTCGTTCTTAGAGTTGAAGCTATGCTCAACCGCAAACTTCAGACGCATGGTGATTTTGTTGCTCTCAGCGACATCCTCTTCGCCCGCACTCGTGAGCGTATCAGTCCTACGACACTACGCCGCATGTGGGGCTATTGCGACGAAGGCGTCAAGCCGCGCCGCTTTACCCTCGATGTGCTCTCGCGCTTTGTCCTCTTCCGCGATTTCGATGACTTCTGTTCCAACGCCTGCAACGAGGAGTTGCAGAGCGGCTTATGTCTTGGCGGCAAGATAGATGCCGACTATCTTTACGAGGGACAGCTCCTGCGCATGAGCTGGTTGCCCGACCGCTGCTGTCTTATCGAGCATCTCGGTCACGGTGAGTTCCGCATCGTCGAGGCGGTAAACACCAAACTAAGTATTGGTGATACCTTCACCTGTCATCTCTTCATCAACAACGAGCCTGCCTATCTCGACAATCTCATCCACAACGGGCAAGGACCGATGCGCTATGTCGCCGGCCGCCAGTCGGGAGTGCTGGTAGAGAAGGCGGCGCAGATACAGGTGGGGTAGAGTGGATGTGTGACTTTATTCTGTAAAAGAAAAACGTACCAATTTTTCCAAAGCAGCTGATGTTGGGAAAACTGGTACGTTTTTTAGTTTAGAGCTTTTGTTTCTTTAAATTCTTATTTTACAGTTACCGTCAAGGCTTTGCCGCTTATATTCACAATATAGACGCCAGCTCCAGGTAGTTTGCAGGTATGTAACGTGCCATGATAAATCATACTACCTTGAGCTGATGCAACTGTGATAGGTGCACCATCATCAACTCCCGATATTTTAAGCGTATATGCATTAACGTTGATACTCATTTCATCAGAAGAATTGTTTTCTATGTTTGTTGTTCCTATAACATTAATGTAGCATGAAGTGGAAACAGTTGTATTGTCTGGTAGCGTCGCAGTGGCCGTTACTGTTGCACTACCAGCCTTTTTGGCATACAACTTATCTGTATTATAATATCTAAGCACGGTAGGGTCTGATGTTTCAATGTTCAAACTTGTATAGTCTGCGTCTTCCGGGTAAAATCTAACCTTTTCTGTAACTTTTTCTATATATTTACCTACGTCTATTTTAGATGGCATTCCCCAAAATGAGATACTTTCCAAATTCAGCGCACCTACAGTTACCTTACAATTGGTGCTGACTTCGGAACCATCCATAGCTTTTGCAGTAATAACAGCTTCACCCACATTCACTCCCACAACATAGCCATCTTTATCAACAGTTACAATGCTTTCGTCGCTACTACTCCATTCTAAAGTCTGTATGTCTGCATTTTCAGGGCTGATAGTTGGAATGAGCTGAATTTTGCCTTCTTCGCCTTTTACCTTGATGCGAGCCGTCTCCGGAAGATTGATTTTAGTTATTGGCGTTTCACCCATTGGATAGATACGGTCTGCAAAATTAGCCCATGGATTTGTGTTTTTGTAATCTTCCAGTGATGATTTTGGCACATAGATTCTTTTAGGGGTGGTATATATGTTTCCTTTTACTTTAATATCATCAGGGTTTACGACGTAACATTTTAGAGTGACATCATCGAACCTAAAAGACGAACTTGATAAAGACTTTAATTCTGATGGTATTGTAAATTGTATTAGGCTGAAACAATTCCAGAAAGCATTATCTCCTATTTTTTCAATGTTTTCAAATGAAGCGGATGATAATTTATTGCAGTTTAGAAATGCACTATTTTCAATATTTCCAACATTTCCAAAAGTTGCGGATGACAAATTGCTGCAGTTAAGGAATGCTTCACTTCCTATATTTTCAATGTCGCCACAAGATACGGATATTAAATTGTTGCAATTCATAAATGCACAAGCATCAATGTTGTTTACTTTATATTCTATCCCGTCATATTTTACATATTGTGGAATAACAATATCTCCTTCATAATCGTTTCTCAATACTTTTGCTATTTTAGAGTTACTTATAAGTAAATATTTTATATTGCTATCTTCTATTTCTTTGGTACTCTCAAAATCTTCTCCTGCATAAATATCAAATGTCGTATTACTGTCTGAATCATAGGAAGACGGGTCTGAATACCAATTGTAATGTCTGTTGTATCCATTAAGATTATTCAGACCTTTACCGTCTTTTTGATTCCAAAAGCATATACCTTTATAGCTATTATCCCAAGTAAAAGAAATGCCAATGGCAGAGTCGATATCTTTGGTACAAGTTAAAGAATGATGAGGTTCATTATCTTGATATGCCCAGTAATATCCCAAATTGTTTTTAAGATAAAAATGACTACCATCCCCTGCATCTACAATTGTCCAAATACATGCTTCTGCAAGTCTTCCTGCTTCTTCTGCCGATGTCAACTCGTTGCCATTACAAGATAATGCCAATTTTTGTTCTCTAAAATGATTATGAGGATAAATTTGGATTTTTGTCCCCGGAGTCAATTGAGACACATCTGTAATTTTCTGCCCATATACAACAAGTGTACTGTAAAGGGCTAAGAAAAAGTATAAAACAAACTTTTTGCTAAATAGAGCTAAATTCATAAACATATTTTTTATTTATATAAAACATTATTTACATTGGATATAAAATTCTTAGAATGTAAATTCAAGAAATCTCGAGCTGTAACTATTGTTTTTAGCCAATCTGCTGTTTTGCAGAATGGCAATTGCATTAAATA